>Ga0268261_10001197_pt1 | contig 17487 bp, 7 predicted proteins | sample TergutNc150P1_FD_190353 | JGI IMG/M metagenome (GOLD analysis project Ga0268261, IMG submission 190353) | Nasutitermes corniger P1 segment gut microbial community from laboratory colony in Florida, USA - Nc150 P1 (SPAdes) (version 2) | ecosystem: Host-associated > Arthropoda: Insects > Digestive...
AAAAAAAAAAAAAAAACTTCAAGAACCCGTGGACAGAGATGTGGACGGGCCAGGTCACAGTAAGAGATGGATCGGCCTTTAATGTGATATTTTGATGTACGTACCTAGCATCTTGTACAGTTAAATATCCAGACCAACAAATACACTATATATATATATATATATATATAGTGTAATATATATGCATATATATTAACAATATTTTATATATCATAAGTGCTCCTACATGTTTCGATGCGTCTGCATCATCTTCAGGGAGTCTTAACGTCTATTTTGCTAAAGTTACAAAAATCTTTAAGTTAACAAATTCAATATAGTCAGTCGATTAGAATGTGACCATTTTAGTTGATGATAAAATAAAATCTATAAAACGTGAGCTGTGTCCACTGTTACAAGTTTAGTTACAGTACGTGGAAGTTGTTACTTAGGTGACTGTATATACAGTCTGGGCGGTCTTACAGGTGCAATCCCTACACCAAAATAGGGATTACGCTTATAAGACAGCCCAGAATATATATACAGCCACTAAGCTAACAACTTCCATGTACTGTAATTATAACAGTTGACACAGCTCACAACTTCTTATAGATTGTATTTTATTATCAACTATAACGATCACATAAGTAAATGTTTTAATCTACTGATTTTATTGAGTTTGTAACCTTAATTATATTTGCCACTTTAGCAAAATAGAAAGATAAGTCTCCCTGAAGATAAGGCACATGAATCGAAACATGTAGGAGTACTTACGATATATAAAATATCGTTATATATATATATATATATATATATATGTGTGTGTGTGTGTGTTTTGCATTTGTTGGTCTGTATAATAAACATAATGAAAATTATAATTTACATTTATGTGTACGTATTGCTTATGTTAAAAACTCGGCTGTTACTGACCTTTGTTTTATTTTAAAAAATCTTTCCTGGACATCGTTGTGGGCCGGGAGGGGGTAGTCATTATAGCTACGGGCATGCATCCCGACCAGCCCTGGGGCCAATGCAGTCTACTGTACAAAGGGGATCGGTACCCTTCCCGGGAGTAAGGCGGCCGGGGCTTTAATCATCCATCTCCATCTAGCGTCCTGGCTCAAGAAAGTGCAGAGTTATACCTCGACTCCTCTCTGGGCCTTCATGGCCGATTTTAGGGTGAAATCTACCTTTACCTTACTTTACTTGACAGCGTTTCTGAGAGGAGAAATGTAAACTCTATCCCTTCTACATTATAGCGGAATTAATACGATTATTTTCATCATGGTCGTACTTTCGGGATTTTTGTTCCTAGTTTCGGAGGAACTTATTGTCTCCATCTTCAGGGTCAGAAACAAATTCAGTCCACCTTAGATAGAGGCTATACATTCCTTTGAAACGTCGCAAATAAGTGAATGTACTACAATGTGTAAACCCTAGAAGAAATAACACTTTGAAGAAAATCGGCCGTGAAAACTTCAAAAGAATTTTTCGGTTTTGTTTTCTAACTCCTTCCCAAAAAGTTTAAAATATTAAAACAAATTCGTGTACCTACATTGAGCAAGATGTACGTCTCTGTACTGAAAAGAATTTGAAATGATCTCAAAATAAATATATAAATAAATGAAGTAGAATCCTTCCCTACTTAATAGGTCTACTCCCAGTCAACATTGTTAACTAATAGCGCAGCTGGCAAATCAAGCTGGTATGTGAAGGACAACACTTTGGTTGGTGAGCCAGGCAGATCTGTGTGATCAGCGAACGCAAGGAGATGCGACGTCGCTAACGATGAAGGTTATTGAACGATGACTATTAAAAGGAGAAGAGTAGAAACTCGTAAGAATCGAAGTAAACGGCGGGTTCGTTGAGCCGAGGCCCGGATCGCAACGGTCCGCTCAGTGATTCGTTAATAAACCGCTCATTTTAAATGCTGTTTTCCGAAAAACCAAAGCGAATGGATTCTACCTCATTCAGCGTTTAAATATTCTCGAAAATTTCAATAGTTTATTACAATCAACTTATTCCATACATTTCTTCCGATTATGTCCATTGCTAAGAGCAGGGGTATGCGGCTTGTTAAAATCACGGGATTTTGGACTCTGCTTTTAAAAATAGTTCGTTGTCTTTCTTTTATAATATACATGTCAAATTCATCTTATCCAAATTGCAACAAGGAAGAAAAATTTAATAGTAAACAGAAATATATAGGGATACAATTTTGTTTTGGAGGGCATTTAAACACATTGATTTATTACAATTTTAAAATTGAAATTTGTACTCAGTTGCACAAAAGTTCAAGTTATAATAACTCAGCATAATGTAGTTATTTGCCCACCTTCACGTAACGCCATAAAATATATTTCTTTTTGAGAAATTCTTCCATTTTCCATACATATTACCGGTATGTGCATACCCCGACCTGGATACTATCCCTAATTATGCCGTTCGGTTAGGGCCGACCGGAGACATGCAGGCGTCCTGGGCAGGTTAATCAGTGACCCTTGAAGAGTGAAATTGACAGCTCCAAATATCTGGTTTGTCATGGATTTCAGGATCAGTCATGTGTTTTACGGCTTTGGAGAATATGATAAAGTGTATTTTTTCAAATTACTTTTAAAAATTTTCAATTAGATCTCAAAGTTTTTATGTTGTCAAAGATAACACCAAATTTTGTGCAAACTCCTGGAATTTGGTGTCCAATTAACTTAGATACAAAGAACATCTGTTAAAGAATGTCAGTCTACAAATCTACACGTCACCTATTTCTTGTCGTATAAAAATTACATTCTTCAAAAATAGAAAGGAATTTTATTAACAAATTAAACAAATCTATATAAAACAAAACACCGACTAAGCCAAAGAACATAATTATACGTTAAGTAATCCTTCGTATGCCGAATTCAGTTCGCTCAGAAAAGTTCGGAAATTTTTGTTTTTTTTTTAAGTTCGCAAACAAATAAGAAACTACGTTAACCAATGCTTCCTTATTTGAAAGATTTTAAAATGTGAAAAAGCTACCTTTTATTAAATAAGAAATACAGTTATCCAATTAATAGTAATGTAAATATTTGTCATACGAGTATCTAAATCCTCACTTCTCTGTGCCAGAACTTGTTATTCTTTTAAAGGTGTATGTCAGTGTTGGGCAACAATTTTAACCGGTGGCCTCTCAAACACGGCTGATTTGGTGAAGTGTTTTAAAACACTATAAATTAGTGTACTGAAATATCGAATTTAATTTGTGATTCCTATTTGTATCAAGCTTTTGATAAACTGTAAGCGTACTTTTGCAAAGTAATACCGATACAGTTACATTAATATTTACAGACGTTCTGCTTAGGATTAGTTAAAATGCTTGCCGTCTTCATATTTTTCTTTATGAATCTTATAACTCCTCTCTGAAACACATGCTTTTCACAGTTTTTACAAATATTAAACTTTTATATTTACATTTAATACACAGTCTTGCACAACACAGTTACACGTCCTTTAGGTGAATATTTTTGGCCCAGTAGCCAGGCCATCATCAGGCCTGCATTATGTCAAGAATCTTGCGGACAACCGTACAAAAGCCTTATACATTTACGTGGGATCGAGATCTCGTTCACATAACAAATACGCCATCATCGTATGTTACATTATGCAGTAAAATTGAATTAAAAAAGAAACATTATTGTATATTGAAAATAATTGTATGTTTAAAAAATACTGTAGGCAGCTGAAAGTGTCTCTGTGTAACGTACCGGAATCGACAAACTACGTGAAGGTGATCCAGTGTTCCTGGCAGTTTCAGTATGTTCAACATATGGGACAATCCATGTCTTTTCTCCCCATAGTAAACGACTTTCTTATATCAGCTTTGGACTTTGGGATCTGTGAATTTAGAGCTATTAATGTTCAAATTAGTTTAAAGAGTGTTTTCTTTTTATTTTGATAAAAGTAAATGGTATATAATGTACTTCCTTTCTTATGGAGACTTATCCGCCCAGTGAATACGCAAGTGCAGAAGGATAATGTTTCACCAACATTCACAGTTCAGTGTATTTGGTGTGTGTGCCTCATCGTACGCATCTGCCTAATAATGTGTAATACTAGTTGCGCAGAATGGTGTTGATGAAGTGAGCTAGTCAAGTGCATTTCTCTGTTTAATATTACTTTAAAAATTTCGGAATGAGAGACAATATTTTTATCATTCAATTGATTTCCCTTTTCGGTTTCTCTGTATAAAAGAATCTTTTCGACATTGTCAAATTTTGCTTTTTTTTCCATAATGCACAATTTTGGTTACGTCGTACATTTTTGCAAAAGCATGGTCATTCTGTAAAAGATGAGTGAATTCTGAGTTCGTATTTTTATTCCTAAACCATTATAGGTGTTATTCACATCTTATTTCAAACTTACTGACCGCGTGTCCGTATACTTTCTTCCACAATTCACACAAGATAGTTGGTACATTCCACTAAAATGAAATTTACTCTCATCTTTTTTGGGGCCTTTGGATTATAAAGTTGTTTAATAAAACATTTGTTTAATAGGCTATAAGTAAATTACACTTTTTGTGGACTTTAGTATTCCCGTTCTTTTCCAAAGAAAGAGAAGTTAAATCACATTTTGTTTCTGTTTTAAACGTTCGTTATTTTCTGTCATGTTAATAACTGCATCTTGTTCTTCTAAAAATTATTTAATCAAATAAATATGAAAGGATTTCCTATACAAAATATTTTGAAAATAAACTATTTCTTTTCTGCTAACCTTTTTCTTCAATTGATATGTGTACAATCAACACCCTTCACCTTAACTAGTATGCCACACAGTAGTAAGTAGCACTGCACATTAACACTTTAAATCCCGAATTAAATCCCGTCTGCCATTTGCTGGCATTCTTAGGAGCTCACCATATTTTCCACGTTAACAGGATAAGGGTTAAGGCAGATACACCAAATTCCTTGAGTTGTGAATGTTGGTGAATCATTATCCTTCCGCAAGTGCGTATTCACAAGGCGAAACAAGTCTCCATAAACAGAGGTAGTGCATTATATACCATTTATTTTTATCAAAATAAAAAATACTCTTTAAACTAATTTAAACTTTAATTAACCCTACATTTATAGATTCCAAAGTCCAAAGCTGATACAAGAAAGACTTTTACTACGGTTGGAAAAGAAGTGGATTTTCTCAAATATCAAAAACAATGAAATTGCCAGGAACACTGGATCACCTTCACGTAGATTGTCCAGTCCGATACTGTGAAAACGTGGACTGCAGTTTGTCTTAAACATACTCATTTTTAGCTGCCTACAATATTTTTTATAAATACTATTGTTTTCAATACATTTTGTTTTTATCATTTAATTTTAATCCATAATGTAACATGTGATTTATGGCGTTTTTGTAATGAGAACGACAGCTCGATCCCACGTAAATGTACAAGGATTTTGTACGGTTGTTCTCAAGGCTCTTGATATTATACAGGTCTGATAATGGTCTGTCTATTGGGCCGGAAATAGTAACCTTAAAGATGACAACTGTGTTGTGCAAGACTGTGTGTTAAATATATATATTAACTAAAGCGCAATTGATATATTGTGAAAAGAGACTATTAGTACCGTCAGGTCTGTTTCTCTGTCCGTCCGCCGGCACGCCCACCCGCCCACCTGCCCGCCCTTCCCGCCGTTTCTCCGTTTGTCCGCATGTAGCAAACAAGCCCGTTCCCACTGGAAGGATTTTCGTAAAATTTGACATTTTATTCAAAACAAGAGTCCAACTATATATTCATAGAAAACGCTACATGTTTCGGATTAAATAATCCTAAATCAGGCTAAGCACAGGCTTAAACTGCAGGTAAAATGTAAATCATAATACTAAATTACAGTCTTTTTCACGTTTTTTAATGAGAACTGACGTCCTAATATTCGTCTTGCAATAACATTTCAATACATAAAAATTAACCAAAAGTAAGTAAAGTGAAAGTTAATTTTTTTTACAAGAAATTCTATTATATTCTAGTTAAAAACGCATCTTCTGAGAGTCTTTATGTATTGCGAAAGGTAAGTAGGATAATTATGCTTTTATACTGTCGTGTCAATAAAGTACAAGGCAATAATTGTGTGAACAGTAACTAATATAATAAATATCAAGTTATAAATAAAATAACTTCCAATAACATAATCGCACTCCATTGGCCTCTTAAAACCTCCAAGACTCCTGAATTAAAACACAGCCAGAATTTACTTTAACAAAAGTTTTAACTTTAATTTTACTTACTATTGGCTAATTTTTGCCTATTAAAATATTATTGTAATATTAGTACTGTGATGTGGGATCCAAAAAAAAAAAACCGTAAACCACATTTACAATTTGGTGTTATGAGATGCATTTCACCTGCAGTGTGAGTCTGTTTAGCCTGATGGTAGATTATTTAAACCGAAATATATAACGCTTTACTAAGCGTAGTACGTATATACGTATATACGCACATTTGTTTTGAACTAATAATGTGATTTTTTTTAACGTTTCCTATAGAGAACGGGATGAATTGTATTAAATAAAAAAGACTGATATCTTATTATTTTTCGAAAATCTGTCTTGAAAATTCAAGTTTCATCACAACCTAGCAAGAATAACTAGTGTTTTACTTGAAGATGTTTGTACATTTATGACAATAACTCGCTCAGTTCTTCGTAGAACGGAAAATCTTTCAGACAAACGTTGTAGAGAAAATTAAAATATATTGTATGTTTAATAACTTATTTTTCTAAAGTCGTGCCCTTTATGAGGTAATGTGGAAAACTGTGGTAGAGCCAGACCACACATGACAATATGTACCTGCAATACGGCACACGCGCTTTACATACTGAATAACTAACGATACAGACACACAGTCGGAATGTGTAATACTTATTGCTTTTCCATGGCAACCATGGTTTCGCAAAAGTTCCTCAATATTACGTTCATATGAGCAGCATTGTCTATCTCGTTTCTGCTTGTTTTTGATAACTTTTGTCATCATAAGCGCTTGTTTGCAGACGTACGAAGTTGCAAACAGATACATACACAATTCTTCGCGAAGTTTCTCAAGTTAGAAAAACTTACTCGAAGTATGATGGGCGGAAATTTAGTCATTTCTTGCCCGCTTTGTAGTGAAGAAATTAGATCAAAATGTTTTTTCTGCTTTAAATTGTATTTTAATTCCGCAATTTTGTACGATATGTTATCATATGACTTTCGATCTGACCCCCATATTTCGTATCGTAACGCCTGTTCGGATCATATTTTTAAGGACTGTAGAGATTTACCACACAGCCACAAAGTAAAAAAAACAACAACAATTCTGCTTCGCACTCACTATTAAACTCGCAGTCTGGGACGCACTCATTCTTCATTTTCAGCGATCTGCCAAGACTCATTTAGTGACGTCTTAGAGCCCTTTATTGGTTGGGGTCTTGGGCATGGGCCCTTCTGACCCGTTCCTAAAAGGCGTATAAAACCAGAAGGGTTTCAACGTGTTGGGCTTATATTCCTTTATTCTAAAAACTCCCTGAGGAAGGTATACGGGTGCCGAAACATGTAGAAGCTTAATAATTGTCGCAAATTTTATTTTATTAAGTGCATTGATTTATTAGCTAAGAATATTCACGGTATGAGTAACATAAAGATCGTACATCGAGTATATTAGAATGCCATCTCTTATCTATCAATAAGTGATCAATCTGGTTGTTAGTCTTCCCATTATGAGAGGTCCAGTTCCATTTATTGATATTTCGGTAAGGGAACATCGTGCTCTAAAAACCTAATTTTTTTTATTGGTGAGCACCATTATCATTACTATCCTAACGTAGACCCTCACTCCCAATTGTCGGTTTGAAAATATTCTCTCTCCCCAGACTTTCATTAAAAATCTCCTAACAGTATTTTCATATGGTACTTAGGAAAATACTCGAAAACCTGCTCTAATTCCTCTTAAAAACAGTCTTTTGAATAGCCACTTTTCTCCTCCATTGGTGCAAGCACATTCAGAACAATGTTATTAAACCAGTGACCTTTAAGATCTATATATGACATCCTATCACTAACAAACTCTACTCTCTTAACTGACGGTACTGTTCTGTGGTGTACAAAAGTCCTGTTCCCAACTGATGATTTTCGTTTCCTTTTCCGTTTAAAAAAATAAATAATCCCCTGCCCTCTCCATGCCCCCTTTTTGCAACCTAATCTCCAGTGCAGCCCGTATATCTAATGTATATTTTGCTAATTCTCTGGCTGCTGTTGCAAGTGAACCTGACCTATATAGACTCCTTACATTCCAAGTTACAAGTCCCATGTCCCTTTTCCATTGCTTAGGTCGTACTAAAAGTTCAGTCCAGGTCCGAGGCACATGTATCTGATTCTTAACAAGGCCAGTTTTTACGGTAAGTTGTTGTCAACACCTCTCCCAATTCCCAAGCTGGAGAACCACCCCTTGCCGGACGTCCGCGACTGCTTATTCAATATATTTGCAGCTACACTCTATATTGGAGGCAGTTGCTCCATCCGCAACCTGATGACGGGTCATGCCGTGGTAACAAGGACAAACTTATCATGGCTGAGGGTGTTTGAGAATAGGGTGCTAAAGAGAATATTTGGGCCTAAGAGGGACAAGGTAACAGAAGAGTGGAGAACTGCAGTCCTCACCAAATATTATTTGGGTAATCAAATCGAGAAGGATGGGATGGGCGGGGTATGTAGTACGTATGGGGGAGAGGAGAGAAGAGGTGTATACAGGGTTTGGTGGGGATATCTGAGGGAAAGATACGACTTGGAAGACCCAGACGTTAATGGGAGGATAATATTAAGATGGATCTCCAGGAAGTGGGATGGGGGATGGACTGGATTGATCTGGCTCAGGATAGGGACAGGTGGCGGGTACTTTTAAATGAGGTAATGAACCTTCGGGTACCATAAAATGCGGGGAATTTCTTGACAAGCTGAGAACCGGTTAGCTTCTCAAGAAGAATTCTGCTGCATGAAGTAAGTATGAGTAACATAAAAATCAGTGAAGCATTTTACCTAAAAGTTAAATTTTATTAAAATGCCATTATGTAATAATGGCCTTCTCTGCGTTGACCGTGCATGTGAATTGAACTTGAATCATGGTCGTTGATTGGCCAGTCCATTTGTGACGTACGCCAGCAGACAAGGCTGTATGGTCTGTGGATGTAAGGCTATTGGCAAATGACCGATTGCGTATCACCCATGATCTGGACTCGCATGCGAGGTCTTACCAGTCGGCGAATGTTTTGTCGCGTTTGATGTTGGGGTTGTGGAGCCTGGTAAGTTTTGTCTGAACGCTTTTTTTTTACCATAATACATGCAGCAAATTGTTATGTAGTGTATATGACACTGTATGTGTCTTGACGCATTCCCATACTAATGCTGTCGTACAGCCAAATAGGTGCTTTGAACAGCGCAATTTGACATTTTGGTTCTCTTGTTTGTGAGGTCATGAAGTGCATAATCATGATTTTGTGAGAAACAAGCCCCTTGGACTATGCGATTTGTTGGTTAGAGCTGCAGTACGAAGTCAGCTACGTAGTAATAAATTGTTAGATTCAAATAAAATTGACCTCATTCATAATGTTTAAGAATTAAAGCATGACCTCAATTTCTTAAGTCAGATGTCAGCTTTTGACCTTAGAGGTATGATTAATGGACGTTATTAGGATCACTGTGTTCTGGAATGTGACGCTTCGAAGTCCAGTAATATGTATTGACCTTTCAGAGGAAATTTGCCGTTTCTGTCATCAGGGATCGTCTGTCCTAATAGGAGAGGCAGGACGTTCTTCTTAATCGTCAGTATATATCTAGCAGAATCCACAGCGTTACATCCCAGTCGATAGAAGTCTTTTTGTAATTGCTGTGTGAAATACAAACCCTAAACAGTGTGTGACATAACCTCGTAATAATCTGAAACAGTTCGTTCCTAAATGTTATAATTACTTGTGACAAGCAAAATGATCATTTGCTGTTTTTACTCTTGTATTGCAGTGAAGAGAATGGTGCACATTCCTGTGTGTGAGAAGTTTTTGAGAAAATCATGACATTTCTCACGCTCAGCCAAGTTAAGGGCATGCCAATATCTAGGCTACACCAGTTCGTCTCTCTCCCATTGCAAAGGTTGGACTGGAAGTGGCTTCAGAAGTAAGTATCTTAATTTAAACTGCAGCTGTTTCATAAACAACGTACTTTGATTTTTTGCAGTGCTACCAGGCCTAGATGTTAATGTGAAGTCAGACTTACAACTGAAGATCTTAGAAATAAACCCATTGTTTAACTGTGAGCGGACATGAGTACACAGTATATTCTGTACACTTTTACCCAGACTTTCCAGATAGAATTCATGGTGGATTCATGGATATCTGCCCTTTCAGGATGAATATTGGTGGTGACATCGAATTTCAAATTGAGTTGTGTTTACACCTTTGGATGTAGCTGGTGACATCAGGTTTTTGGCATTGTACATACATTATTTTTGTTACTAATGGCTGAGATTTATTTCAACCTTTTACTCTATTCTGTCAGTTATTATACTCATCTTAAGTTTATATAAATAGTAATATATGTTTCTATTTACAGTTCTTCTTTTCTCATTTCATCTAGATCTTTCACCAGTTTTGTCATTTTGTTTTTCCACTTGCTTTATACTTTGTAACAAATGTTGCCTAAATCTTTTCATTCTGAGTTTGTATTACAGCTCATCATTTTCTTGTATGCTATTTCTTCATTTATGTGTAACTGTTTGTTACCTACAAGTTGTTCTCACCACCTCCATGTTTCATTACATTTTAATGGTATAGGAACCCTAGTCTCCACTTCCTTACATGGTTGGCTTCTCCCTTTTATCTGCATCTTAAATTTTACATCATAGATTGCATAATTCCAATCTAAACCATGCTAATCCATGTTCTTTCATTCAAATTACATACATCTGTATACATTTCTCTCCCTCGTTGTTGTTTCATATTTCAGTATGACACTAATGATTGCTATTCTTTCATTTTTTCTCTGTTTGATTGTGTTTGAATGTCATTAACAAATCCATCCTATCTCTGTCTTACTAAACTAAATGTATCCAAGCCCAGTTTTAGTATAGTACATCACTTAGGTTTCTTGCCCAACTATCACAGTTTGGGTTTCCTACCTGCCACGTGTAATAGCATTTTAACAATTCATGTATTTCCATTAACAGAATCCTATACCATTATTTTACTATACTTCAAAGCATTTTGCCTCTCTTACTTTCTGTACCAGATCCCATTCTGCTGCTGCATTTGCTGTCCTCCTTGGGCTTCTTATGTGCTTCTCATAAAATTGTCCCTGAATTTCATCAATGATTTCCCATTCTTTTTCCACACCCCATATTTCAACCGTATATAATGTCCACATCTCACACATCATCTCACATATACTTTCTAATACTTTTACCTTCATATTGAGTACTCATATTGCTGTTAATGATATTGACCGTTAATGTTTATACTTTCTTTTCGTCTCCATTTTACTGATATTTCTAGCTTTACTTGTAAATATATAAACTCTTAGACAACTTGCAATCTTTGTCCATACCGACACCAACATTCTCTGTTTTTTCAGTTATCCTTCTTTATTAAATACCATTACTTCAGTTTTGATAAGGTTGCACTGCAAACAACATTCATTATATATTTCACACTCTGATGTATTCATTTTTTTAAACTGTTGATGGTAAATGACCCAACTGGTAAATCAGCAAACAGTAATGTAGGTATCATGTGATATCTTAATGAATGGTGCATGTATATTTTCTTCTCTAATAATGTATATAATATTGTCTGTAAGTATACTAAAATGGTACAAGTTAGGACTACACCCTTGTCTTATACCGGTCTCTTTGTTTCACAGTTTCTGTTACTTCCTCATAGCTTCATTTTATACAAAACATCATTTCATTTTTATACATTCCACCATTTTGTCACTGATCGCTTTCTTTTGCATCTCTATTTATGGAACTAAATGCTTGTTCTAAGTCTATAAAGCACCAGTTAGAATAGAATAGAATAATATATGGGTTCAAGCCCTTCTGGGCCCTATGCACCTAGGCCTTAAAACAGGCCCTTTGTGCCCCATATTCTGTACTAAATTAGAGGAGCCCTGTTCCTTTAACAAGGTCCCAGATGGCCCTCATACTTAGTTTCCTATTATATTCTGGGTCCAAAAAGAAGGAACCCAGATTTATTTGTCTGAGTGAGGCCAAAGCCTCCCTCAGATTTAAAACCTGAATAGTCTCCAGACTCAAAAGGTACTCAGATATACTATTCATTTCCCTCAAAAGCCTCAACAATCACACCCCCTCTAGGTTCCCCAAAAGGGGCCCCTGTGTAGAGGAAAGCCCGCCCGCAGGGCATTTCATATATCCCTCAAAGACCTCATCTTTCAGATTCCCCAATAAATGAGCCCTCCCCGAAGACCTCTCCATGGAGTCTGCTAAGGGAGGGAACAAGAGCCACTTCATCCTACCCTCAAAGTCCCCAGTAAAAAGCCCTCCTCCAGGTTCCCCAAACAGAGCTTCTATAAGAAGAGATGCCCGTCCTTAGAGCCTTTTCAACTTTCAAAGTCCCCGGTAGACAAGCCCTCCTCCAGGTTCCCCAGAAGCGGAGCCCCTATGTAGAGAGATGCCCGTATCCAGGGACTTTTCTAAATATCCTTCAGGGTGCCTGGGAAGGAGCCCCCCTCCCAGTTCCCTTCACAGAGCTCTCATGGAGGGAGACACTCCACCCCCAGAGCCCCTTCAGCCATATCTCAAAGTCCCAATAGATGAGCCCACCCCAGGTTGCCCCAACAGAGCCGCCATATAGAGTGGTTCCCGTCCCTAGAGCCCTCCTTTCATAACCTTCGGGGTCCCCCACAAGGAGCCCCCCCTCCAGGTTCCCCTAATGGAGCTCCCATAGAGAGAGATGCCCCATCTACAGAGCCCCCTTTCAACAATTTCTCAGAGTTCCCAGTGAACGGACACGTCCGTCCCCTGAGCCCCCTCCCCCATTCCTCCTGAATCCCCAGAATGGAGCCCCCTAACAGAGCTCCCGCATAGAAAGATGCTCTCTTTCCTGAGCCATTCATTCATTTATTTATATCTGTCAGAGTTCCCAGTGTGGAGCCCTCCCATGACAGAGGGGAATTATATTAATCCACCAAGTACAGCCCCCATACTTGATGAGGCTAAATACAACTGGGAGGTCGCCTAGTATCCCAGAGGGTGCCGTTAATGACAGACTCACCCACTGCCATTCATCCCTTAGGCACGGCATGCACACCATAGGATTGGGGATTGTTTTTCAAGGTTTACTCCTTTAGGTCTGCTGTGTTCTGCGTAACAGGGCCACCTCTCGTAGGATGTGGCTCTTCAACACGCACAGACGGTCTTGGGTGAGGAGAGGCTATAATCCGCATCTACCACCCCTGGAGAATAGCTAGAGCCCCCCCCCCGGGCCACCAATGTCACCTCTCGGTAACACGATGACCCCGGAGCGGCCCGGCCAACTCTCCTTGGCCCCAGGCACCAGTTAATACATTCCCATGTTTCTTATATGTACTTGGCTATTGCTGTTTTGATTATAAATTGTTGTCTATGATTTTCTCCTTCCTGACAAATCCTGCTTGAAACCTCCACCATATCTTATTCATTAACCAACCACTCAGTCTCCAGCCAAAATGCTGGCATAAAAGTTTTCCAACTGTCGGTAGTAAAGTCACTCCTCTGTAACTGTTTGGCTGTGTAAATTTCCTTTATTTTTGTGTGTTGGACGTAGTATAGAAGTTATCCATTCCGTAGGGTAAGCTTTCCCCCTCATTATTTTATTAAATGTATAAAAGTTTTCCAGTTTTTACCTGTATTCCATCATAACTTGGATACTTGTTTTTCATTTCAATTGAAGTATCTCTAATTTCTGCAACTGTTTAAACTGTTTATCCAATTTGCATTATTCCGGGTTCTATCACAAGGTTTTCTGGCACATGGTTTTTTAACAGTTTTTGAAAATAATTAACCCAACTTACAGGTTCATCCTCACATTTCACTTTTGTTTCCCTAACTATTTTTCTGATGGCTTCACACAATTTTTTGGTTTCTTTCTACTTCACCATTTGATTTAGTTTTTTTTACTCTTAATTTTGCCACACTTTTTTTTTCTCTTCCAATATTCTAACATATCTCACCATTTTCTCCTAGTGTTTTATTCTACTATCATTATCATTCCTTTTCCTGAAACTTTTAGAGCTTCTGTCACTTGTTTTCTTTCTTCTCTACATTGGTCATTACACCAAAATTTCTCTATATAATCAGAGTGTACAATATTTATTTATTGATTTTCAAAAGGAATGTGATGCTATACATAGAGACACGCTATGGAAATGTATGGAAGAATTTAAAATTCCTAAAAAATTAATAAATATGTGTAAAACATGTGTACAAGAGACAAGAAGTGATGTTAGAATGGAAGGAAGACTGTCATCCTGTTTTGAAAATAAAACAGGATTGAAACAAGGTGACTCTCTATCACCAGTATTATTCAATTTAGCATCACGAAAAGTGATACAAAGTATAAAAATGATTCCTAGTGGTATAAAGATTGGAAAACAACAATTGAATGTATTTGCATATGCAGATGACATTGTGTTAATTGGAAAAAAATGAAATAGAAATAAGACAACTTTTTGTAGAAATATGAAACATTGCCAGAAAGTTAGGACTAAACATAAACCAAGGAAAAACAAAATATATGACAGTGGAAAGAAAAAACAGCTCAAAACAAAATAAAACAGGACAATTAACAATAAAAAAATTATACATTTGAAAGAGTTGAAAATTTTAAATATCGAGGTGTTATACCCTGTGAAGATAACAATCACCAAATAGATCTACAAGAAAGAGTAAAAAATGCTAACAGAATGTACTTCATGCTACAAAAATTTTTTAGAAATAAAAATATATCTAAAAAACTAAAATTAAGACTAAAGAACACAATAATAGACAAAACATTAACATATGCATCAGAAATCTGGATACTAACAAAGAGAGATAGAAAGCAAATAAATATTTTTGAAAGGGAAGTGTATAGAAGAATTTTAGGCCCAGTATATGACAAAGAAAAAGAAAATTGGAGAATATTAAAAAGTATTATATATGAAGTTGGAAGCAACAAGGCTGAGAGGTAGACCAAGAAATAGATGGCAAGATGGAGTGAGGGAGGATGGAAGACTAGTTGGTGGAAAAGGGTGGAAGGAAAGGGTATATAACAGAGAGGAATGGAATAAGCTCCTGAGGACGGCAAGGAATCGTCGCATTCTGCACATGCTAATGGAATGAAATGAATGAATAGTAGTTGGTGAGAGTGCCAATCTTAAAAGTCTTCTACTCTTCTATTACCTCGTCCCACTTAGGCCTAAGTATCTTCCGCAGTGCCCTATTCTCGATCACGCTCAGCCTATGTTCCTTCATCCGTGTGAGAGGCCAAGTTTCACACCCACACAGAATAACAGGCAAAATTATAGTTCTGTATATTTTTAATCTTCATATTTTTGGAGAGTTAGCTAACAGACAAAAGATACTGCACTGAATGATGGCAAGCATTCTCTGACTCCAGTCAATGCTTAATTTTTTTAATTACAATTTTCATTTGTTAGGGATGTTCCCAAAAATTTGATCTGTTGCACCTTTTCAAAGGATATGTTACCTATCTTTATGTTACTTTGTCCTGCATTCTGTTTATAAGGCATGAATATATGCTTAGTTTTCTGGGCATTTACTTTTAGAACAGTTTTTTTACTAGCAACTAATAAGGTTGTATGCTTTCTTCTGGGTAATTCCCTGGCGTCAGAAATTCTTCAATTTCAAACGCCGGGGAATTAGCCGGAAGAAAGTATACAACATACAGAACATGGCAAAAGTTTGAAATCAAGAACTAATAAGGTTCTTGTGTTTTTCTTCATAGTATGTATGTTTTCACCTGATATGTTAACATCATCAGCATAAACAAGAAGCTGATGTCTACCTTTTAATTTCAAGTCCTCCTAGTTTTCCTTACCCTCCTCATGGCAAATTGAAAAGCAGGTGCAATACATCTCCTTGTTTAAAACCATTCTTAATAAGAAACTTGGCAGACAAATGTTTGCCTTTGCAGACTGTACAGTATGTTTCTTTTAAACACATTATTATTGACTGTACCTGTTTTATAGTGATACCACACTCAATGAGAGTAGTGCATGAGAATTCTCTCCTAATTGAATCATAGGATTTCATGAAGTCTATAAATAATTTATTTATTGCATCATTGTATCTTCCTCCCCCCGCCACCCAAGTATTTGACGGATGCAGAATATGTGTTCTGTAGTTGACCTTCTACATCAAAATCCACACTGATGATCCTAGTAAATTAATTTGCATATATAATCAAACATGACAGAAGGATGTTGAATAAAATATTGTATGTAGTTGATAAGATTCGCAATGCATATTATCTTTACAGGTACTGTAAATAGAGGAACACTGTACCATGGCTGTACACAAAGATAATGCTGTTGCAGTGGAACACAGAAATCCTGTAGCTCAAAAGAAATGAATATTTGTGAAAATTGTTGTCCATGAAGTGAATTTAGTAGCACTGCAGAGAAAATATTTTATCACTCTAGTATATAGTGTGTGCATGTACATATTTATATTCTATTATATTTATATGTGAATGAACGTATTTTGTATTTGCCAGTTGGAGTGCTTTTCACTTTTTCCCATTGGTTAAGTATAGTGCTATTTGTCTTCCCCCTTCTGTAGCTCTGATTGGTCAGTTTCCTTAACCTACAATTTAAGTGACACATTTATTTCTTTCTGTCTACTTCAGCATCTCCATGAGAAAGATTTACTTACCCTGAATGCAGATTGTGTATGTTTCTCTGTAATGTCGGAAATAAATTTACTTCATGGCCTAGAATTCCAGAAGTAAGTTCTGTTGTATTGGAAACAGGACACATTTTTTTTTCATTTTTCCAGCTTTAACTTCCTGTAATTGTCACCTGCATACATATGTTGTGTGTGTTTTTGCAACTGGTAAATAGCTTTCACCAGTACAGTTTTTATTTCAGTTTATGAATGATACATGAAAGTGAATTTTCTATCTTTAGGAATCACTTGAACTCTTTTTTCAGCAAATATGAAAATCCAAGACAGATAGGAACATCCAAAAGTCAGCCACTTCACATGGCTGACACTGTGACTGACTTGGATGTTTTATATATATATATATATATACAAGGCCCGTTCAGTGGGAAACCGGAAACGTTTTATCAAAAATCGCGTGTACGACCAATGTCATTGTGTGTATGGTCTGCGAAGGCGGTGACCTAGAGCTACCAAAAGATGGCGTTGGCATGCCTGCGGCACGCATAGGAACCTGGGAAACAGCTCGACAAGATGGCGGTGCCCTTGCAACCGTGCACTAAGCAAGAGCA
>Ga0268261_10001198_pt1 | contig 17482 bp, 19 predicted proteins | sample TergutNc150P1_FD_190353 | JGI IMG/M metagenome (GOLD analysis project Ga0268261, IMG submission 190353) | Nasutitermes corniger P1 segment gut microbial community from laboratory colony in Florida, USA - Nc150 P1 (SPAdes) (version 2) | ecosystem: Host-associated > Arthropoda: Insects >...
ACGTTTTATTAAAAGATTTAAAATTTTATCTTCTAGGTATCGTAATAAAAATTGTACTAGATATTCCTTGAGGGTTTCTTTTTTGTCCTCTATTTCTAATCTTCTCAAAGGTTAGTGGACACGTCTAATGTAGGTATACGACTACAAGCTCTAATTATTTCTACACTTTCATAATGTCCATTATAACTCCATAGCTAAATAATCTTTCTCCATATTTACTACCTCTTGAGCCTATAGATACTCCAAATAATACTTCTCCTGATTCATCAAAATTCGAACAAATACCATTTGCTGTATAGTCGTCCCAAGTTTTATATGAATTAGTATATAATTTATTTATTCTGAAAAAATACATATAGGATTGTAGTTTTCCATCATCATATAAACGCCATAATCCATCGCTAAATAAATCCAATCTACTTTTTATTGTATCATAGGAAGCTGCCATTTTATTATCCCAACATTCAATTTCAAGTGAATAAACCTCATTTGTAACTTTTTCTAAATCTCCTATTTCAATGCCACTAATAATTTTTGACATATGTTTAGTCCTTTCATAAAAAAAGATTAATACTATTTTTTGCTTTTCAATAAGCTTATGATTGTTAAAAAATTAACCAAGTTTTCTACAAAAAAACCAAAATTTATTAATTTGATTTTTAATATATAATATTTCTTATACTTTGTCAACTACTTTTTATAAATATTTTTAAATTATTTTGTATGAGTGTCAAACATAAGTAACAAAAAATGAAAGAAATTCACATAGAAATGCAAATGGTAGACCGTTTAAATTTTGGTGCTAGAATAATGGTTGTATGTTTGATTTTGTGTTATAGTTTGTGTTATAGTTATAGTAGAAGTGGATTTATCTTTAGAAAGTAGGATTTTTAAATGAAGAAATGGTGGATTTATCAAAAAGAGCGATTTCCACTTATTGAGTATGTTCCGATGATTTTAGCTTTCGCTATCAGTGGGCTTAATTATACAGCCAGATTGATAGGTCAAATGCATACCTTACAAGTTACTCATTATCTAGTAGGAAGCATTACAATGCTTATTTGGTTTATGTTAATGCGAATTGCCGATGAACATAAAGATTATGAAGAGGATAAAAAATATCGCCCTTATAGAGCCATACCTAGAGGATTAATAACTTTAAAAGAACTACGATATTTAGGAATAATCTTAATTGGATTGCAGCTTGGACTGACATTTTGGTTTAATCCGTCTTTGCTACCCATTTTATTATTAAGCTACTTATGGTTTGGTTTAATTAGCATAGAGTTTGGCGTAGCTCATTGGTTAAAAAAACAACATACTTTATATTTACTAAGTCATACGCTAATGATGGTTATGATTAGTATTTATTTAACGGGTATAGTATGGACTTTGCATAAATTCCCCATAAATATGGTACCTTATTTATTATCAGGATACTTGTTAGGATTAGTTTTTGAAATAGGGAGAAAATTGCGAGCACCTTCAGAGGAGGAAAAAGGAGTAGAAACTTATACAGTGGTATGGGGTATTAAAAAAGCAGTAATTTCGTGGCTTATTTGTGTTAGTTTGTCTTTTATTAGTATAGTAGTCTCTTCTTGGATAATTGGTCTTAATCACATTATTTTAATAGTTTTTACCCCTTTATATGTCATCGTCTGTTATGGTGCTATTTGTTTTATTAAAGCTCCTACTCAAAAAAAATCAATATTTTTCAAACTATTTTCAGCTGTTTGGCTATTACTTGTTTATGTGGTATTAGGAATTATCAGTTGGCTATTTTAGGAGGTTATCAAAGATGATTCATACCCCTTTGAATTACAATCCAAAAGAAATAGGAGGTAAAGCATTGGCATTGGCTCGGTTACAGAGTCTAGATTGTAAAATACCACCTTGGTTTGCAGTAAATGAGGTTACCAGCGATAAACTAGTTAAAGAGATTACTGTAGCTTTGTCTGAATTTGATGAAAAAACATTATTTGCAGTACGCTCATCTTCTCATTTGGAGGATGGTGTATTGCATTCCTTTGCAGGTCAATTTGAAACGTACTTAAATGTACCAAAATCAGAGATAATAGAAAAAATTGCCCTTGTTAGGCAGTCTCATTTAAATGAACGTGTACAAACCTATTTAGAGGAAAATTACTTAAACGAAACATTACCACCTGCTGTTCTGGTGCAACAAATGATTCCTGCTGAAATAGCCGGGGTAGCTTTTTCAGCTAATCCCCTAACAGGAAATACAAAAGAATGTGTAATTTCTGCTGTTGCAGGTTTAGGAAATCAGTTAGTAGATGGACAGGTGGACGGAGAAAATTTTATTGTAATAGGTAAAACGGTACAAGGAAGTGGAATACTAACTGAAACGCAATGCTTGGAAATTGCACAGCTATGCCGTTTAGTTAGTTGTTTCTTTGGTCGTTTGCAAGATATTGAATGGGCTTACGAAAAAGGTCAACTTTATTTATTGCAATCACGTCCTATTACATCATTAAAAATGTTTTCTGCTAAAACAGGTTATTTGAACATTTGGGACAACAGTAATATTGCTGAAAGTTATAATGGAGTTACAACACCTCTTACCTTTTCTTTTATTAGGACTGCTTACGAACACGTTTATCGAGAAATGGCACGTATCATGGGAGTAAAAGAATCAAAAATTCAAGAAAATGATTTTATTTTCACACATATGCTCGGGCTACATGATGGTCAGGTTTATTATAATTTATTATCTTGGTATAAATTAGTAGCTATTTTGCCCGGTTATAAAACTAATTCCACTTTTATGGAACAAATGATGGGAGTTAAAGAAGGTTTATCTGATGAAGTACGAAAATTATTGCCTCCTCCATCAGATGCTAGTATATGGACGGCAATTTTAAAATTAGCAAAACACCATCTTAGAAATACGAAAAATGTGGTTCATTTTCATCAATTGTTAAATAAAACATTATATAAGAAAGATTTAAACGATTTAAGTTTGTTTGAGCTGGCAGAATATTATCGAGAGTTAGAAAACAAGTTACTTAAAAAATGGAATGCTCCTGTTGTTAATGATTTCTTTTCTTCAATTTTTTATGGTTTATTAAAAATAACTTCTACTAAATGGGGTAAAGTAACAGATGAGCATCAATTCAATGGGTTACTCACCCATAGTGGGGATATTATTAGTACAGAGCCTGCTAGACTTATTAAGGAAATAGCAATTGACATTAAAGATAATGAGCAGTTAGTTCATGCTTTTCTCGAATTACCTATTGTTAAAATAAATTCTCAGCTAGATGCCAATATTAAATCTAAAATTGATTTTTACTTAGATAAGTTTGGCAATCGATGTATCAATGAATTAAAGCTAGAAAGTGAAACGTTAAATGATGATGCAATCACTCTATATCGTGCTATTGGAGCATTGGCAGAGCGTTTGAAAAAAGATAAGGATTTAACCGGTCTAAAAGTATCTATTCAGTCACCTGTTGTTAATATAAAAGGAGTTAAAGGCTTAATTTATCGTTGGATTTTAAAAAATACTCGAAAAACTATTGTTAATAGAGAAAATTTACGATTTGAAAGAACTCGAGTTTTTGGAACTGTTAGGCAAATTTTTCGAGAAATAGGAGCTAAATTGACTAGCTTTAAAGTGATTGATGACCGTGATGATGTTTTTTATTTGGAATATGGAGAAGTTCTTGGTTTTATTGAGGGAACAGCAACTACTTTAGACTTGAGGGGACTTGTTGCTGTTAGAAAAGCTGAATATAAACGTTATGGGTCATTTGAAGAAAATCGATTTGAAACCTATGATGGGGTTGGCTTGAGTAAGCGTCATTTAAAAGTGTCAAATACTGAAATTACAGATGATATGCTGATAGGTTTAGGGTGTTGCCCCGGAGTAGTTCGTGGCTATGCAAAAGTAGTAACGAATCCAAAAGGAGCTACTCTTAATTCAGGTGAAATATTAGTTGCCAAGAGGACAGACCCGGGATGGATTATGTTGTTTCCACCAGCAGCTGGAGTGTTAGTGGAATATGGAAGTTTGTTGTCCCATACGGCAATTGTAGTACGAGAAATGGGTATTCCTGCTGTTGTATCTGTTAAGCAGTTGACAAATACTATTACCACAGGAGATTTAATCGAGTTAGATGGGGAGAAAGGAATTGTAAAGATAATTGAAAAAGCAAGCAAAAATTGAACAACGAACTAACTTTGATTTTGTTCGTTATGCCCAAGTATGGGAAGATGCCGATTTATTAATTAGGGCATTGGAATTAAAGCCTAGTGATGTTGTTCTATCTATTGCTTCAGCTGGGGATAATGCATTTTCACTTTTAGCTGAAGGGGTTCAGAAAGTATATGCTGTTGATTTGAGTTTTCCTCAGATTGCCTGTTGCGAATTGCGAAAAGCTATGTACTTAGAATTAAACCATCAGGAACATTTATTATTTGGTGGTCTTATTAAAGGGGAGATGAATCGTATTGCTGTGTTTAATAAGCTAGATTTAAAAGATGAGATACGTAATTTTTGGAAAGGACATTTAAATATAATCGACAAAGGCTTTATGACACAGGGAAAGTTTGAACGTTATTTCGAGATATTTAGAAAAAAACTATTGCCTTATGTTCATAATAAGAAACGGATTGAAGAATTATTGACAGAAAAAACAGAAGCAGAACGACTACGTTATTATGATGAAACATGGAATAACCTACGGTTTAAGCTAATTTTTAAATTTTTCTTTTCTCGTTCTGTTATGGGGCATTTAGGGCGGGATAAAGAATTTTTTAAATATGTAGAAGGGAATGTTGCTGATAGGATTCACAATAGGGTGAGTCATGCCATGACGAAGCTAAACCCTAGCCAAAATCCTTATTTACATTTTATTTTGAAAGGACAGTACGGCAATGTTTTGCCTTATGCATTACGTTTAGAAAATTATAATCAAATCAAAGAAAATTTAGATAAAATCGAATTTTTCCATTGTTCTATTGAGGATTTTATTACAAATTGTACTGATAAAATAGATGGATTTAATTTAAGTGATATTTTTGAGTATATGACCCAAGAAGAAATGGACAAATTGTATGAAAAGTTAGTGAAAAATACTAATGTAGGTTCACGAATAGCTTATTGGAATATGTTAGTACCTAGAAATAGTTCTCATTTAAGTGATAGGTTAGGAATTGAAACGTCATCAGAAAAAAATAAGGAATTTCTAGAGCAAGATAAGGCGTTTTTCTATAGTAAGTTTTATTTGGATGTGGTAAAACAATGACAGATTTAAGTTGGGCTATTGTTGTTTTAGTAACCTTATTCAGTTTAATATGTCTAACAAAAGTATTCGGCTCTCATTTAAATGCTGAATGGTCAAGAAAAATTATTCATGTCGGTATGGGTATATTAAGCTTAGGATTTCCTTTTATGTTTGAACATCGGTTGACTGTTTTATACTTGGGACTAGTTACTCTACCATTACTGTTGGCTTTACGTCTAAATTCTAAATTACGCACAGGTGTAGGCTCAGTCTTGCTAGGTGTTTCTCGAAATTCTTTTGGCGAACTCTATTTTCTTGTTGCTCTTGTTGTCGTTTTTCTATTTTATCAAGACCCTTATGAATATATAATTTCTATGTCTGTTTTAACATTTGCTGATAGCATTGCTGCCCTTGTTGGGATAAGTTATGGACGTTTTAGCTTGTCTCATGGAAGTGAAGATTCGAAAAGCAGTGAAGGTAGTATTATGTTTTTCATTATTGCTTATTTTTGTACTCTAATACCACTACAACTAATGTCTGATGTGGGACGTGCAGAAGTACTAGTTATTAGCTTACTTATTGGTATATTAGCAGCTTTAATTGAAATGGTTTCAACAGATGGAAACGACAATATTTTATTGCCAATACTTACTTTTGCTTTTTTAAGACATAATATACTTCAACCAATTGAAGAAATTTTAATAATTATGAGTATAATGATTCTAATTCTTATCCCTTGTTTTATCATTTATAAGCTTACAACAATTACCAGGTTATCTATTGTTTACAGTTTACTTACCGCTTATATACTTTTAATCCAAGGAGGATATCCGTGGCTTATTCCTGCATTTATGCTCTTTCTTACTTTTGGAATTTTACCGTCCATGCCCAAGGAAGAACGTCAAATCACTCATAATTATAGGGTCATTGCTTGCAACACTATTGTAGGAATTGTATGTTTGATTCTCTCCATATTTTTACCTGCTTATCAATCCATCTTGTACCTATCTTTTTCCTTAGCTAATGCTAGCCACTTGAATTTGAATACCTACAGTCGGTTAGTTAATTTTAAACAACAATCTCCTACTATTTCTGTATTATATAGTCTATTTAAATCTGGAATTTTTGTCGTATTACCTACATTTATGATAAGTAATTTAGGCAGTATAGCCATTATAATTTACTTATTGTTTTTATTAGCTAGTTCCTACTTTGCAATTTATTTAACGAAAAAATTTGATTATCGGCACATTACAGATGAAAAACTAAGGGGTCATACGTTATCTGTCGGGATACTCGTTTTTGTTTTTACTATTGTTATAACCCAGTGGGTAAATTAAAATTGGAGGTTATTCGTATGATATTTAAGAATAAAGGATATATTGGACCTTTCGAAATGATAGATAAAAATGATGGAAAAAGGAAATTAGCACAATTTGTAGAAGCATTATCAGGTCATGAACGTATTATTGGACCTATAGAAGGTTCTACTTGGCACAATTATCGATTAGTTAGTTATAGTGATGGAAGTCCTATTTTTCCTATGGAACCACAAAATCATCTTTGGTACAACAATGTATATAAAGAAATAGGATTTGAACCTTTAAAAAAATATTATAGCGAGCGTTTTACTATTAATCAAGTTAAACCTTATCGTAAAAGTAATATCGTTATTATTCGTTATTTTAAGTTTAACGACTTACCTAACTTTTATAATATTTCAAAAGTTGGCTTTACCAATAATTTTTTGTATGAACCTATTAGTTATGAGGAATTTGAACAGCTTTACGTCCCTCAAATTAAAAAAATCTCTCATGATTTCATTTTAGTAGCTGAAATAAATGGTAAAGCAGTAGGATTTTTATTTGCTTTTGTTTATAACGGGGAACTTATTTTAAAAACATTAGCAACTTTACCCGATTATCGAACAGCTGGAGTTGGTGGAAGACTCATTAATACTGCTCTTGTAAAAGCAAAAACTATGGGTATTAATTCTGCCGTATCTGCATTAACAGCTGAAGACAATAATTCCCGCAAAGTATCAGCTAAATATGGTGGACATATCTTTCGTGAATATACTTTATACATTTTGAAAAGAAAGTAAATAATAAATATGAATATTTTAAACCAGTTTAAAAAAAGCTCTAAAATAGCACTGATTCAAAATAATAAACACATTTCTTTTAATGATTTGCTCGACAAAGGATTGTGTTTTGGTGGCTACTTGTCTCAATCGGGTATTTCTAAAGGTGATGCAGTACTTATCTTTATTCCTTTATCCATTCAGCTTTACCAAGCCATGATTGGAGCATGGACTATCGGTGCCGTTCCTATTTTTGTAGATTTTTCTCGAGGGGTTCAGTTTGTTAATGAAAGTGTTGACCGCTTAAATCCAAAAGGAGTCATTTATGATAGAATAACTCGCTTGGCAGGAATTAAATATCCTAGCTTAAAAAAAATAAAGGCTTTAAATATTTGGGCTAAGGGAAAATCTACTCCTATTATAAAATTAAATCCAGAACATCCCGCAATTTTAACTTTTACTAGTGGAACAACAGGGATACCTAAAACAGTGATAAGAAGCCATGGTTTTCTAATTGCTCAATATAAGCTGTTGACTAAATATTTAGATTTTTCGCAAAATCATATTGATTTCGCTACTTTAGCTGTTTTTACTTTAGCAAATTTAGCATCTGGACTGACTACAGTTCTACCTAATAAACATTATAACACTAAAGTAGCTCCTAAAGTTCTTGCAAAGTTAATTGAAAAAGAACAAGTAACTCGTTTAATTTGTTCGCCAAAATTAATTACAGATTTGATAATTCATAATTCTCTTAAAACAGTAACTACTGTCTATTTAGGAGGTGCACCTGTTTATCCGAGTGTTATTTCCCAAATTCCAAAACATATAACTGTTCATATAGTTTATGGTTCAACAGAAGCTGAACCTATTGCTCATTTAAATACCACCGAGATTAAGGAAGAAGAACTAGAGAAAATTAAGAAAGGATATGGGTTACTAGTTGGTCATATAGTATCAGAAATCACCTGCAAAATCGGTGTTAATAATGAAATCTTTGTTAAAGGTAAGACCGTACTAGCAAAATCAGGTGCAGGAAGTTGGCATCCAACTGGAGATACAGGTTTCTTTGATGAACAAAATCGCCTTTGGCTTACAGGAAAAGTTACACAAACGATTCGAGATGATTATGGTATTCTACATCCTTTTGCAGTGGAATGTGTATTAGATTCCTATTTTGGTATCCGAGGTGCTGTTTTAAAACTAGATGGTAAACGAGTAGTAGTTATTTCTCAAAGAGGTCCTAATGAAAAACAGATTTTAGCTGTATTATCTAGTTTTTATATTGAACGTGTTATTATTATTCCTCATTTACCTATGGATAAACGCCATGGTGCTAAAATCGATATTCAGCGAGTAAAACAGTTAATTGAAAATATAGAAATATAGAAAAAAATCGAAAAGTGATAAAATTTTAGTAAAAATATGCCGTGTTACTTAAAATGTTGAATTAAAGTAACACGGCATATTCGTAATTTTAAAAATAAAACTATCCAATTTTATAAGGGTCAGGAGCAAATTTTCCTTTTTTATCTGTAGCACGTATTATAGGTATAAGCATAAGACATACAAAACCTGCAGCAAGCCCGTTGTTATACAAGTTTTGACTCCAATGGAAAGGTGCAATAGTAAAAGCATAGAAGAAGTGAACAGCTCCAACTATAATACCCCATTTCCATCCAAAACGTTTTACCATTGGAGATAAACAGGTTCCCCAAAAAGCACTTGTCCAAATGACACTTTGGCTTGTAAAATACGTAGCAAAAGAAATACCATTTTGGAAAAATTGTGGTGCAAAAAAGAAACGAAGTGTAGAGCCAAGAATAACACCAGCTATAATAGTAGAAGATGTAAACACAGCTTTACCAAATCCACCCCAACCTATCATAGAAATAATAGCACCAACTATAGCACCGTTTAAATGCACACCAAAGGGAAGTGTTATAATAAGTGCAAGTATAGCCAAAAATCCCATTGCAAGATAAGTATATCCTGCACCATATTTATTGAAAAATATATTATCATCTGCTTTCATATACAAAAGTTCTTTAAGATTATCAAATTTTCCTTTTGCTATGATTCCAAAAGTAAAAAAGAATACAGCAGTAAGAGCAATGTAAATATATAAAGGAGCATTATAATGTGCACCATTGCCATGTACACCTAATACAGTCCAAGGTTGTATATAATTTGTAAAAGGTTCGAAACCTATTACATTGTATATCATTGTAATAAAAATTGCAGTAAGACCAGCACCCCATCCTATGTTGTAAAGATTTAAACCTTCATGACTTTTCCTTATAAACAATGCAACAGAGTTGATTATAAAACCTATAAATAGACCAAGGAAAGCACCGACAATAACACCACCAAAAGTACCTATAGAATTTATTATTTCTAAAGTATGTGCAGGTTGACTAACAACAGGTCCTAAACAAGTTGCAAATAGTGGCATTGTAACATTGTTTTTGAAAGGTTCTTTTTTGTAAATACTATATAAATACGCACCAATTATAATAGGAAGCATATTAAGCGGGTTTTTCCCGAACAAGCCAAAACCCATTATAAGACCAAATGCACCCATTTGTGGTCCGCTACCGGGTAGCTTCGCAAACGTAAGAGCAGCTAATGCAAGTAATCCAGCTAGACCAGAATTTACAAAAGCTGGACCGATTCCAGCCATAGCAATATAATCGGACGGTAGTAATGCTGGGCTTGTCCATATTAGTAAAAGACCATTGAAAATAAACTCAAACGCACCACCACCATGACCTATAAAAGCAAGAACAAAGCCATAAACAATTGTGAGAACCATAAAAATTCCCCAAACACTATAAGCCGATGTTAATTTAACACTATTTGAATTAGACATAAAAAGACCTCTGAAAATTTATTTTTTATTTTAATTTACAAATTTTTAGAATGATTTTTCATGAAATTTGTAAAATCTGAATTATAATTTAGATTTGTAAACATAGACAATTTAGAATCAAAAAGTACACTTATTTCTTCTTCCATATATCTTGTATTACATAAATCTAATATATTCTGCATTTTGTAGATTTTTTTTTCGATAACTTGTTCAAAAAAAGGTATACATTCTACAGAGTAAAAACTATATAAGGTTTCTTTAAAAATTCCGTTTATTGGTACTAATGCTTGTATATTTTCGTTTGTATCTAAAATTTGTTTCATGTAATTTATATGCTCTATATTAATAAGTGGCATATCACAAGCTATTACAAATAAATATTTTGAAAAAGAAGATAGTAGAGATGAATATATAGCACCACATGGTCCAAGACGTTCTGTGGTATCTTTTATTATATCTATATTAAAATGCTTAAACTTAGAAATATCTCCTGTAGCTGACAATCTAACATTTTCAAAAATTTTCGAAAGCTGTCTGTACATTTTTTCTATTATGTACATATTATTTGTTTTTATGAGTGATTTATCAAAACCCATCCTAGAACTTTTACCACCACACAATATCACAGCATCTCCAAATTTTTTCATACCATTATCTTATCAAATACCTCCTTTTTTATCTATATTTTTAATTTGCATAAAAAAATATAGTATGTATATGTCATTTATGTCGAAAATATAAAGTTAGAATTGTGTATTTCTTATTAACTTTTACTTTCATAAATGAATATTAGCATAGATAAATGATTGTGTCAAATTTTCGTAAATAAAAAGCTATGTATCTAAGAATTAGTTTAATCTCGATACATAGCATAAGTTTTTTATTTTTTTTTTGATATTTTTTTAACTCCTTGTTTTTCGATTACTATCATATTGTTTTTTTTCCTATTCAAAATATTTTTAGTATTATTTTTCTTTTCATTTTTGTCATTTTTTATAGTTCTTTTAGTTGTAAGCAATTCTCTTTTTTTCAAAATAAAATTTTTTTGTTTTTTTACATTCTTATCGATTTTTTGTTTAAGTATATTCAATATTTTTTGAAAGAAAATATATATTTTTTTTGTAAGTAATAAGATGGGATAAAAAAATTTGTATATGACAAGTAAAAAAAACTTGATAATTTTTATTATAATTTTTAAAATTTTTACAAATAAATTTACAATATACCTACTAAAAAAATACGTGTATAAAATAAAACCAAGCAAAATACCTAAAAAATAAAAAAAACGTAACTCTCCACCAGCATAGTTTAAAATAAAATATAATACACCAAGAAAAGATAATATCCAAAATAATGTATCCTCTAAATGTACTATGCTATTATTATGTTTAAAAACACGCCTAAAAGCACGAGTTATATCAAAAACAAAAGCTACTAGTATACCAAGAACAAAAGTTTGAAAAAACAACAAACCTTGATTCATACCTACCTAAAAATCTTTCCCAAAATATTAGATTTTGATTTTACACTATTATCTTCATAATTAAAACTATCTACTTGTCCATCTATTTCAAGTTCACCTTTTTCTATATTTAAAGAATTTACATGTAGATTACTACCACGAATAATAAGAGTACCCATTTCAGTTTCTGTTGCTATTTCCTCATCATCAAAACTCATTACTTCTATTACACCTGTTATTAGTGCTTTTTGCCTTTTTTCTATTATTACTTTGTGCTTGCTCAAATATCTTTTTTCTTCCATAAATAAGAACAACCCCCTTTTTATATTATAAGTATATAAAAAAAAGGAGGTTATTAGAACTTTGTTTTATTAAGTTTTGTTTTAATTTTTTAAAATTACTATGTTTACAAATTTTTGTACATAAGATTCGCTTCTTCTTTTTTTACACTTTCTTTTAAAGAAGTAACTTCTATCTTTGTTATTCCATTTCCAAAGGCAATCTCTATTATATCTCCTACTTTTACTATTTGTGATGGCTTAGATACTTTTCCATTTATAGAAACTTTACCAGCAGAGCAGGCTTCAGTTGCAAGTGTACGCCTTTTTATAATACGTGAAACTTTTAAAAATTTGTCTAATCTCATAAAAAACTTTCTATATCACTAAATATTTAAACTATCTTTTAATACTTTACCAGCCTTAAATTTAACAGTTTTAGATGCAGCTATTTGTATAACCTCACCACTTTGTGGATTTCTTCCTTCTCTTGCTTTTCTTTCTCCAACTTCAAGTGTCATGAAACCTACAAGTTGTATTTTACCTCCAGAAGATAATTCTGATATTATAACTTCTTCAAAAGCTTTTAGTGCTTTCTCCGCATCTTTTTTTGTCATTTCTGCCTTTTCAGCCATTGCTGATACTAATTCTGTTTTGTTCATTAGTTTTTTATTCCTCCTAAATATTAAATAAAGTTAAAAAATCAACTCTAACATTAACATTTATAAGGCATTAACAACGTTTTGTCAAGAAAAATTATAAAATTTATTTTTTGATTCACTAAAAAACATAATAATACAATTTATTCATTTGCTATTCCTAGAAGTGTTTCTATACCATGTTTTAGTCCTTTATCTATATGACTCATTATCTGCTCGCACGCTTTTGGATTGCCTGGCATATTTAAAATAATTGTATCACCTTTTATGCCACATACTGCACGACTAAGTATAGCATTTTGTGTAAACTGTAAAGAATAGGTACGGATAGACTCTACAATACCTGGAGCTAATCTTTCGCAAACAGCTATTGTTGCTTCTGGTGTAACATCTCTTTTAGAAAATCCAGTACCACCACAAGTTATAATAAGATTCAATTTTTTCACATCACACATATAATTTAATGTGGATACTATCATATCATATTCATCTGGTATAAGTATAAATTCCTCTACGTTATAGCCAAACTTTGTCATAATATCTATAGCATTTGGACCAGTCCCATCTTGACGTTCGCCTCTGAAAGACCTATCACTAAGAGATATTATTCCACAAGTAAAAATATGTTCTTCCATCTATCCTCCAATTTTAGACATAGTTTTAAAGCCAGCACAGTCGTTGAAGAAATGTTGCAATGGTTTTTGACGCAATGCTTCAAGTATTGCTAATTGTAAAGAATCATCACTTATACCAGAACGTAGCAAATCACGCAAATTTGTACCATCATTATGGTACAAGCATAGTTTTAAAAACCCTTCGGAAGTAAGTCGAAGCCTATTACAATTATCACAGAAGCCATGACTCATAGGGTCTATAAATCCAATACTACCTTTCATTGTAGAAGATTTAAAATATTTTGCAGGCCCAAGACCTTTTTCAGTAGAATCTAAAGAAATATCATGATATACAGAAGATATAATATCCATTATATAATCATATTGAACTCCTTCCAATTTTAAACTAGAGCAAACATCTATTGGCATAAGCTCTATAAAACGTACATCTATAGGATATTTTTCTGCAAGTCTCGTAAGAGGTATAATTTCATGTTCATTCATTCCTTTTATAAGAACGACATTTATTTTTACTTTTATATTTCTTTCTAAGGCGGCCATTATCCCATCCCAAACTTTGTTAAATCTATCTGCCCCTGTCATCTCGTGGAATAGTTTTGCATCTAAAGTATCTAAACTTATATTTAATCCATCTATACCAATTTTTGATAATCTATCTATATATTTAGTTAGATAAATACCGTTTGTTGTGATTCGTACTTTTTGTATATTTGGTAATTTTTTAATATCTGAAATAAGGTCTACACAATCAGCTCTGAGAAGAGGCTCACCACCTGTCATTCTTATTGTATCTACTCCCATATTAGACATAACATATGATATTTTATATATTTCATCGTATGTTAATATTTCACTATTATCAAAAAATTCTACGTCTTCTGGAAGACAATATTTACATCTTAGATTACAACGGTCTGTTACGGAAATTCTTAAATATCTTATATTCCTTAAAAAAGTATCTTGCATAATAATGTACTCCTATATTCTATTTAGTTTTTTAGATAAAATTATTACCTATTATAATTGCTTTTTCCACCTTTTTTTTCATTTAGAAAAATATTTGTTATTGTCATAGATTTATCATATGCCTTACACATATCGTAAATTGTTAAAAGAGATATATTTACACCTGTTAAGGCTTCCATTTCTACTCCTGTTTTGCCTTTTGTTTTTACTGTACAAATAGACTTTATAGAGTTTGTTTCATCGATATATTCAAATTCTATCGAAACTTTTTCTATTGGTATGTTATGGCATAACGGTATAAGATTGTGTGTTTGCTTTGTTGACATAATACCTGCAATTCTTGCTATGCCTAAAACATCACCTTTTTTTATACCACCTATTTTTACAAAATTGTAACACTCATTAGACATTTTTATAACACCTGTTGCTACAGCTACTCTATCTGTTTCGTTTTTTTTGCTAACATCTACCATTATAGCATTGCCTTTTTCATCAAAGTGATTAAACATAAAAACCTTTCTATAATATATGAATAATATAAATGATTATAAAACAGAGTGAAAAACATTGAAAAAACCTTAAAAAAGACAAATTGTGAAAAATCAGAAAATATAAACTAATTTTTATGTACGAAAATATACAAACACAATTTAACTTCTTTTCCAAATGGGAAGGCCTTAGGTTTTCACCACCGACCCCGCTTATAAAAACTTAGTAAAAACCTTAGTTGGTATAAGTCGAAGTAAAATTAATATTATATAAATTCTAACTAAACAAAATAAATTTGTCAAATGATTTTTGATTTTTATATTAAGATGTGTTCACCCTAACAAAATATTTACTAAATTTTATGCTTATGATACTATAAAAGTATGGAGTTATAGTAATATTGAAACTTAAAATAATTTAAAAAAGGTGATTTATGAGAAAAATTGTTTCAAAAAAAGATATATTTTTTATTTTGGGAGTTATATTACTTGCTGTAGTTTTTTTTATTTGGCAATCTATAAGAACTACTGGTCTTGTAAATATACATGCTGCTATACAGTTAAATGGTGAAACTGTCAAAACTATAAACTTAGATACAGATACAGATTTTTATGTAGAGGAAAGACCAAATGTTAGATTTAGAATACAAGAAGGACTTGTAGCGTTTGTATGTTCCGATTGCTTAGATCAAATTTGTGTAAACGCAGGTTTTTTGGGTAGAGTTGGGCAAATGGCAGCTTGTTTACCAAATGGGCTTGTAATGATAATTCGTGGGGACACTCCAGATGATAATATAGATTTATTTTTGCAAGAAGAGAATATTTACTACACTTTGTCTTAGATTAAACATCCTTCTTAGATATTTAGGTTGTTGCGAGTATTTTTAAGCAATCTAAATATCTTTCTATATTTTTAATCAAATAATTCTAAGAAGTTGTCTGAAGTCTTTAAAAAATAATAAAAAATAGTATACTAATATAAAAAAGGTAAAAATAATAGAAAAAGATACCCAAGTGATATAACAAGAGAACAGTTTAAAGAAATAAAATACACATAGCAGTAGATACAATGGGATTACCACATGCTATAGCTGTAACAACCGTAAATATTACTGATAGAATTGGTTCTATACCTATGGTCAATTTACACCGTGAAAACCTTAAGGACTGTACTAAAATTATTGTTGATGGTGCTTATACAGGTGATAAATTTTCTGATAGTATTAAAGAAATTATTTCTGCTACAACAGAAGTTATTAAACGTACAAGTCTACATACTTTTAATATTTTACCTAAACGTTGGATTATTGAGCGTACTTTTTCTTGGTTAGAACACTCCAGATTATTATGGAAAAATTGTGAGCGTACTTTACATAATTTTCTTCAAGCTCTTTCTATTACTTTTATTCATTTACTTTTGACTAGATATTAGACAACTTCTTAGAGTATCAAGGGGTAATACCTTTCAAATGGGAAAGAAACTATGATAGAAAAAATAGTAATAAGTTAATTGCTGTTATGTATTGTCAAGGACAAATTTTTGGTAGGTTGTTTATTACACTATTTTATGAACCTCAAAAAAAAAGGAGTACATACACTTTTTTAGCATGTTTATTAATCACAAATTATTTCTTAAATAATTTAACAATGGTAAATTTTTAGTATGTACTTGTTTACGTTAATTTAATAACCAATCGAGTAGGAGACTATCCATTAATTGAATAGCCGACCTCTCACACCACCGTATGTACGGTTCCGTATACGGCGGTTCTTTAGTTTACTAAATAGATTTATAATAATCGTTAAAGAATAGGTAACCCTCATTTCTCAAAGTTTGGGTTTTAAGTGTTCTATGCAAGATTTGGCTGTTGGCTGTTCGCCAATAGCCTTTTCTTGTGTTGGCATACTCCCACGCTTTGGACTTTTCTATCCCAAGTTTGGTTAATCTCTCAAACTTAGTTTTAGTCTTTTTCCACTGTTTCCAGTATATTTGTCTTAGTCGTCTTCGTAACCAACTATCTATAGTTTTCAAGAGATATGTCATATCAGCTATTTTGAAGTAGTTTACCCACCCTATCACATATCTTTTAAGTTTTAATGCTCTAAGTTCGTGGCTTATACTTGTTCTTCTGCTTGTTATTTCCTTTATCCTTGTTTTCATCTTTTCTATAGATTTCTTATGAACCTTAATTCTCGCCTCGCCCTTATAGACATAATATCCTATCCCTAAAAACTTAATTTTGCCTACGTAGTCTACTTTTGTCTTTTCTCGGTTTACCTTTAGAAATAGTTTATTTTCTATATATGGTATTATGCTCTCTAATACTCTGGTTGCTACTCTTTTACTTTTACAGAATATCATTACATCATCGGCGTACCTTACAAATTTATGTCCCCTTTTTTCTAACTCTTTGTCTAGTTCATTTAACATTATATTTGATAACAAAGGACTTAAATTCCCTCCTTGGGGTACTCCCTCTGTAGTATCTTTATAGCTATGTTTTATCATAGCACCTGCATTTAGATATTTGTGTATTAATGATATTACTCTACCGTCTTTTATTTTACGGCTTAACACTTCTATCAGTTTGCTATGGTTTACCTTATCGAAAAACTTCTCTAAATCCATATCTACTACGTATTTATATCCGTAATTTATATATTAGACATGTCCAATAACTAACAAAATAAATAAAAATATTCGATAGAAAGAGAAAAAGGATATTAAAATAAATGATATTAATAAATAACGAGGAAAAAATATTAAATTTAAAAGAAGAAAATTATAAG
>Ga0268261_10001199_pt1 | contig 17478 bp, 11 predicted proteins | sample TergutNc150P1_FD_190353 | JGI IMG/M metagenome (GOLD analysis project Ga0268261, IMG submission 190353) | Nasutitermes corniger P1 segment gut microbial community from laboratory colony in Florida, USA - Nc150 P1 (SPAdes) (version 2) | ecosystem: Host-associated > Arthropoda: Insects >...
ATTCCCTTATATGGTCAATGATGTCATCCTCACGCGCCCATATCGTCACACACCTAACAGCGGCCATATTGCTGTACCACACCTAACCACGTCACTTCGCGCGCAACTTTCAAACCATTAACATCAACGCAGCACCACCTTCAACCTACCAGACTACACGGCGTCATTACCTCATCTACCTAGCACATCCCCAACCTAGGGTAACGGTCCACCTCCACCATTTTCTATCTACAAATATCCCCACCCCCACACACACACGGGACGAAATGCAGCCATTGCCCATCCCTACATACAGGGATGCCGTGGACCCATTGCTTATCCCCACAATCCTAACATCGTACATGTTGGTACATAAACATATTATTCAAAACCATCCGCCATCTTTATCTACCAACATGTACGGGGGCACCATCCTACATTCAATACATACCGCGGGGGGCGCACCCTTCCCTATCCAAACCTTAGCCACACACTACAGCCATAGCCCATCCCCAACCTAAGGGAAGCAGTGGAGCCATTGCCTATCCCCCTCTTTGCACAACCATTGCACCCATTGCCCATCCACAACCTCGGGGGAACCTCTGGACCCATTCCCCATCCTCACTGACCCTCTGGAGGCCAAAACCAAACAAATGGGCAACTGACCCCACATGGGCCCACCTGGGGTGGTGCAACTTGCACCCCCCATTTTGGGCCCATGGGCAAGTGACCCCTGAGGGGCCCAATTTTGGGGGATGCAATTTTGGAACCCCCCATTTTGGGCCCATCTGGGGGTCACTTGCCCATTTTTCAGTTTTGGACCCCTGAGCATCTGTGGACCACCTGGACCACCCATACACCTACGGATACCCAACCTATCGCTCGCAAACCCACCCACCCACCTTGGGGTCGACCTAAACTGAACTCGTTCTTTACCTTCCCCATCCCCCACACAGGGGGCAACCTACGGGTCTACACTAAGGAGACCCAACCTATGCCTCGCGAGCAACCCAGCCCCAACAATGGGGGCTACTGCCGATCCCCAACAATGGGGTTCAAGTCAACACTAACGGAGTCTTACCTCCACCGCCACCCCTACGCCAAACCCGCCGCAAGCCGCCTCTTTACTACTCAGGTACCACAGTTAGCTCAGACCGTTAGCTACGGTGCATAAAGCGCCTGCCCTGCCAGACATTGCTCTTTACAGACCATCCAGGTTCCCACTTCAACATCATTACCACTTGCTTATGCTTCCTTTCCTTCTCCTCCTCCTCCTCCTCTTCTGTCAGATTCTGTAAAGCAACTTGAAGTATGCAATCACACACGTGGATGTACTATACAAGTTTCGAATTGACATGCCTTTGTGCACATACAGCGTAAATGGGCGAGTCATATTATAAGAACTGAAGATGAAAGGATTCCAAAAATGTAAAATTTCATAACACAAGACCAGTGTGCAAACCCAGAACAAGATGGGAGGACGTCGTCCGGAGGTACACACTGCAGATCCTAGAATTACGAGGGTGGAGGAGACAAGCAGAATACAGAAGAACGGAAGAGTCTTCCGAGGGAGGCTAGGGCCTAGAAGGGGCTGTAGCGCCATTGATGGATGAAATTACAAGCATTCCAGACTTGTTGAAAGTAGAAACTGCTGTACATGGTGTGTTCAATTTTATACACAATAATTAATCTATATCTTAAAATCACGAGAGGCCCACATTTATTTTCAAAATTACTGGTTTGACCGGCATGCGACTTGGGTTTGCGGCCTCTCCAAACTGCTATAAGGATAACCCGACTACATTCCGGGTATTACCTCCGAATATTGGCGTGTCTGTCTGACATAACAATTGCAATTCCTTACAGTTAACCTATCAACAAATAAGATCGCAGCGGCCCATATTAACAATTACAACGTTCAGAATTGGATACTTCGAGTAAGAGGATCTTCTCACAAATTTCATTAACTTATAGTAATTATAATAAAAACCAACGAGATGCAAAATTTCTCAAATTTATTTGATAAAGTAATAGATATGTTTCGGAAATGTCCACTGTCCATCATCAGGAGTATCTCAACACCGTGTACACGTAATAGGTACTTGTCATTCTAGTTCTTTTGGCGTCTGATAGCGTGGTCAGGATGGAATCCCAACCACGCTAACCGACACCAAAAGAACTAGAATGACAAATACCTATTGCGTGTATACGGTGTTGAGATAATCCTGATGATGGACAGTGGACTTGTCCGAAACATGTAGAGTACTTTATCAAATAAATAAGAGAAATTGTGTAATTAGTTGGCTTTTATTATAAGAATATATTACGATGCATGGTCCTCTGAATGTGAAATCCAGCAGTCATTATTTGCCGTATAAAAAGCGTACGGTGGTGTTGGGCAACTCAAAATTCCAATTACTGTAGTTTCAAAAATAGACAGACTGAATATTCTACAAAGCTGTCTACAGGCTGTATTCACAAGACATATTAAGTAGGTAAATCAGGTAATTAACATTGCGAAATATAAGTACGATTATCTTAAACATGCCGAAGTGTTTACTTTGTTATCAAACTGCCTATCTTTCAATGAGATCATTGTCACAAAAAACTGAAGAAGGCATTGTGTATTTGGGAAAGGGGCTGAATTATACAAACGATTCGTTGAGCGTAACAAAACGGTGTGTATGTGTAATTTTTTGGTAAATACTCTCAAATGTGTCTCTATGATACGTTGTGAATAATACTTTGGTTCTGACGTAGCCCAATCTGTTTTTTGGAGAGAATAATGAAGGAACTTGGACAATTAAAACGGCACTGAAAGGATTGTGGAGCGCCGAATGAGACGGAAATGTGACGATAAATGTTATCATAAGTGTGACCACAAATGCAGACACTAAAGAAACTGTAATCATAAGCGTAAACACAAATGCTGACAATACAGTCACTATGTGATCATAAGCGTAAAAACAAATGCTGACAATAGAGCCACCATGTGATCATAAGCGTAAATATAAATGCAGACAATACAACCACTATGCGATCATAAGCACGAACAAAAATGCAGACAATACAGACAATATGTGATCATAAGCGTAAATAAAAAAGCTGACTATACAGCCACTATTAGATCATAGCCGTAAACACAAATGCTGACAATGAAGCCGCTATGTGATAAGCGTAAACACAAATGCTCACAATACAACCAATATGTGATAATAAGCGTAAAACAAATGCTGACAATACAGAAAATATGTGATCATAGGCGTAAACACAAAAGCTGACAATAAGCCTCAATGTGATCATAAGCGTGAACACAAATGCTAACAATATCGCCACTATGCGATTATAAGCGTAACCACAAATGCCACAAATACTGCCACTATGCGAAAAAAAAGAGTGAACAAAAATGCTGACAATATAGCCATTATGATATAAAAAGCGTGAATACAAATGCAGACAATACATCCAGGATGTAAACATAAACGTAAAGACAAATGCTACCAATACTGCCACTATGTGAAAATAAGCATGAACACAAATGCTGAAAATAGAGTCATTATGAGATCATAAGCGTGAATACAAATGCAGACAATACATCCAGGTTGTGAACATAAGCATGAACACAAATGCTGACAATATAGTCATTACGTGATCATAAGCGTGAACATAAATGCAGGCAATACAGGCAGTGTGAGATCATAATATTGAACACAAATGCTGGCAATACAGACACTATATGATCATAAGCGTGAACACAAATGCAGACAATACAGTCACGATGTTATAATAAGCGTGAAGACAAATGCTGACAATACAGTCAGTAAGTGATCATAAGCGTGAACACAAAAGCAGACAATACAGACTGTATGTGATAATAAGTGTGAAAACGAATGCTGGCAATACGGACACTGTGATCATAAGCGTGGTCAAAAATGATAGCAATACAGTCAATACATGATCATAAGTGTGAAAAAAATGCTGACAATACAGGCAGTAAGTGATAATAAATGTGAACACAAATGCTGGCAATACAGACACTATGTGATCATAAGCGTAAACAAAAATGCAGGCAATACAGGCAGTATGTGATCATAAGCGCGAACATAAATGGAGACAGTAGTCAATACGTGATGATAACCGTGAACAAAAATGCAGACAATATAGGGGGTACTTGGTCATGTGAACACAAATGCTGACAATATAGTCACAACTTGATAATAATCGTTCACAGAAATGCAAAAAAAATACAGGCAATATATGATCATAGGCGTGAACAGAAATTCAGACAATACAGGGAGAATGAGAATATAAGCGCAAACACAAATGCAGACAATACAGGCAGAGTGAGATTGTAAATGTGAACACGAAAGTTGGCAATACTGACACTATGAAATTACAAGCGTGAACACAAATGCAGACAATAAAATCACTATGACATCATAAGAGAGAACACAAATGCAGACAATGCAGGCAGTATGTGAACAAAAGAGTGAAAACAAATGCTGGCAAAAAAGACATGTCATAATGAATGTGAACACATAGACAATAGAGTCACTACGTGATCATAACCGTGAACACAAATTTAGACAATAAGTAACAACGTGATCATAAATATGAACACAAATGCTGTCAAAACAACCACTGTGTGATCATAACGGCGAACATAATTTCTGACAATATAGCCACAATGTGATCATAAGCGTGAACACAAATGCTCACAATACAGCCACAATGTGATCATAAGCGTGAACACAAATGCTGACAATACAGTCACAATATGATTATAACCGTAAACACAATTCAGACAATAGAGTCACTATATGATCATAAGCGTGAACACAAATGCTGACAATACAGCCACCATGAAATCATAAGTGTGAAGGCAAATGCTGACAATACAGACAAAACGTGATCATAAGCGTTAACACAAATGCTGACAATACATACCTATGTGACCATAAGCGTGAAAACAAATGAGAAAGTACAGCGACATTGTAATTATAAGCGTGTACAAAAATGCAGAGAATTTGTGATCATAAGCGTAAACGCAAATTCTGACAATGCAACCAATATTAGATCATAGGCGTGAACACAAATGCTGACGATACAAACACAATGTGAAAATAAGCGTAAACGAAAAAGCTGACAATGCAGCCAAAATGTGATCATAGGCGTGAACACAAAAGCTGACAATACAGCCACTATATGATCATAAGCGCGAACATAAATTCTCACAATATAGACTTTATGTGATTGTAAGCGTAAAAACAAATCCTGACAATATAGCCACTACGTGATCATAAGCGTAAACACAAACGTTGACAATACTGTTAATATGTGATCATACGCGGGATTACAAATATAGAAAATACAGCCAGTGTATGATTATAAGCGTGGACACAAACGTTGACAATAGTCTTCACGTGATCATAAGCGTGGAATCTAATGCAGACAATACAGGTAGTATATTATCATAAGTTTGAACACAAATGCCGGCAATACAGTCACTATGTGATAAAAAGCGTGAACACAAATGATGACAATGCAGTCAATACGTGATCATAAGCATGAACACAAATGCGGAAAGTACAAGCAGTATGTGATGATAAAAGTGAACACAAATGCTGGCAATACTGAACCTATGTGATCATAAGCGTGGACACAAATCCTGACAATACAGTCTGTATGTGATAATAAGTGTGAACACAAATGCTGGATATACAGACACTATACGATCATATGCGTGAACACAAATGCAGACAATAAGACACTGTGATCATAAGCGTGAACACAAATGTTGACAACACAGTCACTACGTGATCATAAGCGTGAACACAAATGCAGACATTACAGGCTGTGTGATAATAAGTGCGAACACAAATTCTGGCAATACAGAAACTATGTGATCATAAGCGTGAACACAATTGCAGACAATGCAGGAAGTATGTGATAATAAGCGCGAACACAAATGAAGACAGTAGAGTAAGTATGTGTTCATAAGCGCGAACACAAATGCAAACAATAGACCCAGTATTTGATCATAAGTGTGAACACAAATTCTGACAATACAGTCACGTCATCATAAGCGTTCACACAAATGCAGAAAATACAAGCATTATGTGATCATAAGTGTGAACACAAATTCAGACAATATAGGCATTATGTATTCAGAAGTGTGAACACAAATGCTGGCAATACGCACACTATTAGATCATAAACTTGCACACAAATGCAGACAATACAGACAGTATGTGATCATAAGTGTGAACACAAATCCTGGCAATTCAGTCACTACGTGTTCATAAGTGTGAACACAAATGCAGATAATACATTCACTACGTGATCATAAACGTGAACACACATGCCGACAATTCGAACAAAATGTGATCATAAGCGTTAAAAGTAATGCTGACAATACTGCCACTTTTTGATCATAAGCGTAAAAACAAATGCAAACAATAAAGGCACTATGAGATCATAAACGTAAACACAAAAAAATGGCAACAGCCACTACGTGATTATAAGCGTGAACACAAATGCTAACAATACAGTGACTATGTGATCATAGGCGTGAATACAAATGTAGACAGTAAAGCCACTATGTGCTTATAAGCGTGAACACATCCTGACAATACAGCCAGTATGTGATCATAAGGTAGAATACAAATAGACAATACAGGCATTGCGTGATCATGAGTATAAACACAAATGCTGGCAGTACAGCCACAATGTGATCATAGGCGTGAAGACAAATGCTGAGAATACAGTCACTATATGATCACAAGCGTGAACACACATGCTGACAATACATACACTGTGATCATAAGCGTGAACACAAATGCTGACAACACAGCGACTGTTATCATAAGTGTGAACTCTATTGCTGACAATAGACACTATGTGATCATAAGCGTGAACACAAATGCTGACAATACAGTCACTATGTGATCATAAGCGTGAACACAAATGCAGACAGTACAGTCACAATGTGATCATAAGCGTGAACACAAATGCAGACAGTACAGCCAAAATGTGATCATAAGCGTGAACACAAATGCAGATATACGGACACTATGTGATCATAGGCGTAAACACAAATGCTAACAATACAGCTGTAATATCCAAATTGTATTCTACGTTATTGTGTTGGATTCAAATTCGAAAAACCATTTCACTCTCATCACAAACACTTACCCTAGATTCGTTGTGAAACTTGTAATATGTAGGAAGTCATAACCGTCTTGCCTCAATTTTATTAAATCAACTGGACCTACTTAGAACATTCAGTACGCCATAAGAGGAACCATAGTTAACTGGAATATGTAAATTACGGTAATCCAGGAACACGCTGAAGTAAGCATGATTAATCTATATAATCCAAAAACCGCGACCACAGCGACATTCCCAACGAAATTCACATCGAGATTCACGCCGAAATTCACGAACCAGAAGATACCTGCGTTATGTTCTAGCTGAAAAGAACCTGTACTCACGACACCGCCGAGGCTTTATCGCAGAATGTGGCTCTGCATAATCCTTCTGTTTAAGGGCAAGTCTATCCGACTATACTAAATTCAATACAGTCACAGACAAACAAATTAAACTTTGTATTCAGGCGTACTAATTTATCGAAACTATTGAAATAATATAGGAGCAAGACGATTATTTTTTACCTAGTTCAGTAACAAATTGTGAATCATCCAACTTGTATTTATGTGTATATTATCACTGAATATATAGTCCTATTCAATAGTGACCAGCGGTCATTCAATTGGACAATATCCCCTTTCGTATTCCCAAATTCGTTTTGATCTTCGGTTCTGGTGGCAGCACTGACTATCTACGGTCGCGCAGTTTAACAACGGCTTCCGGAAAATAAGGAACTAGAATAGTTAGGCAGCGGTCGTACTAACAAATCGGTTAACATTGTTTGCCGCTACAAGTTGGTTTGCAAGAGGGAGGATTGATATCGTTTCAGATAGGATAGATATTCATGTCTACAGATAGATTGGCTACATATCTACCACGTGCGTACGAACGGGAATTTGAAATATACACATCAGATAGGCACAGATATTAACGTCGGTCAAAATTCTAAGTTCAAAATTAGAAATTTGTTCTGACACGATAGCAGAAATCAAACGTGCAGGATTATAGACTTCAAGGACAACTTGCGGAGTTGAAAGCTGAAATAGCTAGGCTGAAGAACCGGTTATCGACAGTATCCCCCACAGTACATAAAGATTTATCTCTTCGCTCGTTCCAAGATGGTCAGGCGCAGAGTCAGCGATACCATTGGAAGAGTTTCTGGAAAATATTGAGAGCGCAGCAAAATTAGGCCGGTGGCATTCTTCGGATTGTTTACGGATAGCCGTGCTAAAATTTGCCGACCCAGCGAGATCGTTTTAAAATACATGTCTAGAACTTCATGCAGAGGACGCGACCTGGGAAAATAAAAGAAGGCGTTCAGGGAACGATTCAGGGACGTCCGCACCGATCAGTTTTATTTTATGAGGCTTCAGACAGCCAGACAGGGCAAAAATGAAGGGCCACAAGAGTTCGCAGATCGATGAAGGGCGTTGGCCCAAAAGAGTATGCGCCAGGACAGTGATCCTGAAGCTCGGAAATTTCATCGCGAAAACGCTGAAAGAATGCTTTTGGCTGCTTTTGTAGCAGGTTTAGCGGGTGAAATTGGGAAACAGGTCAGATTTCAAAACCCTCAGAATTTACACCGGGCGCTAACTACAGCTCTCGCGTTCAGGGAAGCCGTGAAACAAGAAAGTTTTGCAGAAACTTTCTACACGAAGTTTGACAAATCGGTCACGATTTTAAGTCGGGAAGGCAGTGAAGCCGACGAAAGAAGCAGCACAAAGCGCGCGTCAAATCACTCGAGTGGTAAGAGGTACGCGCGTAACATAGACAGGATGGCAACCTCAGGCAACGTCAGGGACGTCCAAGAAAGGTCGGAAACTAGGTGTTAAGAGTGCGAGGACGAGAGCACTTTGCACGAGAATGCCCCACTCGGTTAAAAAGAGGGCAAACGCAAAACTCGCCCGGGAGGAAATACCCGAGGGGACTTTCGAGTCGTCCACGACCATCCGGCGACGAACCTTGGTATGCGAAGGTACAGGGAGGCAATGAACAGGCAGAGTCAGGGAAAACAGTAAGGGCTGAGGACGACAGCTCCCTCCACCTCCATATCTCTGGAATGGCTGACGAAAAACCCGCGGTTTCAGTTCGGATAAAACAAGGCACCCCTACTGTTTCATTGGAAATAGAGGAAAAACTGAAACACTTAATTGTATACGCTGGTTCGAACGTGTCTCTACAGCAAACAGGCGTGTCGAGGAGCGACGTAAGAGGAACTGCCGTAAAACCTTAGGGGTTACGGGAGAAATTCTCGACATACAGGGACAACGTGTTTCTTTCGTTCTAGCTGGAAGAAAGTTTAGCCACATATTTCTGGTATGCCCCCTTCCAACCAAAGCAGATGGTCTGCTTGGCACAAATTTTTTGGAAAAAGCTGACGCAGAAATCAATTTTGATAAAGGGAAATTGTCATTGGTAGACAAGAACGAAGCGCCGTATGCGTGTGGTATTGTGTCCAAGAAACACGCAGCCCCTTACCGTGTTGTCCAAAGACAAATAAGAGATTGATAAGCCCCTCCAGACGCGTAGGGATAAAACGAGCCCTAGTGGGCGTATTTTGGACAACCTTCATTTGAACGAGTCCGTACAGAACAGTAAGACATGGCTTGTCAAGGTGGCACAAGATGTAACCATCGCGCCGAGATGTCGACACGTGGTTACGGCATAGTTACACTTGGAGAAAAGGAAAGAAATCCCGCCCCTGGTTTGCATTGAACCAGCAGCAATAACCATTCAAGGGATACTTACGGCTCTTGCACTTTCGAGAGTAGGGAGAGTAGCACGCGACACGGCACGGCCGACGAAGCAGCCCACAAAGGCTAAAGTCGATACGTCAGCAAATAGCGTACACGTCATGTTAGCTATCTTCAGCCACAAAGAACTGACCGTGCCCAAGGCCACAGTCCTTGGCGTGGCAGAAGTATCCGAAACATTGGTAGACAGTATAAACGAGGAGAAAACGGGAAATACTAAGTCTTCTACAAACTGAGGGAAAAGTAAGAATGATTCCCTGTACAAGAAATTGTTACCGGGTAAACTAGACCATCTGTCCCCTCGAGAAAGACACGTTATAGAATCCGTGTTGCAGAAATATGCTCACGTGTCACGATGAGGACACTACTTCAAATCCACGGACGTAATAGAACACAAAATCATAGTCACCGATCCAACATCAATAAGGCGTCCACAGTACATGACCCCGTTCGCGCTACGCGGAGAAATGGAATCTCAGGTTAAGAATATGCATCAGAAAGGGGTATTCGAAACAGTCATTCTGCTTGGTCAGCTCCTGCGATACTCGTCCCCAAAAATGTTTGGACGTAAAACCGAAGTTTAGATTTTGCGTAGACTTCAGCGCGTTGAACGCAGTAACCAAGTTTGACGCCTATCCTTTACCTCGGATAGAAAATAATACCTCTAGCCTATTTGGCTCTAAATACTTCTCAGTATTAGATTGTTACTCCAGATTTTGGCAAATTAACGTCTCTGAAGAACACACGGACCTAACAGGTTTTACTTACCCTCCGGCCATTATGAATTTAATCGTTTGCCATTTCGACTATCAAACCCACCAGCAAATTTCCAAAGACTCGCTGATGTCGTTCTAAAGGACTTAGTTGTTAGATTGTTTTATTTTTCTCGACGATCTTATACTTCTTTCTAAAAAAGCAGAGGAACACGCGGAGAAACTAGAGTTTTAGAGAGATTTGAAAGGGCCAATCTCCAATTACACCCCGGGAATTGCGCGATCGCGCAACCCAAAGTGAAGTATTCAGGTTACGTGTTGTTGGTAGAAGGAATCTCTGCATCTTCGGATGAAGTACACGCAGTCAAGAACTATCCGACCCCTAACCCGAAAGACGTCAGGGCATTCTTCGGACTTGCATCGTTTTACTCGTGCCAAAATTGGCTAAAGCGGCGAAACCGCTCACTAAACTAACTCGGAAAGGACAGAAATTCAACTGGGGTCCTAACCAGCAAGAGGCGTTTGACGCGTTAAAGTTGAAGCTTTGCACAACCCAAGTGTTAGCTTACCCAAATTTCGATCTGCCTTTTATATTGACCACTGATGCGTCTAAAGTAGCGGTAGCGGCTATTCTGTCGCAAGTACAAAACGGGTTCGAACGCCCAGTTGCGTACGTAAGTAGGCAGCTAAATAAAGCCGAACAGGCTTATTCTGCGTCGGAAGCTGAACTACTCGCTTTAGTGTGGGCCACCAAATACTTCAGGTGTTATCTCTATGGCAAGCGTCCCACGGTTAGAACGGACCATGCGGCCCTTACGAAACTGAAAACATTCTCAGACACTAACGCGAAACTCATGCGCTGGTTCCTGAAACTGTCGGAACTCGATTTCACTGTTGAACATCGAGCCGTGACCAAAACACCCCATGCAGATGCTCTAATGAGGAATGTGGGTACAGTCTTAAATGAAAGTAAACTGAGTCCTGAAGAAAGACTCAGTAAACAAGAACAAGATCAGTTTTGTAAATAACTGAAACCAGGTAGTTATTACAGCAGAAAGGAACTCTTCTATGACGACGCGGGACTAACATAAAGGCGACAGAAAAATGATAAACACCAGTTGCTCGTACACCGCACGTTAATTATAAACGTGATACGAGAGAATCATGATCCCATTTACGCAGACTACCCCGGAGCGAAACGCACCTGCGATTTACTCACTCTAAGTTTCATGCGGCCCGGAATGCGGAAATCGGTAGAATATTTTGTCAAAGAGTGCGATTTGTGTCAACGACGCAAGAGAAACCACGAGTTTACCGCCCCTTTTGGCAACACTGAAAACCCGGTAGCTCCATTTGAGATAACCTCAGTGGATATCACAGGACCGTACCCAGTAACGCCGCGAAAAACAAGTATTTGTTGACATTTGTAGATCATTTTTCAAAGTAGGCCGAAATATTTGCCGTCCCGGATCAATCTGCTTCGACATGTGCGAGAATTTACGCCTCAGAAATAGTTAGTCGTCGTGGCAGCGGATCAAAATTGATTACAGATCAGGGCGCCGCCTTCATATTTTTATTCTTCAATGAAACATGTAAAGGCATGGGGATTCAAAGGTCCCGTACGTCCAGCTACCATCCAATGAGTAACGGGCATGTAGAAAGAATGCATAAAACGCTACATACAGCCCTTTCGCATTATTTGAACCAGTTTCATACAGGCTGGTAATTGAAGTTACTTTACTTCCTAATTGCGTATAACTCTACGCCGCACTCTACCACAGAGTATAGACCTTTCTTTCTCCTACACGGAAGAGAAATGGTCACCCCGCAAATGAGAACCTGAGAGCTAAAGCTCCTAGATTGACGCAAGGCCCTGAACAACAGGTCGAACAATTGAAAGCTCGCTTGAGGCATGCTTACAAAGCAGTAGCCAAAACAAACAGGAAGTCACACGCAGCAAATAAGCAGCGATATGATCGAAGTGCAAAACTTCGCAGTTTCAAAGTCGGAGACTATCTTTATAATCCAGCTAGAAAACCAGGACTGTCAAAAAAGTCGCATTTTTTTGGACGGGCCCATTTCAAGTAACAGCCAAGTTGTCTGATTTAAACTACGAGTTATTAGGCCATGACAGGAAACTCGTCGTCCATGTTAATCGTTTAAAACCATATCATGGTGCTGCGAATAGGGAGTCGAACCAAATATCAAAATGGCCGCGGAAGACGAGAGCCAGAGGCGACAAGTTGTCTAGCGCAAAACGAGGCGCGGTAATCGCTCCGCCAGCCATCTTGTCCTATCCATTGGCCGGCGATAACTCTCCAGAGATTCGCTGTCCGCACCATCAAACCCAATAGCCCCGCCTCGTCCTGTGTTCCCCCTCAGTCAGCCGGCGATAAGCAAGACGAAGAGAGGTTAGACCCAACCTACTTCCCCAATACCCCCGAAGTAGTCTCAACTTGATTATGGACCGGACCACTCCCCCCGTCACGCGCTCACAGACAAGAAACATCTTCTTGGAATAGGCGTGACGTCAGATTCTGTTACATTATGCGTATAATCGCGTAACACATGTTACAACATAGAATGAATAACTTAGTACGAAACCTTTGTATGTTTCAGGACACTTCCTGAATGTAGAGACAACCGAATTGCATATCCTACCTGTAAACAGAAGTGTGCTGTTTTTGAAAGAGAAGGATGTCTTAGTCACGAGCGGTGCCTAGCGTGTAGCGTTCGTCTTAGACACGCAAATTTATGAGGATGCGATCGCAACAGTTAAAAATGACCTCACCTTGGTAAATAAACAAAGAAAACAATTTACACCTGTTGCAGAATTCAATCAGGTCGGAAACTTGCTCAAAACTCTAGAGTTGAGACTCAAATTTTCAGCAGTTACTCCCTAGGCTAGACCGTCGCCGAGGTCTGTTGAACTTAGGCGGAACCGTCCTAAAGACTTTGTTTGGAACCGCGACCTTATCAGATCTAGATCTTCTGCAGAGAACCGTAAATGAGTTTAAAACTAGGGAACCCAATATCGTTCATTCATTGGCAAATCAACTCACATACGTAAAAGGGCTAGACCAAAATACGCGGATAGAGAGGCAATTAAAATCATGTCCTCTGTTGTAAAACAGGTGTTAGTCCAATCCCATAACCGGTACGTACAATTGACTAGATGTCATGTGGCTTAATTTGACTTTGTTTAATCAGAGCGCATTATTTACGGTGTTTAGACAATTGTAATACGCTTTGTTACAGCTGACCCATCAGGTCGATGAATTGCTAATGGCCGTACAATATACGCTGTCTTGAAAAGTGCCCATAACAATTATAGGTTCAAGTGTCTTACACGATATTTTGCGAAATATCTCTGTGTTTGCCCGAAAATTACGAACTCGTTGCCGGTACCATATTTGATAATATTCACCTGTATTATGAATTAATTAGAGCAACCATTGTAGGTACCGCACACAGTATTATATTAATCTTAGAGATTACATTAAAAACTGAATCAACACTTTACTCTGTTCAGGATAATCGGCTTACCTACACGGGTACTAAGTGACACATTCGCGGTATACCAGCTTGATTATGACTATTTTTGGCTTATCACATAGAGAGAATACTACTTATTGACAGCGATCGACGCGCTAAGATGCAGCGCAGGAAGCATTGCCATCTGCCCGACAGAGCTCTTTTTGACTACAGTCGGTTACATGTGAGTCAAAGTTATACTTTCAGACCGCAGATAAAGTCGGACCCTGCAGGAGGAGCCTGAGTTCCACTATAAGAAACCTACCTTGTTGCGGTATGGAGACGTGTGGATTTACCATTTTCCGGATCGAAGTCAAGTAACCCTAAGATGCCCACGTAACAACGCATGGGTAACAAATACTCGAACGCTTCCCTGCGCAGGCCTGATTGGGAACGCCAAAACGTGCTCAATCAATTCTGGCGAGCTGCGAACTCTACCTGAACTACACGGAGCCACACGTGCCAACCTCGACGCTCCGTCCTTGTATGTGCCAGAGGACCTTCCAATATTAACAAGACACAAGCTCCCCCACGTCGAAGCAGCACTCACAGTAGAGGTCAATGAAGTTGACCAACTGAAAGATCGATTAGAAACAACGCAAAAATCTCTTGACGTAGACAACCTATTCCACATGCAGAAAGATACATTTCCCCTGGAAACCCTGCCACACTGGCACCTAATACTCGCCGCAATTTCTTGCACCTTCACGATGCTGCTGATCATCTATCTTTCTATTCGATCAAAACTTCAATGTTTTACACCGTCTTGTCTACACACAAATAAGTCCCCGGAAGACGCTACACCCCAATCCTCAACCTCTCCCGCTCCTACATCAAAGCATCCGACAACCGCAATTTATTCGGACCAACGTTGCGACAGCGTCACCTCTACATATGCACTGTTATGTAAAAACCAGGCAGCTGGGATTCCAGACTCAGAAAAGAGCAGCCGAGATTCAACTTGCTGACTCAACGAAATACGAAGCGACCAAAGTCCACTTGGCCTCTAGTAGGCACGTCAAGGTCTCTGGCCCAGCGAGAAATTCCCCACATCCGGTCTTCAGAACACAGCACACGTCGTTTGAAGAGAGAATCACGACAATACTGTTTTATACTGTGTAGACATGTACAAATGTTACGATGGCAAAATTGAACCCTACATTCTAGCCCACCTCTACTGTAAACCCTTTATTATTATTATTATTATTATTATTATTATTATTATTATTATTATTATTATTAACGTGTATGTATGTTAATTAAACCGTTGTTCACATATCTATTCTAAGTTGTATTCAAATGAAACAACTACAGGTTTATGGATAACGAAATTTCGGTTTAAACAAAGTGTTTACTACGAAATTCCGTTTTTGAAATGGGCAAGATATAATACCCAAATTTTAGTCTACATTACTGGGTTGGATTCAAATTCGAAAAACTATTTCACATCATTACAAACACGCCCTAGATTCATTGAGAAACTTGTAATTTGTAGAAAGTCATAACCGTTTTGCCTCAGTTCTATTAAGTCAGCTCGACCTAGTTACAACATTCAGTACGCCATACCAGGAACCATAGATAACTAAAACATGTAAATTACGGTAATCCAGGAAGAGGTTGAAGTAAGCATCATTAAACTACACAATCTAAAAACCATGACCACAACGACAAACACAACGAAATTCAAATCGAGATTCACGCCGAAAGTCACGAACAACGAGAAGATACCGACGTTAAGTGCTATCTGAAAAGAACCTGTAGCCACGACACTGCCGAGACTTTATCGCAGAATGTTGCTCTGCTTACTCCTTTTGTCTAAGGGTAGGTCTATCCGAATATACTACATTCGATAGTCATTCAGACAAAAAAATAAAACTTTCTATTCAGGTGAACAAAATTATCGGAACTATTGAAATAATATAGAAGGCAATATGATTATCTTCACTACAAATTTCAGTAACAAATGCTGAAAACAAAACAACAAAAAATTCTAAAAAAACAAATGCTGAATATAAAGTCATTATGTAAGCATTAGCTTAAACACAATTGCAGACAACAGAGCCACTATATGATCATAAGCGTAAACACAATTGCAGACAATAGAGTGTTTATGTGATCATAAGCATAAACAAAAATACAGAAAATACAGTTAATATGAGATCATAAGCGTAAAAGCTAATGCTGACAATAGTCACTATGTGATCATTAGCGTAAACAAAAATTCAGACAATATAGAAAATATGTGACCATAAGCGTAAACACAAATGCTGACAATACAATCTTTATGTGATAAGCGTGAAAACAAAGGCTAATAACAGCCAATATGTGATTATGAGCGTAAACACAAATGCAGACTGTACAACCATTATGAGATCTTATAAGTAAACACAAATGTAGAGAATACAGACATTATGTGATCGCAAGTTTGAACAAAAATACTGACAATAGAGTCACTATCTGACCATAAGCGTAAACACAAATGCAGACAATACAGGCACTATGTGATAATAAGCGTAAACACAATTCCTGACAATAGTCACTTGTGATCATAAGAGTGAACACAAATGCTAATATTAGAGCCACTGTGAGGTCATGAATGTGAACACAAATGAAGACAGTACAGCCAAAATGTGATCATAAGCGTAAACACAAATGCAGACAATACAGTCAATATGTGATCATAATCGTGAACACAAATGCTGACAATATAGTCACAATGTGATCATTAGCGTAAACACAAAATCAGACAATACATTCACAATGTGGTCATGAGCGTGAACTCAAATGCAGACAGTACAGCCACTATGGGATCATAAGCTTAAACACAAATGCTGACAATACAGTCGCAATGTGATCATAAGGTTAAACACAGATGTAGACAGTACAGTTAATATGCGATAATAAGCGTAAACACAAATGCTGACAATATAATCACAATGTGACCATAAGCGTAAACACAAATGCCGACAATACAATAACTAAATGATCATAAGCGTAAAAAATGCAGACAATACAGCCACTATATGATCAAATGCGTAAACACGAATGTACGAGGTCTGTAAATAAAGTAATAGGACTGCCTGCGTATCGCACGATCTGGCAATACTGCGGGCTTGCCCTTCAATTGAAGGTTAGATAAGAGACTCATAGACTTCTAGTATGAGTTTCAACTCGCTAGCGTCAACACCCTATTTTAGTGCGGTTTCTTGTGAAGCAGTTTGTGTGTGTGTGTGTGTGTCACGGAAATGGAAGAGCGCAATTTCGAGCAACGATGTGCAATCAAGTTTTATGTCAAACTTGGGGAAATCGGCATTGAAACTTTCAATAAACTGAAACAGGCCTATGGGGAG
>Ga0268261_10001200_pt1 | contig 17472 bp, 5 predicted proteins | sample TergutNc150P1_FD_190353 | JGI IMG/M metagenome (GOLD analysis project Ga0268261, IMG submission 190353) | Nasutitermes corniger P1 segment gut microbial community from laboratory colony in Florida, USA - Nc150 P1 (SPAdes) (version 2) | ecosystem: Host-associated > Arthropoda: Insects > Digestive...
CGCAGAGAGAGTTTAACTGTTAGTAGTTCTCAGTATTGTCACAGTGATTCTGCCTTTTCACTTGAAAGAGAAGAGTCAACGTGAAGCCAGAAAACACTCTTCTTTTTCCATATACTCATTTATTTGATAATGTTTCGCAGATGAAATGTGAAGTGAACAAATTTTAAACACACAACTTTCTATTAAATACTACTAACACAACTGGAACTGACCACCTCCTCAAGTAGAAAATAAAGCTGAAGTAGAAAAGGTTAGCTTATTACTATTTAAAGAATAATCTATATACATCAGGCTGTCACTCAACACACAAAACCAAATATTTTCACATCATGCACACATTAAAAGATGCACATGTACTATCCATGGAAGCCAAGATAATTAACATCCCAGCTTGCTGTACTTATCACTACTTACGATGAACAAAACTGCCCACATAGGTTTTAACACACATACACTATGTTGCTATTAAGTGTCTTGCATTGACGATCTATCTAATATCATATTATGCCTACCCACCCCCCCACAGAACTTTTTCTAACTAGAAAAAAGTTAATTGTGACTTGTCTTTCTACTGGAACATCAGGTATGATTAATGACCACTGTCAAATACCCCATCCTTTCATATTTCAGTCACCAGCACAGGACTTGGGAGAAGGTTATTCTCAGAGCTTTCAATGAACTACTTTGAGAAACCAAAAACTTTTGTTCTGGCATATAAATACAAATAATCAGTGACAGGTACTGGGAAAATCACCTCCTGGAGGTAACATACTTTAAAATTTACCTCACAAGGTAATTTGCTGAATGAAATAATACGAAACTTAAATATGAATTAAATGGTAGCAAAAATGTCATAAAATGAAAATACAGCTTAGTATATTCTAAGTGGCATCATAAATATATCACTTCCTTAACTTTAAACTTAACCGTTTTTGTTTCTGTGTGGAATTTTCAATGACTTCATAGTATAAAGAATATTAACTTTCTTGCTTAATGAGGAACGGCTCTTAGCAGACGTACAACAGGAAACAGAACGGGCAGCCACCACTTTCCTTATTCACTATTCTGAGCCTCAAGTTTATCTAAAGCATCTTCCAGTGAATATAAACAGTCCTTAGTTTTCTTCAAGTCATCTTTACAGATGACATGAGAGTCCTCAGACACACATTTCTGCTGACTTCCAGCACTTGTTGACAGACTGCTTTCAGAGAAATCACTCACCTCTGCACTTATAACTTCATTATCTGTTACTTCCGCCATGATGTCATGTCCCAGGCCAATGTCAACAGGGCCATTCTGAACAGATCTGTCTCTGTTTTCTGTCATATGTATAGGTGATTCCTGTAAAACACTTTCAGAATCCTGTGAATTCTGAATTATGTATTTATGTATGATTTCAGGATAAAGTTCAGGCTGAACAGAACTACGTTGCCCAGTTGCTATTGTAACTTGTTCCTGCTGCTGTGTCACTGATGCCTCACAGCAGTCACCTGGAGATTCTACTTCCATCAACTCTTCTCCAGGATTTGGTGCAGTACTTGAAACTTCTGGCAATGCAACATCTAGGCAGTTGTCTCCCTTCATTAAATAGTCAGTCATTTCATCCTCTAATCTAAAATCAATTTCTGCGTCACACACAAATTGATCTTTTCTACAGTTTCTGATCTCTGGATCATTTCTTTCTGCACTAATTCCCAAAGGGTTGCTAATATGGGGTTTTGATTCTGTGCATGAAGAGTAATGAGATTCATCCATTTCAGTTTGCTGAAGCTCCTCAAAGTGTTCAACAAGTGAGTTTGTATTATTCTCAAAATTACAAATTTTACTGCCTGATTTAATAGGACCTACTTCCCTCCAAGATTTTCCATGTGTTTCACTACCATCATCTCTAAATTCACTTGGTTTAAGTTCAGAATCTACAATTACAGCAGACCTAAACTCTGAGATAAAAAGAGATTCTGCATTAACGGCAGTACATTCTTTAGATGTTTTTACATTGCTGCCTTCTGTTGCAATTTTGAAATTAGGATTCTTGGGATAATTTTTCTTACACTCTACTACTGTAGCTTCACCCAGTGGTTGAGATGTTATGTCATGTTGCAATTCTTCAGACTCTCCTACAACACTGGAATAAGGCTCATCACTTTGAGTTTTCACAAGAATGTCCACAGTCATTGTTTCCTCTGATGACTGTTTAGCACTGGAAGGTTTCTGACCGTCCAGAGACAAAATCACTGAATTATGTTTTGACTGCTCTTTCCATTTCTTCAGCAGCTGGCTGCTACCTGGATGGCCATATGTTTGCATCTTTTTAAGACGGCAGATACGAAAATGTTTGGTGAGGTTTATGTATGATGTAAAAGTCTTGTTTTTACAGCTGCTACAGGTGTAGCGTTTTTTGTGGGAAACTTCAAAGTGTGCAGACAGGACAACTGCGGTAGGAAATATCATATGACAGACAGCACAAGAAAATTTACCCTTGGGTATCACCTCTTGTGATTTGTAGCTGACTGAGCCCAGAAAATCTTTGCTGAGATTACTGATATGTGAATGCTGTGCATCTGAAACTGAAGATGTTGGGTGCAAAGAGATACCGTGGCTCTCAGAATGAGCTGCTAAACCCTTTTCTGTCTCAAATACTAAAGCACAAATGTCACATACATAGATATGTCGGTTCTCGATCTTGGGTACTTGTAACTTTATGCCATGTGACGCTGTTATGTTCTTATTATTAAACAATTCAACATGGGTTTGTTTATGTGCGGAGAAAAGTGACTCATTTTCAAAAACATTCAAACAAATGTCACAGCTATAGAACTGTTCACTCTCACAGTCTTGATTACTGGTCACATCATGTTCCAATTCGTCCGTTTCCATTTCCACCAAATCATCACGCTCATGTGCACTCACTGTATGACTCTTTTGGTGTGTCACAAGTGCACCTACATTACCACAAACTTTGTAACACACTTCACACCGGTGTTCCACCTTCTCATTTTGGACTACTGAATTGGAAACATTAATGAAAGACTGATGTGTCTTCTGATGTTCATGGAGATTTTGTTCACTGGTGAAGGATCTGAAACATGTTTGACAATTATGAAGATTTGACTGTGGTTGATGTTTTGGTTCTGTACCTAAGACAATATGTATAGTTGCATGCTGGATCAGTTTTGATCGGGCATTGTGATAACGGCCACATATACGACATGTGAAATTATTTCCTTCACCAGTAAAATTGTCAGGGTGCTGTGAATTTAGATGAGAGGCAAGGTTATGATAATCACGACAAACATGAAGGCACACCCCACAAGTTACTGCAGCCTCTGGCCGATGATTACGAATAAGATGTTGCCAAAGGTGTTTAAGGGCTGGCCATTCCTTTCCACACAGCTGACAGTAACAAGGGAATTCTGAGCCAGGGTTGGAGCTGTAAACAGTACGAACTTCTGTCTTTCGACGATTCAGTTTTACACTGAAAGATGTATCACAGCCCTCGCCATAAGAAAGTGCATGCTCACTGTCATACTCCATACTCTCAGAACTTAATGTCAAATCACCTTCATGATCATTCTTCTTATCTTTGTCATTGCTTTTGTTCATGGGACTAGTGGTACCACTAATGTGATTTATCTCATTCTTAACTTCTTTTATAAGATTACCTTGCAGACTCGATTCTGGTATGAACACAAAAGGTACTTCAGAATTGAAATTCATCTGCCTTTGTGCTGTTATACTGGAACTTTCTCCTGTACTTTCACAGAAATTTAAATTGTATGACTGTTGTTTTCCAGCCATAAGACTCCCCTGTGACACTGCTGTGGCTGTGACAAATTTACGTTGCATTTTTTTGGACATGTGAGCAGGAGAGTTAATGTGCTTCCAGTAATACGATTTATTAGTGAAATGTCTGTCACACTGCATACAGTGGTATGGTTTTATATCTGATATTGATGAAGTATGTCTCAGATTTTTGTGGTCTGCAAGATCTGATGGTGAACGGAAGGTTAAAGAGCATTTCTCACAACTGTACGAACGCTTTGGTCTCTTGGAAACCCTGTTCAATTCTACATCATTCTCTGGATTATTTAACGGTTCTTCTTCAGCGCCCAAATTTGAATTCAGATGTTTTGCTTCAGTGTGTTTCCTCAATTCCGCAAAGGTTGGAAAGATTTCACTGCAGAATTCACATGGCAACTGATCATTGTCAGTGTCACTTCCACCCACCTTCCTTGATACTTGTTTATTTTTCCCTACTTCCTCTTCAGCTTCAGCATCACTTGCCACACCTTCTGCATCTACAAGTGTTCTGACATGTCCCCTTTCACTGTGCTCCTGTAATTCTCTCTTACTTTTGAATACCTGGAGACAATCTTTACAAGCATAATATTCTGGGTGGCACTTTGTAAAATGTTCCATTACTTTGTACGCACTGGAGTAAGTCTTGGCACATATTCGACATGTGTCTGGAGCATTCAAGGCTCTTGGATGTAAGCTCTCTACATGCTGAATGAGTTCTTCAGTTGATGGAACATATGTGAAACAAACACCACATGTAAGGGGGATGGCAGCCCTGTGTTGTGTTGATGTAAGGTGATTCCATAATCTCACTTTATTGACACAGACTTCGCCACACAGATAACATGTGGGAGGATATTTAACAGAAGCATGTTGTTTATGGTGCCTACTGAGATCAGATTTTGATCTCATTGTCCTTGAGCAGTTGGTAACAGGGCAGCAGAAGTTTGGGTGACTGTTGTGATTTTCCTTGATATGTGCAAAGAGATCCATTTTGGATGTGAAAGAGACATCAGGACAGAGTTCACAGTGCTGCGGTACATGAGCTATTTTCTGGTGGTCCTTCAGTCGTGATGGGGTAGAGAAAACTTTAGAGCATAGACCACAAGTTCGACCCTGTATGGAAGCAGAAGAATCTGATCTTATGTTTGAAATTTTCAGTGGTTTAGGTTTCACTGCTCGCAAGCAATGCTGCTGGTGTTGCTTGAGAAGGTGGGATTTCCAGAATCGTTTTGAGCAATTATGGCATGGATAGAGTGTTGGGATTTTCACAGTTTTCCCAGGTGTGAAACATGGACTAGATAAAGATAGTTTGCTGGTAGGGTTTGGCTTCTTGGGATAATGTTTTGTGGAGATATGAATTTCTAGGTGAGTTTTGCTTGCTGAAATTCTTTTGCATATCTGACATGTCAGTTCTGGGTGATTGTTATGAACTCTCTTGACATGCTTCCACAGACCTGCTGTTCTACCATAAAATTTTGAACACAGGTCACATGGATGAAGAGAGTGAATTTTGCGACGATGCTCTGCCAACTGTGCTATGGAATGAAATATCACCTCAGGGCAGATATCACAGAACAGCATTGGCTGAGGTTCGAGAGCTGAAGTTTTATTTGCTGGTGACAAACCTGAAATTTTATTGAGTTTTGAAATGGTACTTGATTGAGATGACAATGATTTGCCTGTAGGCTTTGTAACAGTTTTCACTGCTGGTACAAATTTCTTGGCTGTTCCTACTGATGGAGTACTGGGTGGACTAAAGAAAATGTCATGGTTACTGCTTTCAGGAATGCTGGTAGGCAAGGAGCATGGTTTTTTAGGAAGTGGGACTGGAGGTACATCATTATGGTCTATCATATGTATTCTGCGATGTCTTGAAAGCTTTGACCTGTTAGAATATGGACGACCACAAATGTCACAACAGAAGTCTCCACCAGTTAATGGCATGTGTGTTGAATGGACATGGCCCTGAAGGTCTGGAACAGTACAAAACATCTTAAGACATACACCACATGTCAGTGGCACACAATCTGGGTGTACACCCATCAAGTGCTTCCAGAAATCAACACGTGTACCCCAAAGCTTCCCACAGATTTCACACACGTTTGGTGTTGCTCCCTGTAGCCGGTGATGATTTCTGCAGTGTTCTTGTTTTAATGTACGTGTAGGAAATACTTTTCCACATCCTTCTTTGTCACATGTTAAAGCAGAGTCACCATTGTGAGCCCTAAAAACGTGCCTCCATCTCTCAGATTTGCTTCTGTGTGAACTTCCACACAATTCACAAACAAAGTAAAGTTGATATGAATCCCTCAAACTGCTCAGAACATCTACATTTGAGTTGACATTCACTTTATGAGCACCTTTCTTATGCTTCACCAGTCCATCCTCTGTCGGGAACGACTTATAACATAACTCACAGCCAAAGGAAGAGGTTTCTTCAGTGATTCTTGCACTTGCGTATTCACTGCTGCCCAAGTCCGCAAAAACCTCCTGTTCTAAGACTGGTTTATGCTCATTCACTGAATTTTCATCACGGTTCTCAAATTTATAAAAACCAGTGTTTGGTGTAACAAGAATTTCAGGATCATAAACTCCTCCAGTACCATTGTCAAGGTTATGAACAGACACATGTTTTAGCAACTTCTTTCGACAATCATGCTGTCGACCGCACATCTGACAACAGTACCGGCGTTGATCTACTGAATTATCAGGAGGATGGGAAGTTTTCCAGTGTTGGTAAAGCTGGGTGTTATTCTCACAGATCTTTAGACAAATGCCACAGGCATAAGCTGCACATTCCTTGTGTGTGTACCGCAGGTGGAGCCACAGACTAGCACGATCTCCAAATTCCCTGGCACATACCTCACACAAAAAACCAGCCTGTGCTGCACACATTTTCTCCACTGGCAATGTATCATCTTCACTATCATCTACCTCTATTACATCTTCTTCCCTAGTGTTCTGGTTGCCAGGCATCTGACTAACACTATTTTTTTGTTGCCCATCAAGTTCCTTGGACGTGGAATGGCTACTCCCAGTAGGGACAAAAGTGCATATTTCCTGCTTCTTCTGAGGCGTTCGTTGATACCTTGCAATATCCATGACTTCTGAAGGATCTATACCATGACAGGCATTAAAATGTCGGCTAAGAGACGTACGCAGGGAGAAATCTTTCTCACATAGAAGACATGTATATGGTTTTGTGTTACTGCCATGTCCAGTTTTTGTTTCCTCTGCAACATCATGGGTGTCTCTATGGTCTTGGAGCTCTGATGGTGTATTGAAAACTTGAGAACAATTATTACAGGTATAAATGTTCAAAGCCACCTGATCAGAGTCCTCACTATCTTCCTCATTCCTTGCTATCTTTCGTGGTTTTGAATTCTTACGCCGGCTGCCACTGTTACTTCCCATCTCAGTTGATAAAACTATTCGTTTTTTAATCTTCACATCATCAGTAATGGCATCCAATGATGGGCTTCTTTTTGTTGACCTGATGTCAGTACATTCCCGATTTTGTAACAGTGTTTGTTTCAATAAACTTGTCTCATTACTGGTTCCTCGAATTGCCTTGAGATCCATTTTTCTTAAAGTTTCCGTGCCTTTTGATGTCTCAGACTTCTTTCCAATTTTGAGGCTTTTTGTAAATTCAGACTTCTTGCCAATATATGTGTTTGAACCCCGAATAGTGATGTCTGAGGGCACTCTTGAGTGAAGAAGAGAATGCCTTTCCAATTCTCCTCCTGTTTTGAAAACCTTAAGACATTTCACACATGTATGCAGAGCTCCTGGGTTGTTTAATGATGACTTGCTGGTTGCACTCTGAGTACTCTTAAAGTTGCCTGATGATTTCTGGAAGCTGTCTGCATTGGCTGAATATGAATTTCTGTTATCAGCTGAATGCTGTGTTGTCAATGATGTGCTGTGTTTCAAAGAATCAGTAACAGCTGCTGAAGTACTGTCAGTGACATCTACCTCACTATCACTTATGTCAACAATCTCTCCTTCCTCCAAGCCATGCTTTGTTCTCTTATGTTCTTCAAGGTTGTGGCAAGTAGAAAATACTTTTGAACATACGGGGCACGTTACAAGAGGATTGCCACGATGACATACACTGACATGTCCCCAGCGATGCTTCGCAGTTGAATATGATTTATTGCACAGATCACAGCGGTAAGGACGATAGTAACCACTCCTACTACTAAGACCCAGTGATTTGTCCACAGGTCTGCTGGTCTGATGACATGGTTGCTTGGAACGATCTTCTGTAACATCTTCCTTCATATGGCTCTTGTTATGAGGTGTCAGATGCCCATTACTGGTGAATGCATTAGTAATGCTATAGGTATGAGGCATTTCCTGTTCAGACAGTTCTTCTTCCCCTATGCCACCGCCATACCTGTAATAGGATACTATACAGTAAGCATATCATCAACTGAATTTCATTTCACAACATGTATGTACTCTTTTTAATGTGTACCAACTTTACATGCACAAAATATGTTCATAAGATGTTAAATTTCCAGCATGCTTCAGCACAATACAGATGCCATGATCACACAGTCCTCTCAGCAGTCATCACAGCACCCTCTGTTGCATGGTAAGTGGGTAAAAACACAGCCATACACTTGCACAAACATTAAAATTCTGTTAAAACACATGAACATCCCAAACACAAGTTTTCAAACGCTAGGGAAAACGTTCCATCGAGTACCATGGACTGAGGGAGGGGGCTCTACAGTCCTCACTAGAAGTTAGTGATAATCGAGGAACACCTCAAAGCCCAAATATGGGTTGACTCTTGGTACTGTCTAATGTGCGCTCTCAATGCTGAGTAGAAGGCACTGCAACATTTCCATTTTACATAGCAACATGTTTAATAAAACTTATTTAAGTTGGCATTGCCTTCTATTGTTCCAATTTCTACTCAACATCAAGAGCGCATATACAACAGCACCAAGCCTCAACCCATATTTGGGCTTCGAAGTTTTTCTGGATTATCACTAATGTCTAGTAAGGAGTGTAGAGCCCCCACCCACAGTCTATATGGTGCTCGATGGAACATCCCCCTAGTGTTTTAAAATTTGTGTTTTGGATATTTATGTGCTTGAACTGAATTTTTATGTGTGTGCAAGTATGTGAATGTGTTTTTACCCACTTATCATGCAACGGGCCACTCTGAGGATGCTATGAAGGCTGCTGAGAAGAATCCCCTGATCATGGCACCTTTGATGTGCCGAAACATGTTGGAGATTTGTTAATGTCTGATGAACATATTTTGCACATGTAAAGCTTGTTATACAAATTAAATTTATGTATGTACTCTCCTGTGTAAAGCAAAGTAAGTCCAATTCAATTCACATAAGCAATTGAAATTCTCATGCTGTATCTCAGAAAACAATCATTTGTCATCCCTTTAAGGAACCACAATTACACATAAAATTTAATACAGGTGTCATTGAAACCCATCATAAATAATCCAACTTTGTGGAGGCAAACGTTGCTCAACTTGGCACAAAATTTCCTTCTTCTAATGGAAATTTAACCTCCAGCACTGCATTAACAAAAGCCTGCCATCAAGTCCCTATCTTAATCCACTGGTCTCCAATCCACACCATGCCACCCTATCTCAGAAGATCCATTTTTGACCTAGTCTTCTTCCTTACGAGAGAAAGGAGTAAGTTTATGAAATCATTATGCTGTCAGTATCTTTATGTGTGCAAGCAATCAACTTCTGTACCAGAAGATAAATTTTCAATAAATTTGGTACTGACATATGCCAGTTCATACAGGCAACTATAACAAACATACCAGTTGTACAAAATTCTGAAATAGGTTTTGAGTTCTGCTTGGGAAAACCCAAGTAACTGCCTTTGCTAGGATATAAAAAAATTTGGTATATATTTTTCTTCTGAAGAAAAAACATGGCTGGACAAAGGGTTAAATTACAACAGAGAAGAACTTCTAAAATATAACCTGCAATTCAGCTTCACAACTTGACAAGAATTTCCTTTAATTGCTGGATTCATACCAAAAAATTTAATTCAATGTCAGATGTTTCACCATTCACGGTTACACAAATGAATATGTCTTTACCTGCCAGACTTAATGACATCCTTCTTTCTGCCACCGGTATTGTCTAACACCTCACTGTCCTAAAGAGGAAAACAAGAGCAATTCTCATTAGAAATCACAATCAAAACAAATCTAAATAAGAAAAATAACAGATGAACGTAGAAATGAAGAATATAAGTACATCTGAAGCTGTAGTGGAATACCATAATATAAAATGGAGGCATCAACCATAAGCTCAGTACTAGCAGACGGAACTACTGGGGACCTATGTTATGTATTCCCAGTCTTGGGTAAGAAACACAGATGCAAGCAACACAAGTAAGACTTTAGAAAGTGTATGTACAATAGTAACAGAAATGAATAAAACAGGTATTAAAAAGATTAAATAATAAGGATTCAGGTCTTCTGGGATGTCTTTGGGCAAGTGGTTCCCAATGTTTAGAAGGATCGCAGTTCTGCAGCTTATCATTTCTTGCAAGATTTGAGGCTCTTACAACAGTTTTGTTGAGGATTTGGGTCTTCTAGCATGTGACACTGTGTCATTGGGTTGAACGGTTCTCAGCATTCTGAAGGACAACAGTGCCTTAAAATTTTCAGGAACAACTCATTTAACAACAGTGTCACATCCCACACAGTGTGACCCAAACTTCCAATCTTACAATAAATGATTAGTTGCAAAATATGCAGAGGATCAGATGGCAAGAGGAATGATGATCACAGTGGGACAATTTGGAGCAAACAGTAAGAAAATAACAAATTTATGGAATGACTATAATTCATATAGAAATTTACTCTGATGCAAATGAAAATATTGTAGGTACAGGCAAGGCACAGGGAATCAATTTCAGTAATGAATATCTGCACATATTTTATAATAAATGTTAATTCTGATTTTAACAAGTAAACCACCTACTGTTAATGTAAAATAACTTTTATCATTGTACAAATATTGGTAGGATGAATCCTCTGATGATGGCCATGAATGGCCAAATCAAGTATGGAGATATGTAAAACATGTTGCACTGTTTGGTGTTTTATTAAATTAGTGAACGGATAGCAAAGACCACTAATTTATTTACTTAATCATCGCTGTTCCATCAGTGGTGCTAAGAAATTACTGAATGGGAAATATGGTGCCAGTAAGCACCAGTATTACACTGAATGTAATTATGTTACTTAAACATAAAAAATTTCTTCAGCCATTATAAAAATTACCACCTGCTACGAACTTAAATATAACTTTCCAATGCAAAAGAGTCAGAATGTACAGTAATTGAAATAGCAAACACAAATGGAGGAGTGTTTACATGAAAGATTTTCCACATCATCATCACTGAGATAACAGTTAATTTGTTAATCAAGAAACCTCCCTCCACACATCAGTCCTAAGATTCAGTAGGGTACAAAACAGTATTCCACTAGACCATTTCACAACACAGATTAATCCACTTCTCACAGAATATTCCAAATAGATCAGTTTTTAACCTTTAAGAACCGTGCGTCCTATATATAGGACGGGCATACCGCTACCCTCCAGATGTTGCATTTTATATATTTTTTTCAAAAATATAAGTACTATTTTAAACATGCTGCACACTCTCTGTTTTTCTCTTCAAAATGCCGTTTATTTCATAATGCTACCTTTCTTGGTTCCTGTATTATTCACATTTTACATACAGGGTATGCTAAAATTTAAATGTGAAACTCGGGTGCCAAAAGGTTAATATCCTATAATGTTTGCCTATAATTCACGAGTTATTTTCCTCCCTTACATTTTCTGTCCACGTGCTACATTTCCATCTTCCTTCACTTAAGCACTCTTAGTAACATTCAATGAACAACGGAAGTTACAAAGCTCTTCGTTATATACCTTTGTACTGCCAATCTTAGGTCCGTGTTCTCAACCAACCTCAGTTTTCGTTTATCCTTCAGGGTGATATAACATGTTTCATACTCCTACAAAACAACTAATCCCATACAGCAGAGTCCTTCCTCAGAATCTAACAGTTCCTCAGCTAGTCGAGGAATTCCCCGCAGTTTATGGAACCTAGAGATTTATTAGTGTGTTCAAAATTGCCCACCACATGTAGCCATCCTGAGCCATATGCATCCAATCCACATCCTCCCCTTGTATTTCATTAAAATATGTTGTAATGTTACCCTCTACCTTCTGCCTAGGCATTCCAAGCAGTCTCTTTCCTTCAGTTTTTCTCACCAAAACTCTGTATTTTACCTCTGCCCCATGCATACCATAACCATCACCCACCTGATCTTCCTTGACTCGATCACCCTTGGCAATGAGTTCAAAACATGAAGCTCCTAGTTACGCTGTTTTTCCCACAACATCCTGTTACTTCCACCCTCTTAAGTCTATCCATAAAAAATTATTGGTATAATTATAGTTCTGCATTTTCAATCTTCATCTTTAACATAACAAGGTCAGCAACTATTTAAAAAATGTCAGTGCACAATTTAAGGGTCTTACAGCAGTGCTGATAATAATCTGAGTTTTTCTGGGATATGATGCTGTACGTTTGTAAAAAGTTACCAGTGTTTCAGAGAGGCTTCGATTTTATCCTGAACCATAAAACAACATTCCTCTCAGTCTGAATATTATTGCCATATAAGTCTGAAGGATTTACAACTGTACCTCTCACATGGCTGTCATGCTTTGGAAATTTTTGAACTTTACATGTGATTTTTGCAGTTATTAGTATTGTTAAGAAAGTGGTCTGCAAATACACCACTGAGCATTCAACTTAAGTGTTGCCAATTAATGATATTTCACTTATTACATATATAATAACTGAACTTTAAAAATGTCAGATTTTTTACCTCAAAATTACATTCCTGTAGGAAATTGGTGACAAAATAATGGTGCAGTGTAGGTGTAAAAAAAAGGGTGGGTTCAGACAGTTTAAATTAATTTTTTGTATGGGGATGAGGTTTTACTGCAAGTACAATGAGATTTCACTATACCAATATTTGTTACAGTGAAACATTTCTACATATGAGTTATGGTAGTTTAGCAGTACATGAACATTATCTTCATTTCACTGTATTCTGTAATAAAATATGCATATTTGTGCAAATATTCACAACAAAGTTCAGTACAAAAGGTAACAGACTGTGTAAAAGGTGACAGTGTACTTTCTACTCTTTCCAGACATCCATAAAACAGACAAAGTTTGTGGATAATTCAATGTGCAGCAGAAAAATGCTATAGAATATTCGACAGTGCCGACAGAAGAAACTGAGGACATACACTTGTTCTGGGATTTCTTGTTGATGATGCTTATATGAATGTGAATTATGAAAGGAAATCTCTTAATAAATCTACAGGGAACTATTATGTGTCTCCTGTTAAGAAGCTACCTCATTCAGAAAGAATCATCAGAATCATGTCACACAAAGATTGAAGTAGATTAAAAAATATACAACAACAAAAGTGAGAGAATGCATATGGTCTGTATACTGTCATATACTACAGTTATCTACTTCACTTCATGCATTTTAATGGGAAGGGCGGTGACAATACTTGTACTTTCACAATGTCAGAATTTACAAACAATTTGTGTTTCCATGTACATAGGTAAATCACAGTTCACAAGGTAATCTTACAGCAGTGTGAACACTACCATTTTTATCATTTATGACTTATGTTTTGCTGTCATTAATAATTATCTTGTGATACAAATATGAGAATACACTTTCAATACAGATGGTTTCTTGACATTAGGAACATCATGTGGGATAGCATCTGATTGGCATTTTTAAACCCCTATAGATTTATTTATTTACTTGCATATTTGAACACTTCAGAATAAACTACATATTTTGTTAGCATCACACAATTCCACAGAGAATAATGAAATATGCAAGAAAGGAATGCCTTCAAAATAAAAGCAACAAAAGAAGATATCTCTGCAGTCATTTATTGAGATATGACATCATCTCACAAGATGTACACTTCTGCAAAGTACTATTTTTTCAAAGCTAAGTTAATTATTCTTCTTTTCTACTGCACCCAATTTTGAGCATATTCAGTAACTTTATAAATTATTTTGCCAAGAAACAGTGCGTTCCATCCAGACTAATCATACAGTTCTCTTGCATTACTCAAGGTACTGGACAAGCAGTCACAACTCTGATGGAAGAAAGAAGGGAAAGGGTCACTTTCAAAAAAGAAATGAATTAAATTTGGCGAGATGTGTGTTGTGACAACAACATATGTGGAGACAACCTTTGCAACATAATGAAAATGTGACAAATTTATGCATAACCTTACAAATAAGAAATATGGTATCATAAAATGTGATCCAACGCATACAAGTGTAAGTACAGTATATGTAAATATATACCTTCGTCAAACACAGACACAAACATGAAGTACACCACCCTAAAGTGCTGAGAACATTAGTGTGATGCATGTGTACTTGGATATATCACTGACATTTTAACATCATTCAACTGTCATAGTTCAATTTAATTTTTAATGTAACCATCTTGTTAAGAAGGTTGGGGTAAAACTGCAAGAATGGATGCTTAAGGTGAGTAGCTGTTGCATAATGAGGGACATAACTGTGCATATGTACCATGGAAATATGCTGATCATTGTCTTCATGCTTCACTTCTGTAACTTCAGCATTATGCTTCACTTCTGTAACTTCATCATCTGATGGTGGGTAGGCCTCTGACTGCCCACTAGCAGGGGTCAGTGCTTCACTGTGTGCTGGTTCTGTCCCATCAGTCTGTTTTTTTTCAGGAACTGGCACTGGAAGAGGAAACTGAAACAACAGAGTCAGCAAAGAGCTTGTTAAACTGAACTTGGGCCCAACTACTCTCCATTCCACATGATCTGTAATGCAGCATCACCTTATGTACAGACTGCATGATCTGTGCGTTGATTTCAGTACAACAGAATTCCTATAATCAAGCACCTGATAATCTACCACTCCTGCCAGCTCAGCACTTGAGGAAAGCAGTCCCCAAGACCGGAAGTTCCACCATCCATAATGTCTGGTGTGAGTACTAATTCTATGGATTTGTCTTGGGTTATCTGTACCTTAATGAGCCCAACAAGCTATTATAATGGCTTCAACAGATCTGAAGATGAGTAAATAAAGTAACTCTGGAAAGAGGAAACACATACCTTTAATGATTCCTAAGAAACTTGAAAGAATTAGGAGACTTCAAATGGCAAAAGCTGAAGAGAGGTTATGGCTTCATGCAACATATGGCTGTCTAGCATCTATGATACAAAGACATAAAGGATGAAGTACAATTGTTTATGGCATCAAGTGAAAGTGTGAAGGACCTTTTCAAGTGACATACCTTGAAAGAGCCTAAATTAGCGCAACTGGACAAAGAGTTTTACTAGAGGTGTACAGCAGTACATTCCAAAGGAAAACTATGTGACTGCGCCTATGACAACTGAAGCTGAATCTTTTTATGATGAAATAAAAAAAAGTGACAAATGCACATTCTCTGATGGCAGTTATAAAAAACTGCCTGTAAGAACTTAGGTCATTATGAGTACCGTATGACAGTCTAGAATATTTGCCAATCTGCCACCTGTCTGTTCTTGTGGGTGCAAAATTAAAGGAATTCTACCACATGTAAATAATATGCATGCTTCTTTCATTTTCATTATTTTTTTCATTTATTAAAAGTTTAAAACCAATCATTATCATATACACAGATACTTGTAAAATTTATTTATTCTTTTTTCACCCTTTTGTATGTTCCATTTTCTTTTATGCTGTCCCTGGCACTGCACTGTTGGCTTACGATACAAAACATTAACAGTACTATGTATAAAACATATAGTAAGAGTCAGCTATAGGCAAGTTTCAAATATACAAACTATATATATATATATATATCTCATCTAAGGAATGTTGTCTTGTAATTCCATCACAAAATGAAAGTAAAATATTACTTGACAAGTGTCCAAATACCATTACAGCATTTAACACAATAACTGAAACTGTAAAAAATTCCTTTATAAATACTTAAGCAACCAATCTTGTGACCCAGCATACTTCATGAAATGCCTGCAACAATTACTAACAGGGGAACAGCTACCACAGAACTCTAATGCGAATATCAGGGTAGTTACCTGAGGCTCAAGGTGAGGCATTGGTATGTCTTTCTCTTGTGTTCTGTCATTCTTATTCTCATGCAACCGACTACGAAGCCGCTCAAACTGTTCTTTCAGTTCTGCACCCTGTTCAAATTTTAAACATCAGTATTGCCATATACGTTTGCACTGCAAGATGTAAACATAAAATATAGAGGATTTCCTTTAAATCCATTTTTCCACCACAGTATTCAGTCACAGTGTTAGCTGCAAATGTTGTCATGCAGTTGCACTGGATGGCATCTAATCCTGTGTAAAAATCATGGCTAATACAACACTGTAATACACAATATTTCATTTTGGGAGATATGAGGTTCTCACAGCAGTCCTGATAAAGATTTCCGTATTGTGGGATGTGACACCTTGCAAGCTGGCATATAGGCATCAACAATTCAGAGGCACTTGCAGCCACCATCTTCAGGGTAGTCCTAGAAGAGCAAGTTGTGGAAGAAAAACTGAATAAAGAAATGGTAAAACACAAATGCTAGTAAAGTTTACCCTATAACAAGTCACGAAAGCCCAGGAGAGGAGTAGTGGTACAGATCTGTTCTTTCTTTAACCTTGGCACTAGGTGGAGGTGGGTGGTTAAAACCATGCCCTGGCGACTTTACCCCCAGAAAAAAAGATCCAGTACCCATTGTACAGGAGGTTGGGTGAGCCCCAGTGCCAGTCTGGACGGGTGCAGAAAATCTTACTCCCCTGGGGTTTGAACCCCAGGTCATCCAGCCCATAGCAAGTCGTTATACCAACTACACTATCCTGACTTCCACACAAATGGTAGTTACTTATAAAAGCCCCATTTGTACGTTTGCTTTCCTCCTCAGTTGAGGCATTCTTGTTCTGAGCAATAATATCACACCAATGAACTGCCAGTGTAATATGCTATGTCCTGTTGGTAATGAACTTCACTGTCTTAAGTGATCATATGAGTTCCTTATGCATAAAACATGCCATACCCAAATTATGACCACCATTCCAATTTCTGTAAAAAAAATTTGCAATTGCTGATAAAAAGCCACACTGAAATCCTGTACTACTCCTAGTCTATACTGGCTACTGTTTTCAATAAACCTGGCCTTCAGGCACCTAAGACATACCTGCTCAAGATATTCCTATTCTGTGTACGTCTGATGCCATGTAACATTTTGTGACACGTTGCTATTTTATGGTGAAGAAACGTGCCTTCACCCAACCACCAAGCTATCCACAACTACTTCCTCAATATATTCCCAGCTACCGTCCATGTCCAAGCTATAGTGGTGACGGCGTGCACGCTTAATATAACTAGCATACAAACACAGCAGTTTCTGTATGAGTCTTTTTATAACGCAATGGTAGATGGTTGTGATGAATAATAATAATAATAATAATAATAATAATAATAATAATAATAATAATAATAATAATAATAATAATAATAATAATAATAATAATAATAATAATAATAATAATAA
>Ga0268261_10001201_pt1 | contig 17471 bp, 7 predicted proteins | sample TergutNc150P1_FD_190353 | JGI IMG/M metagenome (GOLD analysis project Ga0268261, IMG submission 190353) | Nasutitermes corniger P1 segment gut microbial community from laboratory colony in Florida, USA - Nc150 P1 (SPAdes) (version 2) | ecosystem: Host-associated > Arthropoda: Insects > Digestive...
CATTAGTAGCCTAAAGGTTAATAATTTAACCCTTATCCTGCTAACGTGGAGAAAATGGTGAGCTCCTAATAATGCCAGCAAATAGCAGATGGGATTTAATTCGGGGTTTAAAGGGTTAAATGTTAAGGTTACAAAGTCTTTGCTATATTGGCTAATTAATGAATTACGCAACCCCGGAATCCGTCCCATGCCTCACTGCATTGTGTGCTAGTGCGTGTATTGAGGTGTTATTCTTTATGTTAATTTTCAGAGGGTTGGTTGTTGAGGAACAATAAGACATAAGGTAATTGTCTCACACTTAGCACAAAATATGATATTCAATATGTGGGCTTAATGAAGCAGATTTGTAGTATTAATTACCTCATAACTTTAAAACGAGACACTAAGCAACTAATTTCCCAGCAACAGCGAGAGAGAAAGTCACGTTCTCACAAAGTAGCCAATACTCTGATACTGGAAGCCGGGATAGCGTAGTCGGTATAGCAACGGTCTAGGGGCTAGAAGGTCCGAAGTTCTAACTCCGGAGGGTGTGAGATTTTCCGGACTTATCTAGACAGGCCCCGAGCCCCTCCCAGGTCCTGCACCGTAGTCACCAAGTCTCTTTCTCGGGACCAAGCGACCTGGGTTTGGCGCTGACCACTCACCTCCTTCTATACCTTCCCTCTGTGCATGCTGGCATGTAACTGGGCAACCTTTACATTTCTCTGAAATATTATGCAAATACGTGTAAATATGTATAGTCTCATCCACTACAACATTTTCTGATCATTCAGTTCTACTGGCTAAATACAGGTATCGCTCAGTGTACAAACATATTATTCACGAAGATTGGATTTTATGAAGAACAGTAATTTGTACCTTTTTTTCAAAAACAGATAAATTTTAGCGCTTACGAAAAAAAATGGAGAATGGACCAACACCCATGAAAGCGGAATAAGCATGGATGGCTTGTACACTGTGGTTGATGATGATGATGATGATGATGAAAAAATATTGCCATTTCCAAAGAAGCTTTCACATTTTATGTAGGCCTATTATTTTGCCTCGTTTATTTAATGTATTATTAAATAACCGTTTTTGCATTACTATTTTTATTGTTTGCCATTCTTCCATGAATAAAAATAATGCCACAAACAACTACGTACGTACGTGTAAGTAAGCAGTATCTTGGGAAGCAAACTGCCTGTACTCTTAAATACCTCACGCATATAATTACATGACCGCTGTTGTTTATGACAGCCGGCAAAAAATTCTGTGGTCAGATTTTCTCTTTTTCAGTAATTACTTCATATTTTCTCAAATAATATTTGGGGGAGGGGGGAATTGGTGACATTTGGGCTAAGACACCAGTCACAATTTTTAACGTTTAGGTAATGGGAACTGGGTCTTCCATTTACGAATTTTTACCCAATGAAGAATTTTGAAGGAAATATCTTCGTAAATTCAGAGATGTCTTTAACCATTATCCTGCTAATGTGGAGAATAGGGTGAGCTCCTAATAATGCCAGCAAATGGTAAATGGGAATTAACTTGGAGTTTAAAGGGTTAATTGAGCACAGAGCCATAATTTATATAATTTTTTGGTATCGTTATCTCGTTTTATTTGTTAATAAATGTTTGCATTTATTTTCAGTGCGAACACAATGGCTGAAACGTGTGGTAGATGTGAGTTTAGCGTGTATTGTTCCAAAGTTGTGTTCGCCTTGACAATAAATACAAACACAATGTAGAATAGCACTATTGAGAAATTAGACAATAAGAAACAATCTCTGACTCTTGTAGAAATATTTTTTAAATTATGTTTTAATTGTGTATGTATTGAAGGATAAATTCCTACAAATAGCAAACATTCTTATTGAATGTAACCTAATAAGGGAAGCGTGTATATTGCATATTTATTCGTATTATAACTAAGCAGATAACGGAATTAATATCAAAGTTTTCTGGGACATTACACAATTGTGTTTCATGTGTAGTCCAACATGACTTTTCTTAGATTCTTTAATCCTACAGATAAGGGCAGTACACTCTTTCACAACGTTGGTGACCATTTACCAATCGAAAAGGCGTAATGTCTTAGAATACTTGGATTTTTTTACAACAGAGTTTTGGAAACCTCAAATCTCGAAATTCAATTTCACTTTTATAAACAGGTTTATACACATTTCCCTACCAATTATTCCAAAGGCTCTTTCCTCGGTACTGAAGTGGCCAGAGCTTGGAGTTGACCTATTACCTTCTTCCAGTTCCAAGATTAAGAACTGGTGGAGCTTTATTTCCATACCTCAGTAGGTCGTTATGTTGTCGTGCTTGACACAGTTACAACTTCACGTTACCTTATCTAACGAGAAGTTTCAACCCTTTAAAGAACCTAGTAATTTTACTATAACTTTTTAAACTTTAAGACAGTTTGTTGTAACACCACCCCGTATTTATATGTTCCATTGCGATTTTTAGAATAATGAGTATCGGCATAAGTACAATTAACCTGATTTTTTTTGTATTGGAGTAACTACTTCCGGTGGGGTAGGAACTCAGTTTTTAAACATTTGTTTCATGAAATCCATGTTCCATATGATTAGCATTTGTATGCCTTAGCCACTATTACTAGAGCGATTAAACAGGCAAATGTGAAGATATCAGGGTATGCAGCGCACAAAAAGGAAACAAGACTTTCTTGCACAGTTTTGGATGAAAAACTCAAAGAAATAACTAAGTGTGAGAGATACAAGTTTATGGAGGGTAACACTGAATCTTAGCTGAGTTCTGAACTCATCCTCCTCGGAGCGGTACTTTTTGTAGACCGTAATCAGCTGTCTGGTTCCTCCTGACTTTCCTAACTAAATTCTAATCAAAGAATTATCTGTGCCGTGAAGTTACATGTCAATAATTGGATAGTTGGCTTTTTACTGATATGTATTGAATAAGTTTGTATAACAGCAGCTCTCTAGGCGTGAAGTAAATGGCTGTTTTGACTAACGCATTTTCTGGAATTCTTTAGTGCCTTCGGGCAAATGCTAGGGCAGTACCTTCAAACAAATTATAATCGTCTCCTTTCCAATCTTCACCCTATTCACTTTTCTTTCTCGTTATATAACACAGCATACCTACTTGAATGAGCGCCTTGAAAGCCTAAGTATAAATACTTAATCACTGATGTTGTGCTTGTAATTGGCTCATACGGTATTATGTATTCACTTGAGTATTCACGCTTATGAAAAGCGGCCGTTGCTTAAAGGACACCATTAACATTCATTAGTGTTAAAGTTACTTGTGGAACTTTACTTCAAATCTTCCATACGTTATCTTAAAATTTTTTGTTATTTTATGGTCATACTAACAATTTCGTGCATTGTCGAAATTTAGGACTGTGGTAACTTCCAAAACACATCTCCGCAAACCAGCATTAAAGGTGTAACCGACAACACAAAGAATTCCAGGAAATACTAAACACTTTGACCTCAAAAACAGTTTTCTATTTGTCGTCCATTTTTAGTACTGTGCTACTTCATCCAGTAATCAGAGCTGACAGTTTTGTTTGTACACATTCCCCAAATTCTGGCATAATCTTCTCCTCTCTCTGTTCACTATGACAGAAAAACACTCTTGACTAACAGATTCGGTGTACATTCGTCTCATAGTAATTGCAGACACAAGTATTTTACTATTCTCAAATGCATTTACGTGTGTTTGTCCATTTATTTTGGATGCACGAAGTGTGCTTCAAAACAAAACACTTCGTTAGAAACGATAGAGTGGCAGGAAAATTTGGGCTGTTGTGAAGAAGTACGCAGTCACGGTATCGTAGTCGGTATAATGACGGGTTACGGGCTGGAAAGGGCTTTCGAAATCCAGTAGGAGTAAGAAGATTTTCTCTTATCCAAGCAGTCCAGACGTGCTCGGGGGCCCACTGAGCCTACAATTCAACGGGTACTTCCCCAGGAGTACAACCGTCAGGGCGTGAAGTTAACCACTCACCCCAATAGTACCTAGGTTAAGAATGAGTGGATCTATACCTCTACTAACCTACACGCCTTTATGGTGTAGACAGAGAAAAAAAATTATCTTGACCTAACGGTATACTCAATCCATATAGCACTGCGAGTGTAAAGAAAATCAAGGTTGCTGTGACGGACAATGCACGTAACTCGAAAGCGGAAATAAGAAAGGCGCGTGAGTAAGAAAGCCTCGTGGAAGGAAGGCAGGATAATAATAAAATATATCTTACCATACTCAGGGCCGCGTTCAATGGCGGGCTGTGGCATTAACGGTGTTGAGCACGCGGTCACTAAAACTACAGTTAGTTGAAGTATCTACATGTTTTTTACAAGCAACCTGTCAGAAGTGAACAACGCGCTAACTCCTGAACAAGACAAATAAAGTATTCTTCTCGCTGTGCTGGTAAATAATGAGATAAATACAACCGTGGCCTATTTGAGTATTAGACCACAATCTGTTATCAAGATTAGTTCCAACGGATTTGTATCCTACTTCGAGAAGCGAAAGCGGAAAAACTAAGCATTTAATATGCCAATTAGATTGAATTATATGATTTGAATGTCAGTGTATAAGAGTTGAAATGTATATGTATGTGTATGTATATATATATATATATATATATATATATATATATATATATATATATATATATATATATATTCACCCATACCTGTAAACTGGAAGGTGTTAACGCGCAGGTCATCAGTAGTGACGTCACATACTGTAGGAGCTATATAATGACCAGACGAGACAGCTTCCGCCCGAGTGCAGATAAACCAAGTGTGGTGTGTAAGACAGTGCAACACAAGTCTGCTGCTGGGGACGACTTTTTACATCCAACTCACCACAAAATCGGTTCTCATTAAACAGGTAAGAAACACGCAACTGGGCGTGGATTAAAGGTCCTGAAGCACACATGAGTGGGTAAAATATATTGCGTATGCATATATCAAATGTCTTGAGACAGGAAAATCTGTGACCGTATTTTGGTAACTTTATGTTACTGATTTCCCTACTTATATAAACACGTTTCAATAACTGGGCGTGTAGAAAGGTATTGTGACACTAAGTGCGTTCAGGATATAAACGAAAAAGAAAAACCCGAAGACTGGATTGACAACTCTTTTTACATGAGATTGCGTGTAGTCGAGCGGTAGCAAAGTCGCTTCTTCGACCACCAAATACTACGATCTTGGGTTCAATTCCCACCCGACGAATCGAAAACCATATGTCATGGATTTTTTTGTTGTTGTTATGTTGCCTTGCCTTGCGATGGACCAGTATCCCATCTAAGAGATCCTCCACAATGTCCCAACGACGCATATTTTCTTAAGTTAATTCCGAACTGTAACAGGTCAGAGGGACTAACAACTTAAGGCAGAAGTGTAAGACGAAGAATAATATGGGTAAGTTAACTAATTCCGTGGATTTAATAGTCACTCAGACAGCCAAGAATTTACCAAACATCTACGAGACCCAAAGGCTTCTTATCGTGTTCGCAACGACCGTCTGAACTAAATAACTGGAGTCTACACCCTAATTTACTATCAGTTTGGTATCTTCTAATCTGCGTCTAAGCTTATGACTCGTTCTGTCAGATCGTCCGTCAAAGTTTGCGCATACATTTCTCATTTATTCCATGCGTGCTACATGCCCCTTTTATTTTATTTTCATCCTAATAATATTCCAGTTACGTTGGTGCTTGCGTCTGAATATCGCTGCTTAAAATTCAAAACTTTATATATTACCGAATCTTCATACTTTTTTCTTATTATGTTTTTTGACAGAAGGGTAACGCGTTACTTGTAACTACCTCCGGAATTTTGTTTTAGACGAAAAAAGGGATCGTTTACATTTAATTTTTTTGCTTCTTTTATGTTATTTTAGATCAAAATCCAAATCAGTTCTTAAATTATACTTTCCAAAAATGTACCCACTCCAATTTCATGAGGCTAATTTTATGCGTTCCTTTTTCAGCTTCTAGGAATATTCAATGCTTTAATCTCGATGAGAGTCTAAGCAGAGTCTGATATAGACTACGCATTTGTAAAGGCCCTAAATATTAGGCTTCACACATTTAACGCTTTAGTAACATTTCAGAAAGGCTAGATTCCACTGTACCTTTCTGTCTGTCGCCTGTACATATTTTATGACACGGAAAATTAAATTAAATTTTTATTTTCATATTAAAATATGTTAAAATTTGCATCATGACAGAGACAAGTGTTTAAACACATTTCGGTAAGTACTAATAGAGTGAGTAATGCTTCGTAAAAAAAACTTTTGCCATTAAATAAGGGATCGAGGACGTTATTTGTAGTGCAGGGCTTAATGTTACCTTGAATTCAAATTTGACCATTTTCGAAGAAGTTGTTCTCTTTTTTCTTCAGTAGGAGACTGTAAATGGAGCCGGGATAGCTCACACTATTTAGTGATTAAGTTATGGGCTGGACGATCCAGGGTTCGAATCCCGACAGAGATAACACTTTTTCACACATACAAAATGACCAACGGGCTTTAGGATCCAGCAAACCTCCTATTTAATAAGTAGCATGATACTTTTCCCGGCAGGCAAAGCGACTGATGCGTGCAGGCAACCACTAACCTCCTCTAGAGTGAGGGTAAGAGTGAGTAGAGCTGAACATCCGCTCCCTCTATGCCTTATGTTGTGGACAGGGTCACCCTTCTAATTTTTAGAAGATCGTAAATAAGACGTTCATGGATGTGTAATAATATGTTCTATTCGAGAGGCCAATCTGGTATTTTTGTCCAGCGATTAAATGCTTGAATTTATTTCAGATAAATGCACAGCAATAGCAACGCTAAAATCCTATTCCGGACAGTTTAATTAGTCACTGATATTTCATTATCATAATGCTATTCTGAGACGTTTCAACGCAATTTTATTGAGAATAACGTACTGCGGAACTTTAGGTGAATTACCATATACTGTACGTATAAGTGTGTTTGTGTCTGTATTATTTATATGTGTAAGTGGGCATGAAGTTCGGCTTGTGTGTAGCCTATGTACTTGCGTAGAGTCTAATGAAGTATAAAATTCTCTTTCACGAATATAAATTTTGAACATAACTTATAAAAGTTCTTAGATTTCGTCTTCGGGCAGCTGTAAACACACAGTGGCAGTTTGAATTGAAATATATCATGTTCTTGCTAAACGACACTGTGCCCATGAATTTGTTCGTTTGCCATAAATTTAAGCGGCTTCAATTAAGAGGATTAGTAGGTCTTAAAATGTTTCTTTATTTCAGTAGTACTCAAATTTATAAGCAATCGTATCTAAAGAAATATTTGTACGTTATTGTATTGCAGTTACAAGATTCAATCAAAAGAATGTACGAAGACATGTATTGTCTTCACTGACATACAAACTCCGAATAATGTCGTTGAACTTATTACAGGACAGTGCGGACTACAGGCGGCTTTGCTGTAACATTAAATAACACTGCATTTCTTTCGCGGATTTTATTCTTGGGCTTTTAGGTGTTTTTGCATAGCCGTAAATATTGTCTATTAGCTTCGTCTTATCCGCCCGTCTCTCCTTCTGATCATCTGTCTGCATTTATCAGGCTCCCCTTGGACGGATTTTCGTGAAATTTCATGTTGAAAACTTAAATGAAAAATCTGTCAAAAATCAAATTTTCATTACAATGGAGCAAAAATATCCGGCACTTTACAAGAAAACCGCAGTGTTTTTCATATTTTTGCAGTGACATACGTAGCACAAGAATAAGTAGAACGCATAGTTCCGTTTCCATGGAAGCGTGTGAGGCATATCGAGTTGCTAGGAGCTGAAAGGTCCGGGGATCAGGTCCCGGTGGTGAAGAGGTTTCATGCACTCTTCCATACCGGCCCTGGGGCCCACCCAGCCTCCCGTACAGTGGGTACAAGTCTTTCTTGAAGGTAAAGCGGGCAGGGCGAGGCGTTGACCACCCACCCCCATTTAGCGCTGAGGTTAAAGAAAGAGTGCAGCTATTCCTCTACTCCCCCTCTAGCCATTCATGTCCTGCTGTAGGTTGAAAAGTTGTATACAAAAAAGGTTAATTTGATTTCGAAAATCGAATTTGTTACATCAGTGTCGTATAAATTTCTACCAAACACTAACTTTAATTCTTTATCACTTGCGTTTTCGTTGCACTTGCCACTTCTGTGTTTCTGCGTATCATTGCACAAAGATAACAAAAGCGACGCATATCAAACTCTTTGATGCGTGCGGACCGCAGTGAGCCAAGAGATTTGAGGTCGGACGTAAACTTTTTAAAAATAAATACAAAGATATAATAGTGAAAACGTGCTATGATTCCATTAATAAACCAAACATTTGTTGGATCCAAATCTAAATAATAAAAATATATTACATTATCCATTCGATTTATATTCCGATTTCTCGCCTCTAATCACAATGGTTTCCAGAAACTGGTATCTGTTATTTGTGATTAGCTTATTACCGTGACGTTTAACGTTTGTGTTAATGCTACTCTCACTACTGATGACAAATTTGTATCTGTTCATCTTGATATTTCGGAGCTGTCTCTCCGTTTCATGGGTAAAACAATCGTCCGCAAAATTATTCCGCTACTTTGCGAAAAAAAAATTGAGTAACATTTAGAAATGAAAGGGGGTTTGTTAATCGCATATCACGCAGAAAATTCTGCAGAAATAGATAAGACTGACATGTGCGAATTTTGGAGTCCAGCAGTCTACGTGGAAATGCGAGACTTACTTCATTAAAATTCTTCCGGAAAAACTATTTTCTTTAGAACATACAAATAAGTTGAAATAAACGATGTTAGGAAAATAGTTTGCCTATTGTCGTCCCCGAAATATTAATTTTTGTAGTCCTACTAAACATTAAACAATATCGCAACATAACAACACTATTTTGTACCACCTGCATTTTCGACGTCATTCGACAGTTATGTATGTACACATATAATTTTATGTAACATGACGTAAAATATAATTGCATTAAAATCTTAAAATTATTGTACAATTTGCATATCCATCTCATCTTCCTATGCAACTCACACGAGTACGGTTGGCGACTCGGGACGCAACTGATACACATGAAACACACCTTGGGATAAAAATGACACACTTTTTTAACGGCAGGACGCAACTCGCACATCCCCGTACGAGTGATACTCACACGTAATGGTTCTATTGTGCAAGTATCTGGACACTTATATAAAAAGATACTAGGTTTTATTATTTTCTTAATTCAATTAAAGAGATGTAACGTGTATTGTTAAATCTACTTTCATACTCCAATAAAATATTTTAATTGTACTATTTATATTAATTGAATGGCGAAATTAAAAGAAAATCAGGTGTTCTAAAAACCATTATTGTCTGGTTAATTTGCAAAACTCTATATATCATATACACAAAACTCGTAATTGCGGAAGGAACCCATATCAATTAGTTTCAAAAAGGTACTCAGAAACGTATTTTGAACGTAAGAAAGACGAAAGCAAAAATATAATATTTAGATCAACACAACGAAGAGCTTATGTTTTATGCAGTTCTGGTATTTTTTGAACAAATAAATTTAGGTTGCTCATATAGATGAGATGGAAATCATAAGGCATATATACCGAATATTTGTAGGAAGATATTTTGTAACATGGCCACCTGTAAGACACAGAACATACAGCATTAAACTGGATCTCAGGGACATTCCTTATGAGAAATGGAGGCAGTTAACACTAGCTCATCATTTCTTCTGGTTAAAGTTAAAAGTGTTAAAATCTGGCACCTTCCACCAGCGTTAGATATATTCATAAGTAATATAACTTTTTTTTTATTTTTATTAAATGCAGGATATTAAGCGATAGCCTGAGACAAAGTTGGTCCAAACCAACTGATGATTAGAAAATACTAGCTACATCTGCGACAGTGTGTGGATAATAACTAAAATTCTTAAGTGAAAATGATACAGAATATAAAAGCGACAGGTGACTTTGTGATCCTGCTGGTAACAGCAGCAAGGTCTGTATTTTATTTCCTTTCTGGTACAAGCGGCTTACACGAAAGGACTATGATTCTTAAATTGGCAGGCTTTCATTACTGTGTAATTTAAAAGCAATTATTTTTTATTTAGATTACAATCCATTTTTAAATTTAAGTTTATTTCATTATAATGCCATGAAGGCTGTATTACAGACTTCATCGCGCAGTAAACACACTTCACCCGGGTTAGTGAGTATAAAAACACATCAGTTACTACGGCAACGTTTGAACTATACGTGCATTATGTTATTATTTATTAAAATCAAACTAAATTCACTGATTAGCTTGTAGGCGCGGTCTTAAAATTGCGAAACGTGACTATTAACTTCGCCATGTCTGTTCCTTTGTCCGTCTGTCCGCATGGAACAATTCGGCTCCCACTGGACGGATGTTCATGAAATTTAATATTTTATGATTTTTCGAAAATCTATTGAAAAAATTCAAATTTCATGAAGATCTGACAAGAAAAATGGGTACTTCACACGATGACAAATGTACATTATTTATCATATCATGCTAATTTCTTCTTAAAATGAGAAATGTTTCAGAACAAGTTGTAAAGAAAGTCAAAACACACATTTTGTGTTCAATAACGTTTTTCGAACATCGTACCTTTTATGAGATAACGCGGAAAAATATAGTAGAGCCCAGCAGTCCACAGATGGCCATATAATATGGCCCATGCGCTTTGCATGTGGGATAAGTAAGGCTACAGACAGACACTCGGAATATGTAATACTTATTGCTTTTCCACACCAACAATGCTTGCAGGAACGCGCCGCAGTGTCACGTTATAAGAACATTTCCCACCTTGTTAATAGCATCTCGCTGAATTCTTGTTTGAATGAGACATGTTTCAGACAAATGTTGTAGAGAAATTCAAGGCACTCGCTTTATGTTCAATAACACCCCCTCCCCCAAAGGTGCCGTTTATAAGGTAATGTGTAAAAATGTAGGAAAGCCGGACAGGGCACAGATGACAATATAATACGTCTTGTGAGCTTTGCTTGCTGGATAATTAAGGCTAGCAACACGCTTAGAATTTGCAATACATATTACTTTTCCACGGCAAAAAAATGGTTACGCGAACGAGCCTCAATTTTACGTTTTATGTAAATGGACTTTCTTTTTTCAATTTTCTTCATTGAGAATTGCGAAGTGCAAATACTTTACAGCAATGCATAGAATAGAATAGAATAGAATATAATAGAATAGAATAGAATAGAATAGAATAGAATAGAATAGAATAGAATAGAATAGAATACTACTGAGTTGGGAAAGTGATCAGCAAACAGGAGTTCTGAAGTTTTCACTTCGGACTGCGTAGGCTTTCCAGATGAGCCACCGGAGATCCCAGCTTGATTTTGGGGTCCCAGTAAGAGCCCTGTGTAACCTAGCCGACATGGGTAGGTCGTCAACGGTGGTCCAGAAGGTCCTCCATTCTTATTTGAAGGCCCTTCTTACCTCCTTTCCATGTGTCCTCTGAACCACCATATAGAGTTCCCGGCTTTGAAGAGACCTTTCTCTCTGATTCTAATTGAAGAGCAGCCTCACTGCTTTTCTAGGGGACTGTAAATTAGGTGTCCACTTTAAAGAATATTTACCTCTCCTTACGGGTTGAAGGGAACAATTGTCCTTATAGGCCGAAATTAGGGCCTGCTGAACATAACTGCAAGCCCCAATCCGACCTTATATTTCATGTTCATTTCCGAACCTACTCCGCCTGCCAATCAGTTCCTACCAATAGCAGTCTCAATTGCTACCCCTAGTATTTCTGTTCAGGCATGCCGGTACGGAGCCCTCCAAATTGAGAAGAACATGTCTATGATCTCACAAGGAAGGTTCAGGGGAAACATCTGAGGTTTTAAAACTTACCAAGAGTCCAAAAGATACCTGGGTAATACCAATCACATCTAGACTTCCGGCACTACCGATTGTGGGATTATCGCCGTGATTTAGAATTTCCATATTCTACGAATTTGGAAATTCTAACAATGCCGCCTCTCTATCATTGCAGTTGGCGCTACCCACACCGTGTCGTGTGAAACGGGTTCGCACCATATGGGTAGAGAGAGGTTTTCCTCTTCACAACAATGCACAAGCTCCTCAAACTCGCTTGTCAGGGAGGGTCTTCGGAATCGTAAGGAAAATAAGCAGAGCGGGCAACCAAGCTTCTTTCTGTCTTAACTTCATTAGAGTTTATTGGAACTGCTAGATCCCTGGAAGAGAGTCCCGGTAGCATCCGTGTGTTCTGTTCCTCGCATGAACACATGTTCTAGGCCTATCTATTCAGCTCCCGCAGAACAGGGTATGCAGCAGTGCATACTAGTAAATGAGTGTACTAAATTAACGTAAAGGACAATGAGGTAGGTAAATTAAAAAAAAAACGTTTTTGCTCTTTTTAAAGGGACCAGGGTCAAGGATTCGGGTAACGAAAACTCACTGCTTTAATCAATGTCATCTGATGCCTTGTGCTTTATAAAAATGAGGTATGCTCAGTCCATTAATTCATTAAAACTCTCCGTTGTATTACAGCGTCTCTGGTGGTGCAATTTCGCGCGTACGCAGTATCTTTTAGTCATTTATTTACATATTTTCTATTCCGTTCTTTCGAGATGATTGACGAGTATCTTTGGATAGGTTCTGTATTGCTCTTTCTTGTTATCACTGCGTTCAATACAAAGTTTTCTATCTACTGCTATATTCGGAGACAGATTTACCAATATTTTAGATAAACTTCTTCCTCCTTATTCAACAACAGCTAGCCGCAAAGAGAAACGGCATGTTCTATAGGGACAGGGTTGATGGGGGTTGCTCCAGACTTATAGTCGTCTACGCTGTAGATGAATGGTCCGGGATATCCTTAGCGGTACAGAGACTAGCTAAGGGGTGAATAGTCCGAGGAACGAATCTCAGTGAGAGTGAGATTTTCCGCACCCGGCCCGATTCGTTCCGGGGCCCATCCATCCTCCTGTACAATAGGTACAGGGTCTCTTTTCTGGGATTCAGCGGCCGGGGTGTGGTGTCGACCACACACCCCATATAGCGCCGAGGTTGAAGAAAGGGTAAAGTTATACCTTTACTTCCCCTCTGGGCCTTCATGATCTGTTCTGGGGTAAACTTTACTTTTCACCCTGTAGATGAAGACACGGCGTTCCTCTGAAAGATTGATAAGGTTCTATCAGGCTGCACGGCGTCGCATCTTAGTGTCAGCCAACTTTTTATGGCTTATTGCGTTGGTTTAAAGTTATTATAAGTCCGCGTGACCATGAGAATGGAGAAAAAGATTTTTTTATAAAAGTGATAAACAACTGGTATTTTACGAACTGCTCGCTATGATCCCACGTTAAGTATAAATACCAAAATCCGTTATCATCTCAATGCAGTATCCTAAAGCCTTATGAATGCCTGTTTATTTTAATATATTTTGGTTTATGGCAAAAGTAATGACGCTTTTAAGAGTGTCATATTGTATGTAGAATGATTAATAAACAATTAATTGACAAAGATATGAAAGAAGTAGGACGTGGCCTAACTTGGGGTATGTCACGACATTTTCCTGGAGGGACGGAAGGAAACCACGAAATACCTCATTCAGGATAGTCGACGTTCCTGCTAAAATATGAAACCGTCACTTGCCGAATAGAAGCCACAGGCGATACCTCTTGCACCAACTTGCAATATGTGATGGATGTGACCTAGGCGTTGCAACGTCACTGAACAGAATGTTCTCTAGGCCCATATACGTTCTCACTTAACAATCATAGTAATTTAAAATAGGTATACCAAACTTGGATCTCCTCCATTATCTCAATTTTTGTGCTCTTTTAATCTTCGCGAAGCAATGAATACATTTCCGCGACCGTGTGTCATATATAAAGTCTTGTAATAAAATTATAATAGCTATATTAATAACAGAGATTTTATCTAATTGATGGTGACTGAGAATAGCTTAAGAATGTGTAAACATCTACGTGGGCCGGATAAATACGTTTCAGGACGCGTCTTGTCTATTCAAGAGTCCTTGTTTTACTGCCTGTCTTGGTCATGTCATCCTCTCACTGCCAATGAAATGCTTGGAGGCTACATTCACGTAAGGAAAACGGACACACATTAACCTTGTTTTAGGCGGATACAATGGTAGAGGTAATTTAAGCCTAGATTTTAAGTTGTACACAGTCATGGCGATATAATAATTACAGCTGATGTGCACGAAATTCCACTGCCTAATTACAGGTTTATTAAAGGGGGGATGTAATATCGTTAGGTGAAAACTATCAATTTAAATTAAAGAAAAGTAATACGTGATTTGATCGATTGAGTATACTGAGAGTCGTGCATACTCGATATTCTCAAATTTACTGTAAAAAATACCCTCTCCCTTCCTCAAAAGGCGGTACATCTTATTCATCGTCTTAGTCAAGGTACGAGCATTGAAATGAAATTGACCATACCGTGAAAGAAAATTATGAAACGAATAGTTCCGTATTGGACATCACAAATTATCGATGTCGATTCATTGAACGTGTAAAGTTTCTTTGTGTCTGCCATGCAACCCTTCAGGTTCTCTGTTAGATAAACATATAAATAATTCTGTCTGCCCATGTTCTACACAGCAATTGTGTCTCATCAACAATATGTCACTTACTGTTGTAAAGTCTGAAACTAGTGAAAGAATTATCTGGCGTTGGGTTTGTCGGAAACCAGTCTTAATCCTTCCGGCAAAGTAGGATTGTGTCAGAATTTCAGTGTTGGTTTTGGTTTACAGCTTTAGCATTATTCTTTCTTCATACTCGTATTGTTGATTCAATGAATGTTACATTTTCTGTGTGGCTAAATGAAATAAATGTATTCATTTAAATATCTGATTATCGTGTCGCTGAGCACAGAAACTGTCACGAGAAGTTTATCGTATATGAAGTCTCCTTCTGTCCTTTATTCGAAGTCCTTTCATCCCATGTAGTTCAACTTACCTTATTTCACGAAACAGGCCCGAAGTACCGACCTACAGCTTTTAAACAGGCCTATACACGTAGTTTTCTGCGGATATTTCTTGACACACAGTGGCCATGCCATGGCTCAGGTCGTTAATCGCTAGCTTCATACCACGGTTGGATTTCTGGTAGAGTAATTCTTTTGGTCCTATCAGTATCATTTCAAAAATATCCCATACTCATTCATGCATAGGTGTATCACTGACGCTATTTAAACTTAGCAACTGACAACATATAAAGTAACACACCCACACACTCTTCGATACACTTCGAAGATTTTTCTAGAAATATTAGCAATCCTTCCTGCAAAGTTGTCCGTCAGTTCTTGAAAAGAAAGTGGATGATCCTACATTTCTCTCTCTCTCTCTCTTTTTTACTTTCAGGAATATTTGTGCCATAATTAATTGTACCTAACTATCGAATTTTGCTGTCTCGAAAAACGCAAGCTCTGTTTTTCTTTGTATTTGTGTGCGTACGTGCGTGCTTTTACTACACACCATATTCCGAATGTAAGTTCATGTATAAGAACTTAAATAGCGGAAGGGAATTCTTGGAACACCAGCTTATATTATCTTGGCAGTTAATAAAAGCCAAATCTCATGCCGGTAAAACACACTTTATTTTGTTTTTGCTCAGGGATGGATCTGTCTTTCGAAGTTTTCCCGCTATTTAAAAACTTTTTTTTTTAGATAACATTGATTAAAGCAGGATTTTTGTTACGAAACTGTCGGCGACATTTTTTTCATGGCACGCATGTTACAAAAGTATTGTAAATGAACACTCTATGTTCAACAGAATGCATTTCTCATAAGCAAAATTGCCTTTTATGTGTGATTCATAATATATGATCGATGGCCCGTCTCAAGTTCCAGAGCTGATAAGACAAGGGCAAATTAGGCTGAGTCCATTAAACTAACCAGTACCTTATTTTCTTACGGTCGGGGCAAAATAAAAATACCTCTGGTAAAAGAATTGTTTCCATGGTTCAGTATCACATCGATAACATTTGAATTGCTGTAATACAAAATGCGTGATAGAGTGTGTTCCATTAAAACTAGGAAAGTGTTCGCAGAATCCGAAATAAAAGCAGTGTGCTTCTGTCAATGATTATGGTCTCTCTTTCCCCAGTGTGTCTTTAAAAATTTTGTAATTTGATCAGAGTAAACAAAATAATTGCAATTATATATTTGGTCTTCTGTTTAATAATGGTTTTACCAGTTTTTCTTTGAGTGTTATTTGGAAAATGTAATAGGCCTATGTAGCATATCACCATTCTGCCCAAAGAACTTTAACTACAGATTTCTTTGGCGCTTTAGTTTTATTCTAAGAACATTACTGGAAAAACTGGTCTGTCTTGTTTAGTATGTGCTTACGCATGTAAGTATTCAATCGTAATTCCAGATGATCTTGTCATTTCAGTCTATATTTTGCTATTATTTGAATGTTAAAATATCTAATTTTTTCTCTCTTAGTGGGATTAGTCATAACAAGCTCCTAAAATCACACAACCACAACTAAAAAATTAATAAAAATATTTCGTGGTAGTATAGGGAGGCCGAATTTGCATTCACAATATTGCAATAGGACTACACCCATAGTTGCATTCTGTCCACTAAATATAAGCTTCGGTTTTAGCTAATAAAATGAAATTTTTGTCTTCATTATCCGACGAACGTAATTGTATAGTTCAAGCATATTTAATTTATTTAACACTACTACATGATTCGGCCGTCCAGATAAGTCATCATCAGGTCCATCTTAATATTATCCTCCCATCTACGCCTAGGTCTTCCAAGTGGTCTCTTTCTTTCAGGTTTCCCCACCAAAATCCTGTATGCAGCTCTCCTCCCCCTCATACGTGCTACATGTCCACCCATCTCATTTTTCTCGATTTGATCACCCGAATAATATTTGGTGAGGAGATGAGATCATTAAGCTCTTCATTATGAAGCTTTCTCTACTTCCATGTTACCTCTTCCCTCTTCTCCTCAGCACCCTATTCTCAAACATCCATTGCCTAATCTCCTCCCTCAATGTGAGCGACCAAGATTCACACCCATACAAAACAACAGGCAAAATTATAGTTCTGTATAGCTTAATCTTTATATTTTTAGATAGCAAATTGGAGAAAAAAGACTCTGCACTGAAAGACAGTAAGCATTCCTTGACTTCAGTTTGCTCTTAATTTCTTCCTAAATATAATTTTGATTCTTTAAGTTTGTTCCCAAACATTGAACTATTCCACTGTGAATTCGTTCTGCATTCTGATCTCGAGATATGACCAAGTATGTAGTTTTATCAGCATTTACGTCTAGTCCAATCATCATAATCATAATCATCATCATCATCATCATCATCATCATCATCATCATCATCATCATCATCGTCGTCGTCGTCGTCGTCGTCGTCGTCGTCGTCGTCGTCGTCGTCGTCGTCGTCGTCGTCGTC
>Ga0268261_10001202_pt1 | contig 17471 bp, 17 predicted proteins | sample TergutNc150P1_FD_190353 | JGI IMG/M metagenome (GOLD analysis project Ga0268261, IMG submission 190353) | Nasutitermes corniger P1 segment gut microbial community from laboratory colony in Florida, USA - Nc150 P1 (SPAdes) (version 2) | ecosystem: Host-associated > Arthropoda: Insects >...
TTGTACAAGGCCTCCCTCCTAACTGAATCATAAGCTTTCTTGAAGTCTATAAAGAGCTGATGCACTGCCTCATTGTGTTCCCATTTTTTCTCAAGTATGTGACGAATACAGAATATATGATGAGTAGTTGACCTATTGCGTCGAAATCCACATTGATGATCCCCATAATTTCCTCTGCATATGGAATTAACCTTGAGAGCGGGATGTTGGACAAAATTTTGTATGTAGTTGGCAAAATTATTATGCCCCTATAGTTATTAAACTCGGTTTTATCCCCTTTTTGTGGATAGGTCCTATGACCGACTCCTTCCACTCTTCAGGCAGTTCCTCCTTGTTCCAAATACCAATGATAAGTTTATAAATCGTACCGCGAATTGTCCTACTTCCTGCTTTAATCAGTTCTGCGAGTGTTTGATCAATACCTGGTGATTTGCAGCTTTTTAGCTTTTTAATAGCCAACAACCTCCAAAGCAAGTGCGAAACTACGATCTTCAAAAGCGGACTATATTCCTTGAAGTTAGCCGGAGAAACCACAAGCGTAATAACAAAAGCACGGCATTACGTGAAGATTCTTGAGCACAACTCGACGGTCTCACATCACATACATACACGATAACAAGCGATAAGGACTAACTGACTCACTCGATAGCGACAACCACCTGCCACTTCACAATGGTCTGCTGCTACATTTTATATGGCTGAACACGTGCCAGCGTCTGGCCACTTCATTTTCTTGCCGTTTTACAATGACAGCGAGTTATTTATGTCTCATGAGTGTAAAGCGCACACGGCGTCTTCAGATCACCTCTTCACCGAAAACAAATCCTGTCACCGCAGGAAATAAATCCAAGCTACCGGTTCTAATGAATAACTACATGGCGTCGCATTTTAGAAGAGGTCGATCGCCAGTTACAGAACTTCAAATATAACATTTTATTCCCAGAACCTGTAAACAGCTTAGTTTCTGCGCTGTTAAATGGTAGGAAGACCAGTGAGGAATGAATGGGAAAGGCTGTCAAGGTGCCAGAAGCCTAATTTGTGCCTGTGTCCCAAATAAACTTGACGACTCGTCTAGATGACAACCCGTTTCTTCCCAACTGGCAGCCGTGCCATCCACTCCACTGCAACTTTCCAGGTTAAGAAATAACGGATTTAAGTTTCTCACAGCAATGATATCAAGATGGCAGTGTTCTGCGATGACACCGCATAATTTAGCAGACAGGTGCCGACGTTTCAGAGAAACGTGTTAAATTTAAAGATCATGGGTCCGTGCATTGTAAAAATATTCTAATATATGTCCAACAAGATGCAACGTTACACAGTTTGTTTATATCTGGAAAATTCTCTACATGTTTCGGGTGGTACCATCACCCATTATCAGGAGTGCAAACAATTGTATCTAAAGCATCAGGTATTTGTCACACTGTTACTGCTATCTGTTGCTACCGTGGAAGAGCTGGACGTGGTTTGAGTGTGCATAGCACACTCAAACCACTTCCAAATCCTCCACGATAGCGGCAGTTAACAGTAACGGCGTGACAAATACCAGATGCTGTAGATACAGTTGTATGCGCTCCTAATGATGGGTGGATGTAACACTCGAAAGAAGTAGAGCAGTTTCCAGATATAAATAACGTGTGTAAAGTTGCATCTTGTTGGCTATATATTGGAATAGAAACGTGTTACATTCCACCTTACGGGTCCAATTATCTAAAGACTGAAGTAGCACGTTTATTTGAAGACTTCTGCCCTTCTACCAGATCACACGGAATCCACTCTCAGAGCACGGTGCCGTTAATACCGATTGCCCTCAATACTTACCAATATCGGGCCACAATAACCCATCTGTAATTACTCCCATCACAAGAAATCACAGGTTGGAGAAGTAGAGAAGTGGAAGACAGTGCCATACAAGGAAGTGAAGGACGCAATGTGCAGGGATTGTAGGTTACACCTTGTCTTTGTTTTACGCCCCTTTGCTTAACTCCCCATACCAATTTACACCAATTCTTAATTTACACCCTCTCATTTTCAGATTAACACACTTTGTCTTGCTGCACTCTATTATGTTAACTCCTTATTTCTCACGGAAATATTCGATTTACGCCTTTTTATTTACGCCCACCTTACCAGAAACAAAATGAAGGCCCAAAACAAGGTCTTGGTAAAAATAATGACAATTTTTTAAACTGCAACCTTTACTTAGCATCGAATGCTATTCGAACGTGTTTGATGAATTTGAAAGGATTGAGGAGGAAGAGGCCGTGGCGTATTTTTGACAATTTGCCTGGACAATGTAGAACTGGGCGCCTGAAAGTATGCATCAGATTCGTTACAGCTCCACCAACTTGCACTATGAATAAGAAGAGGAAATAAACACAATACATTTCGTTCACTAGAAATCACTGTGTTCGGCGTTTGAATCCAGCCCCTTCCAATAAAATAAAATAACCAATACAACTGTGTAACAAAATACCAATGTCCTTCATTCTATCAGAGACACGTGTATATTGACACGTAAGATTACAAGTGACGAATGGTCTTAGCAACGAAAACGAAAGCACACAATTTTTGCTGGTCAAACTAGCTCATTGAAAATCCAGTACTTGTCCAACCACTGAAGAAATCCAACGACGTATTTAATGGAGCCTAATGCTGGACGTTTCATAATGTTCTCTGTGATTACAAACATTTATAAGAAGAAAACCAAAGGACCTACCATAATGGAATTGTTCACAGCCAGAGTAAAACTGAAAAAGTTTGTTTTTTTGACGACCAGAGATATTTGATGTGTGCACCACGGGTGACTTGGCACACATGGATACGATATTCAAGTTCTTGCCACACGCGTAAACATGGGTGCAACGATAATCTTCACTTCCGCAATGTTCCGTGTCTTTAGGTCAGCGAGGTCACGTGCGCGGGTCCTTTGCGTACTTTGCACGAAATGCACTTTGCACAGTAACCACAGACTTACTCGTGTGATATCCCAACACACAAAACGACTTCTCCCCCGCAGCGGCCATTTTCTCACTACGTACACTTGCGTCGTCTAGTGGCATAAATGTCAACTACGATGAAAAACAATTTACTGGGAGAAAAATTTTTGAGTTGTTCCTTATATCTGTACAGGTTTCGTAAATAGGTGTCCTACGGTTTTCCACTAATAAATTTTTGTAATCCCGGAGTACATTATGAAAAGCCCTGTGTAATGGTTCATTACAGTGTTTAAATGAGCTACTTGCCCCATCCTGTTCCAGCTTAATGCAGTCCGCGCCTTCCCATTTCATTTCTTTAGATACATTTTACTACTATCCTCCAATCTGCGACTAGATCCTATAAGCACCCTCTTTCTCTCGTATTTTCCAACCATAACCATTTAACATTAAGCTCCTCCCCATGCCTGCCGCATATGCAACCCATCTCATCCTCCTTTATTTTATTTCTCTAAGAGTACAAGTCATGAGTTTTCTCGTTATGCAGCTTTCTCCACTCTCCTGTCAGTTTTCCCTCTTAGGTCCAAATATCTTCCTAATCACCCTGTTAGGTCAAACTGACGCCACAATACATAAAGCAGAAATTTTTCCAGTGCAATTGCCAATCTACACACGCACGCACACACACACACATAGCATTTAGCGCGTCCAGTGCCTGCTGAGTTGCTCTTGCCCCAGGACAGTTATCGATCTTCGATTTCTAGCAGGAAGAGGCGAAAGAAATGGAATATGTGATTGGCTGCTGGGTCCTGGCGCCTGGATAGCTATCTTTATTGTAGCTAGCCTTCCTTAGTGGTATTCAACTCCTACGTTTAACATCAGAAGACGGAAAACTCTCTAAGCCTCCACAAGTTGAAACAGACTTCGCTGCTTCACTTCCTTTGCATATTTCACAAAGCCATGACATTTGCAGTCTACGTGGCGGTTCAATATAAGTAAAGTATTCTACAACGGGAAAAAACTGGAAAGGTGACAACTCAGAGGAAAAAATTGCATGGTATTTTCTTCTGAAGGCTGAAGTGCAAGATAAAGACAGCGAAAATAACAGCTGAATGTTGTTACCCATAGTAGAAAGCATGCCACGTTGCCGGCCACGCCCCTGAGTGACTTCGTAGGTAACGTGACGTACACAAACCTATACTATCCCCGCCCGTAATGACTTATGGGTCACATGATGGAAAAGAACTTATAACGGCTCCGCCTTTTGTGACGCGATTCGTCGAAACCTATAACGGCCCCTTTCTTAGTGACGTGATTGATCACGTGATGTAAACAAATGTGGCAGCCTGGCGCCAGGCTGAACCTAACTTTAACTTGTTATTATTTTGAAACCTAACATTGACTTTGTTATGGTCACGTGATGTAAAGAAATGCGCCGTTTTGAATTTGAAACAATATGGCGGCTAGAGCGGAAATTTTAAACTTAACTTTAACTTATTATTTTGAAAACTAACATTGACCTTGTTATTGTCACGTGATGTAAAAAATCGCCATTTTGAATTTGAAACAATATGGCGGACACGCGGGCCATTATTAAATTTGTCACTAACCTAACTTAAACATGTCATTTGAATAAGGCGGCCATTTTAAAATATGGCGGAGACGCGTGTTATTTAAATTAATGCTAACCTAAATTAAACATTTGATACTTTAATAAGACCGCCATTTTACAATATGGCGACTAGCGTGCCACTTTTAAATATGTTACTAACCTAAATTAAACATTTAATATTTCAAAAGCGCCGCCATGTTACAATATGACTACCACTTTAAACATTATGCAACACTAGAAAGAGCTGGCTGAAGCGGTAAGATGTCAGACCCATAATTGAAAGATTCTAGTTTCGAATCCTTCTGCTTTAACCATCTCTTTTGTAAGGAACCTATCCTAGGTAATAAGGAAAAATAGACGCAATTTCATATTTTACAAATACCTACAATTCAAATTTATTCTGCTTGTACACTTATACAAGTGAAGTTGTTGCAGTGTTTACTGTAAATGGTATATTTAAAACATAATTGGTTTTCACACGCACAGTTTTTATTTATCGTTATTTCTCAGTGAATTCCCTAACTCATTAAAACAAAGTGATTTTAAACTTGCACGACGGGTTTTAACACATAATTTACTTTGGCACTGATTCTTCTAAACCAATTGCGAACACGTTTAGTACATAACAGTATTATGGTGGTCTTTCACAGGATGTCGGGAACAGAACCTGATATACAATTTACAGTCAGCTAAACACCTAGGTCTATCTAAATCCAAACCAGACACATCAAGTCTGCACTCACTTCTTGATGTTAACGCGGCATTTGTGATATTTTTCAAACGTTTCTTGATACAATACCGTAAGCTAGAAACGATAAACGCATTCTTTTAAACACACTTTGAGCAAATATCATTAGGACGGGAGCTGTCAATGTATTAATCTTGCTTCAAAAGATATTGCAACTGTGTCACAACCAGATGATAACTGAAAATGGATTACTTCAACCAACCTAAAATCATGTTTTGTAAGTAACTTAAATGTGCACTCTTTTCCCGCAATACAGCTTTTTAAATATATTTTGCGTAATTTATGTTTATAGCACAGCACATAGAAATTGATTTCTTTTACTGAATTTAGGATTCCAGCTACATAACCACACAGTACATTCTCACTGTTAATGGGCGTAACAATAACTTGAAATGTATCGTACCAAATTCCATGCCTACGATAGTATTCAAGTCCTCACACAATTGCCCAATGCTTGAGTTAGGTAGAAATGAAAAATCGGAGAAATCTAGGAAATCAATTATGCGTACCACTGGATACTACTAATCACACAGAGTTCTTGGTAAACTACAAGAGCGGACAAGTTATAACACGCACACTCTTGACTGAGCACACTGAGGTTTGTTGGTAAACTGTGTAAGCGGCTCTATCGTTTTCCCCGAGTTTAAGCAAGTTAGAACATGCACACACACTTACCGGGCATTACTCTTCTCGAGGAGCATAGTTTAATACGGACGTTGGGTCCTTTTTCATATGTTTTACGTAAATACAGTCAGGACTCCATCGTCCATGCTCCTCTCAAACCGATTCAGTTAATTTCCAGGCCTTTAGAGCAGCACCACAATTAAAGAAAATTGTATGCTTTTTATCCTGTAACAAAACAGTTTTATATTGGTCAGTTGTCGAGAAAATAGTCATTCGTATTAAACCGGAGTTTAATTATAAAGTAACTCAACTGTATAAAAGAATCGATCAGCACTTAGATCGTTAGGGTTTTGATTAGATAAAGCAGGCCATATAAAAATGACAGCAATCGGGCGTGATATGACGAATAATATGGATGCCTAGGTCCATCGCACTGTAATGCATTCTGTTGTCCGAAACATGTAGCTGCAAAAGACAATAAATATTAGTGTACTGTAATAATTATACATAGGAGGAAATAAATAAATAAATAAATAAAAGTAAGTGTATAGTTAAAACGCTCTGGACGCGAAGTTTTTTGTGTGTACTCCATATAAGGCCCGCACACGTCATAGCTACTGTTAGGTTGTTATTGAGATGTCTCAGGGTGGACAGGAATGTTTCCAACAAACAACACCTTAAGAAACCCGTAAGGTGGACTCCAACGCTGATGGTCCTTAAATGCCTTATCTCCTTCATTCTACGACCCAACTTCCACACCACAAAACGCCAACGAACCACATCACCCCAGTTTGTGAAAAAAATCCAGCACTTGCCGGTTGATTTACATCCATAAAAATCACACGCCATGATTCAAATGTTTTACGATAATCAACCTCGCTTTTTCATGTTAAAGGATGTAGATTTATACTGTTTGGTGGTGGTGGTAGCAGAGGCCCTATAGAAGTTCGCTAAATGATTTAAACTCCACACACGCATGGTTGGAGAGCTGGCTAGTAACTGAGGTCTCTTACCCGTAGAGGAGTAACGAGTTGTAACCTGCAGACTTAGGTGCACTTTGTTTTACATCTCCTAGGATAAATCCATTAAAACGCCTTTTAGACGGTTAACATTACAAACCCACTTAGAAATCTGTTTACCCCCAGGTCAAAATACATTCGCTTAATGGGAATACCTTGTTCACCCCAGCCCGAAATTTATTAGCTTAATGGCAATAATCTGTTGACCCCTCTATCAAAACCTCATTAGCTTAATGGGAATAGTCTGTTTACATTTTAGGCTATAAACTGAAGTGTCTCGGTCATTTTGCCATATTCTACTCTGCGGTACTGTGTCGACGAGTCCTTCTGTGCCTATACTGCCAAAGTTAAACTACGCGAATTTGCGCTACAGTGTTTGCCCTGATTTCAGACCTACGATTTGATACCTGAGCTACTGTGCTTGTGATATTGCATCGGTCTGTTCGAGTAAGTGGTACAGCTATAATGAAAATAATGGCGAAGAAAATGTTTCTGAATAGGGCAAGGGCTATCCCTACCGCTCAGACACCCTCTGTAAGCAAGGAGGAGTTAGCTTCATCTAGTAGAAAGAGTTCTGCGTCGGAACAGCCACCTTTTATGATTTTGGTTGAGACGTTAGAATCTTTTCCAAAATTTAACATTACCGGGCGTAATTTTCTAATTTAGTTTAATTTCCCAGGTCAAAAGGAAGACCCGACGACCTAGCTCAAGGACTGCATTACTGCACTATCGAATTACTTAGTAGAGATTTGGAAGGTCTGAGAATCCGCAATAATGAGAATGTGTAGGACAAGATAGTAGGCATAAACGTATGTCGCCGGGGCAGTTTAAACTTGATAAGCTCTGTTCTGTAGTTGGGAAGGTGATTCAGAGAAACTATAGGTTCGGGTTTGACCGACTGTCTAGATGTACATCTGCACCATGTCAGGATACCTGTCGGAAAAGACAAAGAGTCGTTCATTGGATGTTATGAGTAAAATTAGAAAATTCACTGTGAAGGAGGTCGTTAAGTGTTCGGCTTATGCACTAATATTCGCTATGGCTCGGGTGAATAGTGACCCAAAGTACTGATCATATAGAGATGGGTATGCTTTTAAGAAACCTGTTGAAGAACTCTCGAATGCTTCCGGTGTTGATTTATCAAATGGCGGGGGTCTTTGAAGAAATTCAACATTTTCAAGAGTACCTTTCGGACTACAAAATTAGCGTGTTTAATGGTATGCACACAGATAGGATCATGTTTAGCGGAAATTCTCTTTCGGCCAAGAAATTGTACTTCCTATTTGATCGGGATTCGGCACTATAATGTAATTACCAACCTTACGGGTGCATTGGAGAAAAAGTACATATGTAACGAATTGGACACTCTACGACTTTACACACAAATGTGACAAAGTTTGCTCCCTGTGTAACGCTACGCCACCCTGTACTTAAGGTCAGTCTAAGTACATATAACATGGTTTATAAGTGAGAAGTGTTTCGAGAATCATCTAATTCTCAAAGTGAAAGGCAAGCTAGTCTCTCAGTGAAGAAAAGTATGCCGATATTGCAGTTTTAGTTACTTCATATTTAAAACATGAATGCTCTAACCCTTATCCTGCTAACGTGGAGAATATGGTGAGTTCCTAATAAAGCCAGCAAATGGCAGATGGGATTTTATTCGGCTTTTAAATGGTTAAGAAATTTTGCACTTATTGTAATAAGAAACAACCTTTAGGCTATTTTTGCTACGTGGCTCCACTCAAACCTATCAAAGCTATCAAACAAGTATTTGTACGTTTTCTTCCATACGGAGTGTACACAAGTCCTTGAAAACCGTGACGGGTCTTCTGAGAATGTTCGAAACCTCATATGTCCTCAGCAGATGTGTTGTAAATGTGAAGCCGTGGAAGATATGAATGTCGATTGCGAACAGCGTGGAAAGCGTGTCCACTCGTTCTGGCAAGACCCCATAGGCAAATTTATGGATTATCTCTATTTATATAGACCATTTGCTGACAAGATTTATATCATTTCACACAACTGTCGTGGATACGACGCACAGTTTCTTCTTAGACTTTTCTGGAACTTATATGGGAACAGGAATTGATAATTGACAGGAACAAAATTCTTAGTATTGTGGAGAATGTTCATTTTGTTGATTCGTTGATTTACCGATGAGTCTGAAAAAGTGCCCTATTCATGTGACCTCACATGCATGAAGGGGTACTAGCCCAACTTCTTCAACACTGCCAGCAAGTTGAATTATAAGGGCTCTTATCCTGAACCGGAATACTACGGGGCTGACTTTATGTCAAGCGACGATCGCACCCAACTTATGTATTGGTACGAGGATCAGAAATGTAAGGAATTCTGTAATAAGGACGAACTGCTGGCCTACAGCATGGACGACGTCAATGTATTGAGGTAGGCGTGCGGCGCGTTTCGAAATTTGTTTTTGACCTTGGCCAGAATGGATCCCTTCCGGCAAGCAATAACAATATCGTCCATTTACAATAAAGTTCCTGAAGTCAGACACTGTAGATATTATCCCTAGAGCGGGTTACCGCATGGATGATCGTCAGTCTGTTGAGGTTCTTCAATGGCTGGTATATATTACGCGGACACGTTATATTCATACTGGTAATGGGCGGGAAGTTCATTTGGCAGTGGTACTAAACGTGAAAGTTGATGGGTAATATGAAAAGAAAAATGAGTTCGTTGAATATTTTGGGTGTTTTGGCATGGGTGTCTTTGCATACCCAATCGACACAAACGCTTTGGCAGCACTGATGAGATATCGCAGAACAGGTATGAGGAAACAAAAGCGAGATTGCAGAAAATCAAAGACGCTGGTTACAATGTTGTTTCGATTTGGGAAATGCGAGTTTAGAAAACTGTTTTGTGACAATCCTGGCCTTTAAATTGAAATTTGTTCCTACCCCTATGTGAAGAACTCTTCTATTATTATTCGCGATACCTTGTACGGGGTGGAACGGAAGCTACTAAAACATATTGCAGAGCGAAGGAGGGGGAAAGATCTACTATGTGGATGTCATCAGTCTCTATCCCTATATTTGTTAATATGGTAAATTTTCTCTAGGTCACTCGGAAGTGTACGTGGGTGCACACCGTCCCTCGGACTGGATAGGGAGAGTATTATTAAATGTAAGGTTCTGCCTCCTAGGAAAATGTATCATCCAGTCCTTCCATATAAAAGGAAATGTAAACTGATATTCCCCTTCTGTTCAGCTTGTGCCGACACTATGAATCATTCGGATAAGGAGCGGAGTATAGTGGGGACATGGGTGGTGGATGAGGTCCGCAAGACTAGATATGGGTTATGGCTTGGTGGACGTGTTTGAATTTTGGGTATATGAGGTAACGTGCTTTGACTAAGACACCAATTCATGAAGTCTTTTACTCAGTGCGTTAATGTCAACAAAATTGGTACAAGAATCAACCGGGTACCCATCCTGGATTCAGAGTGAGGAAGACAAGGATAGATACATTAAGGACTAACGGCGCGCAAAGGGAATTGGTCTAGACAAGGGGTCAAAAACTAAAACTGAACTCAATGTGGGGCAAATGGGCACAGAACCAGAATAACACCCAGACTACAATTATCAACTCAGACAAGGAGTTTTACGAGCTGTTAATATGTCCGAGTACTGATGTTACAAACATTCCCGAAGGATGAAGTGGCATTGGTCTCTTGGAAGTATTCCGAGGGCAATGTTGCCACAGGAAAGAAAATTAACGTGGCAGTTGCTGTCTACGTAACAAAGCAAGCTCGGTTAAAACTGTACGAGTATCTGAGAAAGTAGGGGCAGTCTGTGCTCTGTGATACAGACTCGGTTATTTTCGTTCAGAGAGTTAGTGACCCCCAAAATCGACAACAGGGGACTATCTGGGTGACATCACAGATGAGTTGGAGGAGTACGGCTCTGTCTCCATCATAGAGGAGTTTGTTTCGTGTGGCCGTAAGAACTGTGCATTTTCGGTATTTTGCTCCACAACCGGTGTACGTGAAACAAAGCGTAAAGTGAAGGGTATAACCCTCAATTATAAAAATTCAAAGGTTGTAAACTTTACTGCTTTGAGAAACATGATTGTGGAGGTCTCGCTACCGGTGCATGTCCACAATCTCAGGAAAATCAAAAGAAAACATGGTGGCGTAGTGGTGTCAGAGCCCGAGACCAAGGAGTACAAGGTCGTCTTTAAGAAGCCCAAGCTTATATACGACTTTGACCCCTACCAAATCCATATGGGTAATTTACTTATTAATTTATAAATAGATGTGACATTACGTATCGCAATTTATTTCATAACATTACGTTGAAGCTGCAACATCCATTTACTTTATTGTTATAGGTCTTAGTAGTTGTGGTAAATGGACATATGTAATTAGACTTTTAGAATGCAGGGAGCAGCTTGGTGACGTGTTTGAAAATATTGTATGGTGTCCCAGTGAAAATAACGCCCCGCATCACTTGAAAAAAAGTGACATTTGTTAAAGGGGTACCAGACTTTGAAAACCCTGAAAATGTACCTACGCTTATAGTGTTGGATAATTTAATGTGCTATGCTTATTCCACAAAACTGAGCCAATTATTTACTAAAGGATACCATCATCGCAACATCAGTCTAGTTGTAATTACACAAAACTTGTTTCACCAAGGTCCATCGTCAAATGATAATTCTCTAAATAACAAGTATATAGTTGTGTTCAAGAACCCCGGAGATAAGACTCACATTGTGCACTTGGCCAGGCAAGTTTACCCTGAAAACATTTCTAGTTTTCCTAAGACATATCTAGACGTCTGTAAAGATGCATATACTTACCTGTTGTTAGACTTTACAGTATATTGAGATTTAGAACAAAGATATTTCATGGGGAAAATACAAAAGATTTGCGGCTGTTCAGGGTAATGAACCGGTTGAAGTCACAGTTACGCTTTCTCCACGTACTTAAAGACGATAAACCCCAGGCCAGACTGGCGTTACTCACATCTGCAAATGGCGATCTGATTAAAGCTATTGTCGAGTGTGCTATAAACACATTAAATGGGAATCAAATTAACTAGAAAGGAGAAGAGTAAATTAAGTAAATATAAGTATCGTTTACGTGCGTTGGTAAACCCAAAGATTAGTTTTAAAAGTAAGCGGAAACTTTTAATTCAGAAAGGCGGGTTTATAGTTCCTCTACTCACCAGTATTTTGTCGGGTGTTATAGGAACAATAATTATTAGTAATACTTAACTAAATGGCGTTGCAAGGTATGGTATTAGTTCCCACTGAATTGTGGGAAAAGCGTTGTCAAGCACCGTCACCGCTGCCGGTTAAAAAGGTATTGAAAAGCCAAAATCATAGCTACAATAAATGGACGCAAGTTAGTATGCATCAAGACCCATACTTGAAAACTGAACAAATTAAACGAGAACCTATCCCCATTCGTATAATAGAAACAGGTTGTAGCAAACCGAAATTTAAAACCAAACTCAGAAGTAAACATATAATTGGTTCATTGCCTCTGTTTAACCCTTTGGCATCCGCATTTAAACGGCTACAGTCCTCCTTCGCGTACCACAATCTTTTCGCTAGACATTTAAATTTGTGCACATGGTTTCTAAAAAACGTTAATATCTCCGGAACCAAACAAGATTAAATAATGAATTAAAGGGCATCGTTTAGGACACAAAGCAGAGATAATTCTTCGTGTAATCAAAAAACTAGTAGTAATTTATAGTTCCTAAGTATTCATAATAATTTTATGGAATATGGGAAAACTAGTTTCGTTTACTTACATATCTGCTTGACGCCCAAATGTTTCTTAGGGAGGTCACACCAGATGGATCTACAAATGTGATTTTGTGTGGTAGTCTTCGAAACATGTCTTTATCATGCAAAGACCCACTCCACACTTACGACACTTCAGTAACTTTCCGTGTCACATACCTGGTATTACACACACGACACCTCAGCTGCGTCTCTGAAGGGAATGGCCAATGTCTGCTGCCGCAGACTTCGAGCTCAGCGACATGCTTTTCAACATTAGGTGGTCTACTTAATGGCCGTGGTACTTCTCTTTCTGGCCCAGCATGCGCCAACATATTCCTCATGAGGAGAAATCGAAAATCTCTGTGTGGAATTAGTTTACCCTGACATGAGGAATGAAGAATATAGCTATTGAGAATGGTCAAGTCTAACAGATAAAAGAACAATTTTTTTCGTCCACTTGAATGTTCGACGGCTTATGGAATAACTGTTGGCCATTCTGTCACCTTTATCCACATAGCCCATATGACGGTTATACGCAATCACAATTTGCGGCTGTATGGCTTTCCTTCCATTGCAGAAATTAACTTCCGCTGGGGCTTTGTGAATATTCGTCAACATGTATGTCTCACTTGTCCCGCCACACTATTGCCGTCAAGTCAGCCCTGGTCCTTACATGAATGTCCCCCTTTTCATTCTTGTTGTCTTCGGTGCTAGGTCTTGTGGCATGCCTCTCCTGTTCACTCTGACAGTGCCACAATAGTATATCTTTTTCTTGGCCAAGTCATCAAATAATGCAGGGAAAGAAAATAAATTGTCCATGTATAATTTGTGGCTATGTCCTTCTACCTTCCTCTTCATTTCTGTCACCAGCGCATGGGTTTCTGTCAAGTGCTGTGCTGTGCGCTGTCTGTCCTTCCCCAGGTACACTTTCATGTCATACGTGTGTGCAGTCAAGTCACAAAGTTTAAAAATTTTTATGCCGAAACGCTTGCGTTTCTTTGGTATATATTGTTTGAAAACAACCCTTCATTTGAAGGAAACAATAACTTCATCTATTACCAGATTTTCGGAAGGGTTGTAAAATTTGGAAAACGTGCTATTTAGAGTTTCAAACAGGTCTCGTATCTTCCATAGTCTGTCATAATTTTCGTCTGTCCTATCAGGTTCATTCCTGTTGTCAGCAAAATGTAAGTAACTAAGAATGTGAAGGTATCGGCGCCGCTTCTTCATAGTGCTATAGAAAGGTGTGTATAGCTGGTCCAATGTTGCGCAGTAATCTGTTATCGTGTCTCTTACGCCATGTCCAATCTGTATTGTCAAAGCCAAAAACACAAACATTTCGGCTTCAGTAACGTCAGGTTCAGAAGACGGTCCATCGTGAAGTCTGTCTATGCAGTCGTGGTAGTAGCGGTTAGTCTCCACCACCAGCAGACTGATAATTTCTGCAAAACAGAAAAAACGCTAAGTTGACTTGAGCCGTCATTTATGTGACGCTTCTTTGTCCTTCTTTCCTCTGGGCACCCCAGTAAATGTATGTGCTACTCTGCTCTGAGGGCAAGAGGGGCGTGTCCATTGGAGGGTTACTGCCTGTTGAATATGTTCACCTAATCCACTCTCAGCGGCATCCTCTTCGTCAGAAGCACTGGATGAAATTGTACTGCTGGGCTCGTGACTACTGGCTGTTTGGTGATACGGTTGGGGTTCTGAGAACCCTGACACACTGTCAGAAGTGATATTGCTTGATACACTCGCCTCGTTACTATCAGTATCAACAACCAGTTCAGATATTTCGCTAGGCTTCAACAATCGTGGCCTCTTATTCTTGAACTCATTAAAACCACTCAACCCTAAATGCATACTGGGAAGAAAAATAAGCTCTCTATGCAACACTGCATGTACGCAGAGCACGAAATCTAAGAATCGAAATGCAATATATCCAGCTCTGAATGAAGGGTCTTTCAAAAGAAAAGGATGGTAGCTACAGTTCTGTTTATTGTAGACTGTCGCCACATTATGGCTGTAACACTAGAGTCCAGACTAAACCTTGACAAGCAACAGAGCACGAAATATATGCTTTGCTTTCGTCGCCAAAATATAGTGGGCTGCAGTACAAAGTCTCATATAAAAATGGATAATGGGGGTTTTCTGTCAAGGGTTAAATCAGTCGGAGCATGAAGCTGAAAAATTTCTAGTGGCTGCTAAGAATAAGCGAAGCTTCCCTAAATGTCCCGTGGTATCAAGAAAAAATATTTAAATGGCTGAGGCGGTCTTCATGTAGGGACGCAGGAGCTTCGGGGAAATTTAAATGCCGTCCATAATCGAGGACGCATGAGCTCTAAAGGTTAAAACACACGTTTTACAGTCGGAATCAGAAACCGATTTTCAGCAAGTGCATTCAAAGTTCGTTCATAACGTCTTGAAACGTAAATTATCACACGATCCTACTTTTGGTATGTACCAAGATGATACTGATGGTACATTTAAAATCGGGCGTTCGAACTTTAAATATACGACTTGTTTGTGGATGGTAGAAAGTACAAGGCACCGTAAGGCCTTTGCTAAATGCTGACAAAATCTAAATCTGACAAAAACGTGGTCACCTTTCAAGGCAGACAGGCATATAAACAAATACTCTTAGTCTATCGCACACAGAGTTAGCTATAGTCCCGAGGTAAGATTAAAGCAAACGAAGGACTTAAGTATAGGCGGTTTAATTCGCAAATGTTTACTGACAAAAAGGAAGTTCCTTTGAAATCTGTGGTAAAATTTATTATGATCCTAAACACACAGGGGGTTTAGTTCAGTAGCAAAGTTAGTAAGGGCTGACAAAAGTAATGAGATACATCGAAGAGTGGTTGTCAGGTCAGGACACGTACACCTTCCATAAGCCTGTACGAAAAAAGTTTCCTTGAAATCCGTATACAGAAACGAACATTAATGACAAATGGGAAATGGATCTTGCAGACGTAAGATACCTGTCCAGATGCAAAAATAAATACAAATTCCTCTTAAATGTTATAGACGTATTTCCGCCTCATGCCTGGAGCGTACTTTCAAAGGACAAGACTGAGAAGTCAATCGCAACTGCTTTAACAAATTTATTTCAAAATAGAAACCCTATTACCATACAATCAGATAAAGGTACTGAATTTCTCAATGCAACTGTCCAACAGCACTTAAAACGTCAGGGAGTAGATTTTCATACGACTCACAATCCTGGTATAATAGCGGCTGTTTTTGAGCGATTTAATCGTACACTAAAGACGAAAATGTACAAATATTTCACTAAGAATAACACAAACTGCTACTTGTACATTATAAACGTCCTTTTAGCGAGTTATAACAACTCTGTACATTCCGCAATATGTATGCCCCCGAGCAAAGTAGAAGCTTCAAACGTTTTCTCTGTATGGCGAAAGGTGATTAGCCTGTGGGCCAGAATTGCTCATGGGCGTGTCAAGTTTAAAGTGGGAGAACTAGTAAGAATAACTAAGAGGAAGCTGAATTTTGTAAAGGGATAGGAACAAACACTGCCAACAGAAATATTTCGGGTTGTAAAAGTTATTCCGCCCGTGCCGCAACCAGTTTATCAACTCTCGAAACTGCAGGATCGTCCTATGGAAGGGAAGTTTTAGAATTACGAACTTGTTAAAGTCACTATATCACCACAAACCGAGTTTCAAATAGATAAAATAGTGCGAACTAGTAATAAAAACAGTAGTAGTAACGGGCCGGGGCTGTGTAATCCTGGCGTAGGGGTGGCGGTGGAGGTATAAAGGTGTAGGGGTGACGTTGGAGGTAAGGCTCAGTTTATTCAGACTTTGACCCCTAGGTGGGGGATCGGCAGGTCTGTCGCGAGCCACAAGTGGGTCGCGAACCACAGGTATGGTATCCCTTTAGAAAGGAATAGACCCTAGTGTTTGGATCGGTTGTAGAGTTGTATGTGAGGTAGATCGCTAGCCACAGGTATGGTTTTCCTTTTAAAGATGACGCCACGTAGCTTGCAGTGGGTGTTGAAAGTATCAGCTGAGTTGAAGGTCACGAGCCGGGTAGCGGTTCTCTGGCGAAGGCCTTCCTTTTAAAGATGGCGCCACGTAGCTTGCAGTGGGTGTTAAAAGTATCAGCTGAGTTGAAGGTCACCAGCCGGGTAGCGGTTCTCTGGCGAAGGCCACCATTTGCCACATGAGTTTCACGCGCTCATCACGTGTAAAAGGCGCGGCAAGCGGGTAATAGCGGCACATGTTACATATCGGCTACTGATTGAATGTTTTTTGGGGGATATGTTTGTAAAGTAACACGTGTGCATATATATATTAAAGATGAATTAGCGTGATGTGATGTTTTGACAGCTAATGTGTGTGTGTGTGTGATTAAAGATGGATTACCGTAATGTTTTGACAGCTACTGTTTAAACGTTTTGGGGACGTGTAACAAGTGCGCATATATTTAAAAAATAATGTGATGTTTTGGCAGCTAATGTGTGTGTAATTAAAAGTAGGAGCGTGTGTGTGTGTAATTAAAACCGTGATGTGATATTTTAAGAAGCCGTGGCACATGTTACATATCGGCTACTGTCTGACCCCGCTGTTTTGGGATGGTGTAACACGTGTGCATATATATATTTAATTGTTTTGATTCAGCTGTTCTGGAATGTGTCTGTAGGTGCGTGTGATTGAAGATGGGTTATTGTAATGTAATGTTTTAAGGAGGTGTGGCATTTTCAAGATGGCTACCTAGCAACAACGGTATGCAAGTGTGGCGTCGGCTAACTA
>Ga0268261_10001203_pt1 | contig 17464 bp, 20 predicted proteins | sample TergutNc150P1_FD_190353 | JGI IMG/M metagenome (GOLD analysis project Ga0268261, IMG submission 190353) | Nasutitermes corniger P1 segment gut microbial community from laboratory colony in Florida, USA - Nc150 P1 (SPAdes) (version 2) | ecosystem: Host-associated > Arthropoda: Insects >...
GTTACACAGTTTATTTATATCTGGAAACTGCTCTACATATTTCGGGTGGTACTTCCACCCATCATCAGGAGCGCATACAACTGTATCTACAGTATCTGGTGTTTGTCACACCGTTACTGCTATCTGCCGCTATCAGTTGGAACTGGTTTGAGTGTGCTGTGGGTGACGTACGCCACCCACAACACACTCAAACCAGTTCTAACTCTTCCACGATAGCGGCAGATAGCAGTAACGGTATGACAAATACCAGATGCTGTAGATACTGTTGTATGCGCTCCTGATGATGGTGGAAATACCACCCGAAACATGTAGAGCAGTTTCCAGATATAAATAAATTGTGTAACGTTGCATCTTGTTGGATATATATTGGAATACTATTAGGAGCTCACTGTATTCTCCACATTAGCAGAATAAGGGTTAAACAAAACAACAATATCAGCACCTGTACCTTGTCCAGCTGCACTGCCCTCTATTCCCATTTAACTGCAATATATATTCACAATACAACATCCGCTCTGCACGTAACATAAAGCACTGTTTACTGGAAAAGTTTCCAGCACTTGTTGGCCATAACACTGAGGGGAGCCGAAAATTAAAAAGTTGTAGAAACTTCTGAATTTTCATAAAACAAAATATTAAGAGTCAGTTCCTGAACAAAGCAGACAAAGAGCCGTGTAACATCTTCCGGGTCTAAGTGTTCCGTCACGTGTGTTTGTGAAGACGATAGTCACGTGATGCTGCCCGTAAACCAATATGGCTGTTTCTAAGGGCTTCAAGAGTTGCCTCCATATTTTCTGGCGCAAAATATTTGTATTTAACAAATTTCGACATCTTACAATAAAAACTGTAAGTTTAATCCTCAGTGACCTTGCATCACTACAAGATTTTCACTTGGCACTCCGTGCCAGTTGCACATAATTATACAATTAGACATAAACACAGACGTAGAATCAGAACACTCAAATAACAGTCGGAACCGTCTGTACAGTGCCGGCAGTCTGCAACAGAACGCATGGTCCTGTGAATGGTCTACCGGCTCATTCGCGGAGCCCCTTGGGGGTTCTTCGTTAGCAAATCCGCCATTTTGTATCCTCGAAGCCCTAAAGTTTTATGAAAAGTAAAAGCTAAGAAAACCGGTACAATAAATTTTAGTAGCCAATGTTCTCACCTGTATTTCAAGTACCAAATTCAAACACTTGACAAAACAACCTGTCAGCAGGTGCTGCTGCCGCCACCCTAAACTCCCCTGCACTATCAACAGTATTTGAAATATCCAGGCAGTTCGTCCATTGCTGCTGTTCAACTGTGTCAACCTTAATGCAGTGACCGGACTGCAGGCTGGAACAGCGAGGAAACTTAGTTCGATATCAAACAGGGACAAGAACCTTTTCTGTTTCAAAAGCATGCAAATAAGAACAAGAATACACAATCAGTTCTATTCAATTGGTCCGGGGATAAGCAGCCGGAGCATGAAGCTGATACCCATCAACGACATAGGCCCAAGATGAAGGATCAGACGGAAGTAACAGCTGTTACTGTACATATTACTGCTGTTGTCAGTGTCAGGTGTATTGTCACATTCTGTTAGTAAGGGTGATATCAGATGCAGCAGTACATTAAAATAGCAGCATTATGTGTGAGTCGTGTTGGAAAGTGCACTGTGCAGTGTCACTGTGTTGACACATAAAAAAGGTAAAGCAATCCCATTACAGGCCTGAACAGGCCCTGAGGGATCCAGGAGGTTGAGGCTCCTAGATTTCAAGACAATCGGCACAAGAAGATGTTAAGGTTGTCAGCTGTAAACACCGGCCGCTTATACCCACAGGAATTATTTCTGGACTCATTCTTGTTAGAGGCTGAGTCAACCCAAGGGCCAGAGTGCGGCCGGAAGTATTATAGAAATGAAAAATGACAATGACTTAATCGGGAATCGAAACCGCGATTTTCCGACTTGTAGCGTAGTGCCTCAACCAACTGCGCCACCGTGTGCACCGTGTTGACACATATATGTACTAATTATAGCAATGATAGACAGTACTGGGCAGAGATAAGCAGCTTACAATGAAATGTTACTGATTAAATACAGCTTACAGAATTGAGAAGTGCTATCGTTAAAAAACAAACCTCAAAGCAACAGTTGTGTAATGTTCAAAGAATATCACGAGATTCAGTTTATCCTGTACTAACTTATGGCAAAATTAAAGTACTTTTACAAAAAATGCATGTAAAATGAGCTGTGTTACTGAAGAGTATCACAGTACATACTGGGGTACTGAACAGTATCAGCGTAAAAATGTGGTACTCAAAAGTATCACAGTAAAAACTGTGGTACTGAACAGTATCACAGTACAAAATGTGGTACTGAACAGTATCACAGTACAAACTGTGGTACTGAAGGGTATCACAGTACAAAATGTGGTACCAAAGAGTATCGCAGTACAAAGTGTGGTACTGAAAAGTATCACAGTACAAAATGTGGTACTGAAGAGTATCACAGTACAAAATTTGATACCAAAGAGTACCGAAATACAAAGTGTGGTACTGAACAGTATCACAGTACAAAATGTGGTACTGAATAGTATCACAGTAAAAAATGTGGTACTGAAAAGTATCACAGTAAAAAATGTGGTACTGAAGATTATCACAGTACAAAATGTGGTACCAAAGAGTATCAGCAGTACAAAGTGTGGTACTGAAAAATATCACAGTACAAAATGTGGCACTGAAGAGTATCACAGTACAAACTGTGGTACTGAAGAGTATCACAGTACAAAATGTGGTACCAAAGAATATCGCAGTAAAAAGTGTGGTACTGAAAAGTATCACAGTACAAAATGTGGCACTGAAGAGTATCACAGTACAAACTGTGGTATTGAAGAGTATCAAAGTACAAAATGTGGTACCAAAAAGTATCGCAGTACAAAGTGTGGTACTGAACAGTATCGCAGTACAAAATGTGGTATTGAAAAGTATCGCAGTACAAACTATGGAACTGAATAGTATCACAGTACAATCTGTGGAACTGTACAGTATCACAGTACAATCTGTGGAACTGTACAGTATCACAGAACAAAATGTGGTAATGAAAAGTATCACAGTACAAAATGAGGCACTGAAAAGTATCACAGTAAAAATTGTGGCACTGATCAGTATCAAAGTAAAAACTGTGGTACTGAATAATATCAAAGTACAAACTATGGTACAGAACAGTATCATAGTACTAACTATGGTACCGAACAGTATCACAGTACAAAATGTGGTACTGAAAAATATCACAGTAAAAATTGTGGTAATGAAGAATATCAAAGTACAAACTGTGGTACTAAACAGTATCAGAGTACTAACTGTGGCACCGAACAGTATCACAATACAAAGAGTGGTACTGAAAAGTGCCACAGTACAAAATGTGGTACTGAAGAGTAACACAGTACAAACTGTGGTACTGTTGAGTATCACAGTACAAAATGTGGTATTTTACAGTATCACAGTACAAAATGTGGTACTGAATTGTATCTCAGTACAAATTGTGGCCAATTAAAATATCGCAGTACAAACTGTGGTACTGAACAGTATCACAGTAAAACTGTGGTACTGAAAAGTAGCACAGTACAAACTCTGGTACTGAAATGTATCACAGTACAAATTGTGGCCAATTAAAATATCACAGTACAAACTGGGGTACTGAAGAGTATCACAGTACCAACTGTGGCACTGAAAAGTATAGCAGTAAAAACTGTGGCACAGTAAAATATTGCAGAATAAAATGAGGTACACAAAAGTATCACATTACAAACTGTGGTACTGAAGAGAATTACAGTACAAACTGTGGTACTGAACAGTATTACAGTACAAACTGTGGTACTGTACAGTATCACATTACAAACTGTGGCAATGAAAAGTATCAAAGAACAAATTGTGGTACTGAACAGTATCACAGCAAAAAATTTGGCAATGTACAGAATAGGTGTTCAAACTGTGGTACTGAACAGTAACACAGTACAAACTGTGGTACTGTACAGTATCACAGTAAAAACTGTGGTACTGAACTGTATAAGAGTACAAAATGTGGCTATGAAAAATATCGCAATACAAACTGTGGTACTGAAGAGTATCACAGTACAAAGTTTGGTACTGAACAGTAGCACAGAACAAAATGTGTTACTCTAAAGTATCACAGTACAAAATGTGGTACTGAAGAGTATCACAGTACAAAATGTGTTAATGAACAGTATCACAGTACAAAATGTGATACTGAACAGTATCACAGTACAAAATGTGGTACTGAAAAGTATCACAGTATAAACTGTGGTAATGAACAGTAGCACAGAAAAAAGTGTGGTACTGTAAAGTATCACAGTATAAACTGTGGTACTGAAGAGAATCACAGTACAAAATGTAGTACTGAAAAGTAGCACAGAATAAAATGTGGTACTGAAAAGTAGCACAGAACAAAATGTGGTACTGTAAAGTATCACAGTACAAACTGTGGTACTGAAGAGTATCACAGTAAAAAGTGAGATACTGAACAGTATCACAGTACAAAATGTGGTACTGAAGAGTATCACAGTACAAAATTTGGTACTGAAAAGTAGCACAGAAAAAAATGTGGAACTGTAAATTATCACAGTACAAATTGTGGTACTGTAGAGTATCACAGTACAAAGTGTGGTACTGAACAGTATCACAGTACAAAGTGTGGTACTGAAGAGTATCACAGTACAAAGTTTGGTACTGAACAGTATCACAGTTCAAACTGTGGTACTGAAGAGTATCACAGTACAAAGTGTGGTATTGAACAGTATCACAGTACAAACTGTGGTACTGAAGAGTATCACAGTACAAAATGTGGTAATGAAAAGTAGCAAAGAACAAAATGTGGTACTGTAAAGTATCACAGTAAAAACTGTCGTACTGAAGAGTATCACAGTACAAGGTGTGGTACTGAACAGTATCACAGTAAAAGGTGTGGTAAGGAAGAGTATCACAGTACAAAATGTGGTACGGAAGAGTATCACAGTACATAGTGTGGTAATGAAAAGTATCACAGTACAAAATGTGGTACGGAACAGTATCAAAGTACAAAGGGTGGTACTGAACAGTATCACAGTACAAAGTGTGGTAATGAACAGTATCACAGTACAAAATATGGTACGGAAGAGTATCACAGTACAAAGTGTGATAATGAACAGTATCACAGTACAACGTGTGGTACGGACAAGTATCACAGTACAAAGGGTGGTACTGAAGAGTATCACAGTACAAAGTGTGGTAATGAAGAGTATCAAAGTACAAAGTGTGATACTAACAGTATCACAGTACAAAGTGTGGTAATCAACAGTATCACAGTACAAAATGTGGTACGGAACAGTATCACAGTACAAAGGGTGGTACTGAACAGTAGCACAGAAAAAAATGTGGTACTGTAAATTATCACAGTACAAAATGTGGTACTGAAGAGTATCACAGTACAAAGTGTGGTACTGAAAAGTATCACAGTACAAAGTGTGGTAATGAAGAGTATCACAGTACAAAATGTGGTACGGAACAGTATCACAGTACAAAGGGTGGTACTGAAGAGTAGCACAGAACAAAATGTGGTACTGTAAAGTATCAAAGTACAAAATGTGGTAATAAAAAGTATCACAGTACAAAATGTGGTACGGAACAGTATCACAGTACAATGTGTGGTACTGAACAGCAGCACAGAAAAAAAATATGGTACTGTAAAGTATCAAAGTACAAAATGTAGTACTGAAAAGAGGCACACAACAAAATGTGGAACTGTAAAGTATCACAGTACAAAATGTGGTACTGAAGGGTATCACAGTACAAAATTTGGTACTGAAGTGTATCACAGTACAAACTGTGGTACTGAACAGTAGCAAAGAACAAAGTGTGGTACTGTAAAGTATCACAGTACAAACTGTGGTACTGAAGATTATCACAGATCAAAATGTGTTAATGAAAAGTAGCACAGAACGAAATGTGGTACTGTAAAGTATAACAGTACAAACTGTGGTACTGAGGAGTATCACAGTACAAAGGGTGGTAATGAACAGTAGCACAGAACAAAATGTGGTACTGTAAAGTATCACAGTACAAAATGTGGTACTGAAAAGTAGCACAGCAAAACATCTGGTACTGTAAATTATCACAGTATAAACTGTGGTACTGAAGAGTATCACAGTACAAAGTGTGGTACTGAAAAGTATCACATTACAAACTGTGGCACTGCAAAGTAACACAGAACAAACTGTGGCACTGAAAATATCAAAGTACAAAATGTGGTACTGAACAGTATCACAGTACAAACTGTGGCACTGAACAGTATCACAGTACAAACTGTGGCACTGAAAAGTATCACATTACAAAGTGTGGCACTGAACAGTATCGCAGTACAAAATGTGGCACTGAAAATTATCGCAGTACAAATTGTGGCACTGAACAGTATCACATTAGAAACTGTGGCACTGAAAAGTATCGCATTACAAAGTGTGGCACTGAAGAGTATCGCAGTACAAACTGTGGCACTGAAAATTATCGCAGTACAATTTGTGGCACTTTACAGTATAACAAATACAAACTGTGGCACTGAAGAGTATCGCAGTAAAACTGTGGCGCTGAACAGAATGAGCAGTACAAAATGTGGCACTGAACAGTATCGCAGTAGAAAATGTGGCACCGAACACTATCGCAGTACAAACAGTGGCACTGAACAGTATCGCAGTAAATCTGTGGCGCTGAACAGTATCGCAATACAAAATGTAGCACTGATCAGTATCGCAGTAGAAAATATGGCACTGAACAGTATCGCAATAGAAAGTGAAGCACTGAAAAGTATGGCAGTACAAATTGTGGCACTAAAGAGTATCGCAGTACAAACTGTGGCACTGAAGGGAATCGAAGTACAAACTGTGGCAATTAATAGTATTGCAGTACAAAATGTGGCTCTGAACAGTATCGCAGCACAAACTGTGGCATTGAATATTATCGCAGTACAAAATGTGTACTGAACAGTATCGCAGTACAAACTGTGGTAGTGAACAGCATCACTTTATAAAGTATGGAACTGAACAGTATCAGAGTACAAACTGTGGCACTGAAAGTATCACACTACAAACTGTGGTACTGAACAGCATCACAATAGAAACAGTGGTACTGTACAGTATCACAGTACAAAGTGTGGTAATGTACATTATCACATTACAAAATGTGGTACTGAACACTATCACAGTAAAAACTCTGGTACTGCACAGTATCACAGTACAAAATATGGTACTGAAATGTATCACAGTACAAACTGTGGTACTGAACACTATCACAGTACAAAATGTGGTACTGCACAGTATCACAGTAAAATCTGTGGTACTGCACAGTATCACAGTACAATCTGTGGTACTGAAAAGTAGCACAGAACAAAATGTGGAACTCAAATGTATCACAGTACAAACTGTGTTACTGAAGAGTATCAGCAAAAAAGTGGTACTCAAGATTATCACAGTACAAACTGTGGTACTGAACAGTATCAGATTACAATCTGTGGCACCGAACAGTATCACAGTACAAAATGTGGTACTGAAAAGTATTACAATACAAACTGTGGTACTGAAGACTATCACAGTACAAAATGTGTTACAGAAGAGTATCACAGCACAAAATGTGGTACTAAAGAGTATCAGAGTAAAAAATGTGTTACTGAAGAATATCACAGTGCAAACTGTGGTACTGAAAAGTATCACAGTACAAAATGGGTTACTGAAAATTATCAGAATACAAAATTTTGTACTGAACAGTATCACACTACAAAATGTGGTACTGAAGATTATCGCAGTACAAACTGTGGTACTGAAGAGTATCAGATTACAAAATGTGGCACCGAACATTATCACAGTACAAAATGTGGTACTGAAAAGTATCACATTACAAAATGTGGTACTGAAGAGTGTCAGAGTACAAAATGTGGTACTGAACAGTAGCATATTACAAAATGTGGTACTGAAGAGTTTCACAGTAGAAAATGTGTTACTGAAGAGTATCGCAGTACAAAATGTGGTACTGCAAATTATCACAATAAAAAATGTGTTACTGAAGTGTATCACAGTACAAAATTTGATAATGGAAAGTATCACATTACAAAATGTGGTACTGAAGAGTATCAGAGTACAAAATGTGGTACTGAACAGTATCATATTACAAAATGTGGTACTGAAGAGTATCACAGTACAAAATGTGTTACTGAAGGGTATCGTAGTACAAACTGTGGTACTGCAAATTATCACATTAAAAAATGTGTTACTGAAGAGTATCACAGTACAAAATGTGTTACTGAAGAAAATCACAGTACAAAATTCAGTACTGAAGACTATCGCAGTACAAACTGTGGCACTGAAAAGTATCATATTACAAACTGTGGCAGTGAACAGTATCACAGAAAAACTGTGGCACTGAACAGTAAAGCAATACAAAATGTGGCACAGAAAAATATCGTAGTAGAAATTGTGGTACTGAAAAGGATCACATTACAAATTGTGGTACTGAGCACTATCACAGTATAAAATGTGATAATGTACAGTATCACAGTACAAAATGTGGTAGTTTGGAGTATGACAGTACAAACTGTGGTACTGAACGGAATAGGAGAACAGACTGTGGTACTGTAGATTATCACAGTACAAAATGAGATACTGGCCTGTATCAGAGTACAAACTGTGGCTATGGAAAATATCGCAGTACAAAATGTGGTACTGAAGAGTATCACAATACAAAATGTGGCATTGAAAAGTATCACAGTATAAAACGTGTTACTTAAGAGTATCACAGAACAGATTGAGGCACTGAACAGTATCACAGTAAAAACTGTGGATATGGAAAATATCGCAGTACTAAATGTGGCACTGAAGAGTATCACAATATAAAGTGTGGTACTGTACAGTATCACAGTAAAAATTATGGTACTGAACAGTATCACATTACAAACTATGGCTATGGAAGATATCGCAGTACAAAATGTGGTACTGAAGAGTATCACAATAAAAAATGTAGCACTGAACAGTTTTATAGTATAAAATGTGTTACTTAAGAGTATCACCGAACAGACTGTGGCACTGAAAAATATCACAGTACAAACTGTGGCTATGGAGAATATCGCAGTACAAAATGTGGCACTGAAACGTATCACAGTATAAAATGTAGTACTGTAGTGTATCAGAGTAACAATTGTGGAACTGAACAGTATCACAGTGCAAACTGTGGTACTGAACATTATCACAGTACAAAATGTGTTACTTAAGAGTATTACAGAACAGACTGTGGCACTGAACAGAATCACAGTACAAACTGTGGCTATGGACAATATCGTAGTACAAAATGTGGCACTGAGCAGTATCACAGTTTAAAATGTGATACTGTACAGTATCACAGTAAAAACTGTGGTACTGAAGAGTATCACAGTGCAAACTGTGGTACTGTATAGTATCACAGTACAAAATCTGTTACTTACAAGTATCCCAGAACAAACCGTGGCACTGAACAGTATCACAGTACAAACTGTGGTACATTAGAGAATCAGAGTAGAAATTGTGGCACTGAACAGTTTTACATTACAAACTGTGGCACTGAAAAATATCGCATTAGAAACTGTGACACTAAACAGTATTGCAGTAGAAACAGTGGCACTGAAAGTATCGCAGTAGAAACTGCGGCACAGAAAAGTTTCGCAGTACAAATTGTGGCACTGAACAGTATCGCAGTACAAAGTGTGGCACTGAACAGTATCGCAGTACAAAATTTGGCACTGAAGAGTTTCGCAGTACAAACTGTGGCACTGAACATAATCGCAATAAAAACTGTGGAACTGAACAGTATCGCATTTCAAACTGTGGTACAGTACAGAATCACATTAGAAAATGTGGCACTGAAGAATATCACATTACAAACTGTGGCACTGAAGAGTATTGCAGAACAAAATTTGGCACTGAACAGTATCACAGTACAAACTGTGGCACTGGACAGTTTCGCAGTACAAATTGTGGCACTGAACAGTATCACAGTAAATGCTGTGGCACTGAACAATTTCGCAGTACAAAATTTGGCACTGAATAGTATCGCAGTATAAACTGTGGCACTGGACAGTTTCGCAGTACAAATTGTGGCACTGAACAGTATCAAAGTACAAGCTGTGGCACTGAACAGTATCGCAGTACAAACTGTGGCACTGAACAGTATCGCAGTACAAAATTTGGCACTGAAGAGTATCGCAGTACCAACTGTCGCACTGGACAGTTTCGCAGTATAAATTGTGGCACTGAACAGTATCGCAGTACATGCTGTGGCACTGAAGATTATCGCAGTACAAACTGAGGCAGTGAACAGTATCGCAGTACAAACTGTGGCACTGAAAAGTATCACATTACAAACTGTGGCACTGGAAAGTATCACAGTACAAACTGTAGCACTGAAAGGCATTGAAGTACAAAACTGTGGCTCTGAAGAGTATCGGAGTAAAAACTGTATCAATGAACAGTATCGCAGTACAAAATGTGGCACTGAACAGTATCGTAGTACAAACTGTTGCACTGTACAGTATCGCTATTCGAAATGTGGTATTCAACAGTATCGCAGTAAAAACTGTGGCACTGAACAGTATCAAAGTACAAACTGGGGGTTTGGAACGTATCGCTGTACAAAATGTGGCTCTCAACAGTATCTCAGTACAAATTGTGGGACTGAACAGTATCACAGTACAAACTGTGCGAATGAAATTATCACAGTACAAACTGTGGCACTGAACAGTATCACAGTACAAAATGCATCACTGAAAAGTATCGCAGTACAAACTGTGACACTGAACAGTATCGCAGTACAAACTGTGTCACTGAACAGTATCGCAGTAAAAAATTTGGAAATGAACAGTATCGCAGTAGAAAATGTGGCACTTAAAATTATCGCAGTACAAACTGTGACACTGAACAGTATCGCAGTACAAGCTGTGGCACCGAACAGTATCGCAATAAAAACTGTGGCATTGCACATTATCGCAGTAGAAACTGTGGCACTGAAAATTATCGCAATACAAACAATGGCACTGAAGAGTATCAAAATACAAACTGTGGTACTGAAGATTATCACAATACAAACTGTGGCACCGAACAGTATCACAGTACAAACTGTGGCACCGAACAGTATCACAGTACAAACTGTGGCACCGAACATTATCACAGTACACACTGTGGTACTGAAGAGTATCACATTACAAACTGTGGTATTGGATGGTATCACATTACAAACTGTGGTACTGTACCGTATCACAGTACAAACTGAGGTACTGAACAGTATCACAGTACAAACTGTGGTACTGAATATTATCACAGTACAAACTGTGGTACTTTAATGTATCACAGTTCAAAATGTGGTATTGAACAGTATCACAGAACAAACTGTGGTACTGAACAGTATCACAGTACAAACTGTAGTACTGAACAGTATCACAGAACAAACTGTGGCACTGAACAGTATCAACGTACAAAATGTGGTACAGTAGAGAATCACAGTAGAAACTGTGGCACTGAAGAGTATCACATTACAAACTGTGGCACTGAAGAGTATCGCATTAAAAAATGTGGTACTGTACAGTATCGCTGTACAAAAGGGTGGTACTGAATATTATCGCAATAAAAACTGTGTTAATGAAGATTATCACAGAACAAACTGTGGCACTGAACAGTATCGCAGTACAAACTGTGGCACTGATGAGTATCACAGAACAAACTGTGGCACTGTACAGTATCACTTTACAAACTGTGGCACTGAACAGTATCGCAATACAAACTGTGTTATTGAAGATTATCACAGAACAAACTGTGGCACTGAACAGTATCGCAGTAAAAACTGTGGTAATGAAGAGTATCACAGAACAAACTGTGACACTGAACAGTATCGCTGTACAAACTCTGGTACTTAAAAGTATCACAGAAATAACTGTGCCACTGAAAAGTATCACATTAAACGCTTTGTTAGTGAACAGTATCACAGTACAAACTATGGCACTGAACAGTATCGCAGTACAAGATGTGGCACTGAACGTTATCACAGTACAAACTGTGGCAATGAACAGTATTGAAGTACATACTGTGGCACTGAATATTACCGCAGTACAAATTGTGGCACTGAACAGTGTCGCATTACAAACTGTTTCACTGGACAGTATCGCAGTACAAAATGTGGTACTGAACAGTATCACAGAACCAACTGTGGCACTGAAGAATATCGCTGTACAAACTGTCGTACTGAACAGTATCACAGAAAAAACTGTGCCACTGGAAAGTATCACATTACACAATTTGGTAGTGAACAGTATCACAGTACAAACTGTAGCACTGAACAGTATTGCAGTACAAATTTTGGCACTGAAAATTATCGCAGTACACAACGTGGCACTGAACAGTATAGCAATACAAACTGTGGCACTGGACATTATCACAGTACAAATTGTGGCACTGGACAGTATCGCAGTACAAACTGTGGCACTGAACATTATCACAGTACAAACTGTGGTACTGTAGAGTATCACAGTACAAACTGTGGCACTGAACATTATCACATTACAAACTGTGGTACTGTACAGTATCACAGTACTAACTGTGGCGTTGAAGACTATTGCAGTACCAACTGTGGCACTGAAGAGTATCGCAATACAAACTGTGGCAATTAACAGTATCACAGAACAAACTGTGGTACTGTTCAGTATCACAGTACTTGTACAAACTGTGGCACTGAACAGTATCACAGTACAAACTGTGGTACAGAAGAGTATCGCAGTACAAATTGTGGGACTGAACATTAGCACAGTAGAAACTGTGGTACTGTACACTATAACATTACAAACCGTGGCACTGAAAATATGCCAGTACAAACTGTGGTACTGAAGAGTATCACAGAACAAACTGTGGCACTGTACGGCATCGCAATACAAACTGTGGCACTGAAAAGTATCGCTGTACAAACTGTGGAACTGAACAGTATCGGAATACAAACTGAGCCACTGAAGAGTATCGCAGTACAAACTGTTGCACTGAAGAGTATCGCTGTACATACAAGTACTTGTACTGTGGTACTCAACCGTATCGCAGTACAATCTGTGGCACTGAACAATATCACAGTACAAACTGTGGGATTGAAAAGTATCGCAGTACAAACTGTGGCACTGGAAATTATCGCAGTAGAAACTGTGGCACTGAACAGTATCGCAGTAGAAACTGTGGCACTGGGAAGTATCGCAGTACAAACTGTGACACAGGAAATTTGTCGCAGTAGAAATTTTGGCACTAAACATTATCGCAATACAAACTGTGGTACTGGACAGTATCACAATACAAACTGTGGCAACGAACAGTATCACATTATAAACTGTGGTACTGAAAAGTATCACAGTACAAACTGTGGTACTGAACAGTATCACAGTACAAACTGTGGCACTCTACAGTATCACAGTAAAATCTTTGGCACTGAAGAGTATCACAATACAAACTGTGGTACTGGATAGTATCACAATACAAACTGTGGCACCGAACAGTATCACAGTACAAACTGTGGTACTGAATTGTATCACAGTACAAACTTTGGTACTTAAGAGTATCACATTACAAACTGTGGTACTGAACAGTATCACAGTACAAACTGTGGTACTGAACAGTATCACAGTACAAACTGTGGTACTGAATTGTATCACAATACAAACTTTGGTACTTAACAGTATCACATTACAAACTGTGGGTATTTACAGTATCACATTACAAACTGTGGCACTGAACAGTATCACAGTACAAACTGTGGTACTGAACAGTATCACAGTACAAACTGTGGTACTGAATAGTAACACAATACTAACTTTGGTACTTAACAGTATCACATTACAAACTGTGGGTATTTACAGTATCACACTACATACTGTGGCACTGCACAGTATCACAATACAAACTGTGGTACTTTACAGTATCACAGTACAAACTGTGGTACTTAAGAGTATCACAGTTCAAACTGTGGTACTGAACAGTATCACAGTTCAAAGTATGGTACTGAACATTATCACAATATAAACTGTGGTACTTTACGGTATCACAGTTCAAACTGTGGTACTGAACAGTATCACAGTTCAATCTGTGGTACTGAACAGTATCACAGTACAAACTGTGGTTCTGAACAGTATCACAATACAAACTGTGGTACTGAAAAGTATCACATTACAAACTGTGGTTCTGTACAGTATTACATTACAAACTGTGGTACTGAACAGTATCACAGTACAAACTCTGGTACTTAAGATTATCGCAGTACAAACTGTGGTACTGAACAATATCGCAGTACAAACTGTGGTTCTATACAGTATCACAATACAAACTGTGGTACTGTATAGTATCACAGTACAAACTCTGGTACTTAAGATTATCACAGTACAAACTGTGGTACTGAACAATATCACAGTACAAAATGTGGTAATGCACAGTATCACATTACAAACTGTGGTACTGAATATTATCACAGTACAAACTCTGACTCTGAACAGTATCACATTAAAAACTGTTGTACTGAACATTATCACATTACAAACTGTGGTACTGCACAGTATCACAATACAAACTGTGGTACCGAACAGTATCACAATACAAACTGTGGTACCGAACAGTATCACAGTACAAACTGTGATACTGCACAGTATCACATTACAATCTGTGGTACTGTAGAGTATCACAGTGCAAACTGCGGTAATGAACAGTATTGCAGTACAAACTGTGGTACTGCACAGTATCACAATACAAACTGTGGTATTGCACACTATCACAGTACAAACTGTGGTACTGCTCAGCATCACATTACAATCTGTGGTACTGAAGATTATCACAGTACAAACTGTGGTACTGAACAGTATCACATTACAAACTCTGACTCTTAACCGTATCATATTAAAAACTGTTGTACTGAACATTATCACAGTACAAACTGTGGTACTGCTCAGCATCACATTACAATCTATGGTACTGAAGAGTATCACAGTACAAACTGTGGTACTGAAGAGTATCACAGTACAAACTCTGACTCTGAACAGTATCACATTAAATCTGTTGTACTGAACATAATCACATTACAAACTGTGGTACTGCACAGTATCACATTACAAACTGTGGTACTGAACAGTATCACAGTACAAACTGTGGTACTGCTCAGCATCACATTACATTCTGTGGTTCTGAAGAGTATCACAGTGCAAACTGTGGCACTGGACAGTATCACTCTACACACTGTGGTACTGAACAGTATCACAATACAAACTGTTGTACTGATCAGTATCACAGTACAAACTTTGGTACTTAACAGTATCACATTACAGAATCTGGTACTGCACAGTATCACAGTACAAACGGTGTACAGTCCAGTCTACAATTAACAACTCCCATTACCACCCTAACAATCATCACAATGTTTTACTGCCAAAACTAACTACATTCACTGTTGTGTCTTACTTACATTAAACCCCCACGATATTGCCTGCTATTACGTACATCAAAAGATTGTAAAGTTTGCAAAACCAAACAATTTTTATTGTCCAAGCGAGCTTAATCCGTTCCACACACGTTGATGTTTTCCTCCCAATACATCTACATCTAATTCATCTGAGACCTTATATGGTACAAATGCTCTACACAACACACATTTAATTTTCTGCTGTATCCATTGTGCTGTTGTGGCGACAGAAATAAAATATTTTGTTTCAACCGAGTTTGAATGCAGCAGTAGACATAGTCACTGTGCACTTGAGTAACAGGTGTGCTGCTGCACTGTGCTGACAGCGGAGGAGTCCAACAAATGTGCTGCTGCAGTGTGCTGACAGCAGGGGAGTGCATCAAGTGTGCTGCTGCACTGTGCTGACAGCAGGGGAGTCCAACAAGTGTGCTGCTGCAATATACTGACAGCGGGGGAGTGCAACAGGTTTGCTGCTGCACTGAGCTGAGAGCAGGGTAGTGCATCATCTTGTGTCTTGTAGTTTGTTATCCCGTGATTTACAAATACCAACGGTCAAACAAGAAGCATGAAAATACAGTGCAAACTACCGAAAACAACTCGACGCTTACCCCAACAACCTAGCAAATGCATTATTTCTAGAGCAACTCGGAACTCGCAGACTTTAAGAGACTGTATCCCACTGACCTCGTCACTAATGGTTAACTAAGTACTCAGCAACACTCCCCAGCGACAACATCAATCCTTGTCATTGATAAAAGAAGGGAGAACTTCACTGGAACTATTTCCTACATGTCTCTAACACTGTCGACACAAAGGTTACTAAGTGTCTCCGGACAGATTGTAACAAACAGGGAATTAATAAAAAAAGTTTGTTATCCAAAACTTTCTAGACCAAATATACAGAAATATAATTCTGCCTGTTGTGTTGTATGGGTGTGAAACTTGGTCGATGGCATTGGAGGAGAGACGCAGGCTGAGTGTGTTTAAGAATAGGTCGTTGAGGAGAATATTTGGGCCTAGGAGGGACGAGGTGACAGGAGAGCGGAGAAAACTGCATAACAAGGAGCTGAATGATTTGTACTGCTCACCAAATATTGTGCGGGTGATAGAATTGGGCTGAAATGGGTGGGGAATGTGGTAAGTGTGGGGGAGGGGAGAGGTGTTTACAGTGTTTTGGTGGGAAGCCTGAGGGAAAGAGACCACTTGGAAGACTCAGGCGTAGATGGGAAGATAATATTATGATGTATCTTCAGGAAGTAGAGGGCGAGATTATGGACTGGACGGAGCTGGCTCAGGATAGGGACAGAAGGCGGGCACTTGTGAATGTGGTAATAGTCCTTCGGCTTCCTTAAGATGCCGGGAATTTCTTGACTAGCTGAAAACCGGTTAACTTCTCAAGAAGGACTCTGCTCCATGGAGTAAGTAATTAAGTTTAACATCTGGGAATGGAGGATTTTAAGTATCCTGGTACTGTGGGTACTGTGGGTACTGTGGGTACTGTGGGTACTGTGGTTACTGTGGGTGCTGTGGGTACTGTGGGTGCTGTGGTTACTGTGGGTGCTGTGGGTACTGTGGGTGCTGTGGGTACTGTGGGTGCTGTGGGTACTGCGGGTGCTGTGGGTACTGTGGGTGCTGTGGGTACTGTGGGTACTGTGGCTACTGTGGCATGGGGAACAAGAGGGGGAGTAATGGTATTAACATTACATTACAAGATTGACAAAACACACTGCACATGAAGACTGCAGTACGTTGTATTGTTGGCGGAGATATTATATCACCACAAAAGTGCTCTTTCAATTGAAATGCTATCAGGCTGTCAGTCTGTCTGTCCACATGTATCACCACTGCTCCCACTGGACAGTTTTATGTGGAATTTGATATTGCGAACTGCTATGGAAACTGCTGAGATAACTGAAATTGGATTGATATCAGGCAAAAATATCGGACA
>Ga0268261_10001204_pt1 | contig 17459 bp, 19 predicted proteins | sample TergutNc150P1_FD_190353 | JGI IMG/M metagenome (GOLD analysis project Ga0268261, IMG submission 190353) | Nasutitermes corniger P1 segment gut microbial community from laboratory colony in Florida, USA - Nc150 P1 (SPAdes) (version 2) | ecosystem: Host-associated > Arthropoda: Insects >...
GCCATTTCAACGCTCTGTCGTTTCCACGTGCACACACCTCCGGAGACAAAATACACTGCACTAGCTTCCAGAAGTTCTCCAGTGCAACTGCTGAAATGGCGGGACAGATGGCGTCATTATTTACGCAATGTTGCCAACGTGTGCATTTCTTTTGAGATCACCCTTGTACACAACCAGCATAAAAACATGTGACAACCACTCTTCACTAGATAAGACGTGCCGTAGTCTACAAGCAATTTTGTAGGAGTAGACAGAACACGGACTATTAAAATGGGGAGCTACCGTAACCTCAACACAAAACACTGCAATAGAACGTACATAATGCAAACACATTAAGTGTATACAGATTAATTTGCAGCATTCTCGGCTCGCAACTGACAATCTAAGGAAAATAATTGAGGATAGTACGTACATACTTTGTATCCAAGAACCATATACAATACAAAACAAAATTGCTGGCTTATCAAAAAACCACAAAACTTTCGCTTCGGGAGGAGAAATCGTGCAGCTATAGTAGTTACAAACAACCAAATAGATACTTTATTAACTTTCGAATGAAGATATGGTTGTTTTGGAAGTAATAATTGGTAACGTCAAAATTATTTTAGCCAGTATGTACTTTGATATCAATCGGGAAATAGAAATTAACTCGTTAAAAATTGAGGCAATATTATTACATGCCAAGGTGTTCTCATAGCGGCAGATAGCAACTCCAGATCAGTCTCGTGGCACGACACACTGACAAATAGAAGAGGTAGAATTCTAGAAGAATTCCTTATGAGCAGATACACATATTGAACGAGGAGAGCGACTAAACTACCTTCCGGAGTCGTGGCGCTAGTAACATTGATATAACAGTCATTGGTAACCAATTAACACTTGTGGATTGGGAGATAAACGAACAAGAGAGCTGCTCCGACCACATCATACGATATGCCATAGGTCAAAGTGCAGATCACAGGACAGCAATTGACCAGGAATTGAGGTATATAGTTAAAAAGGATAATAAAGAGAATTTCCAGCGAAACCTGACTCGGTCAGCGGAGAAGCTCTGCGAAATAAATAGGGAAGGAGGGGCAGAAAAACTGGATAAAACACTGTACACGGGTGACGAACGAAATCGACATTGAAAAGTCTGTTGAGGAATTTCACGAAGTTATGGTCTCGGCATGCAGAGAATCATTCAGAACACGAAAGGCTTAAAAGGGCAAATTCACATAAGACAGTTCCCTGGTGGACTGAGGAATTGACAGTTATGCGAAAACGTATGAACGCGCTAAGACGCAGATATCAAAGGACGAGAAACAACGGAGACCTACGAGAACAACGCAGATCACAGTACTTAGAGGGAAAAGCAAGGTATGCAGCTACAATTAAAAAAATCACTTCATGGAAAGAGTACTGCAACATGACTTCCTCTATCAATCCATGGAACGAGTTATATAAGCTAGCGGCAGGCAAGAGGAAAAATAACAAATAACCACATTGCGGAAACCCAACGGAATAGTAACAGCTGATATACGCGAAACCCTAAAGCACATGCTGGATTACTTTACGCCGGAAGATAAAGAAACTGATGATACTGACTACCATAAACTGGTCAGAACACAAACTCAAGACCCCGCGGACACAGCTGATGACATACTTCACCATACAGGAAATCGGGAAAGCAGTTGCAAGCATGGGAATAAAAAAAGCTTATACATAAAATCATTCAGTCAACACCTTTATTTGTTTGTTTGGTAACTAATAAAGGTGTGTTGACTGAATGGTTTTATGTATAAGTTATTACAACACATCGGGATCAGCAACTAAAAAAAATAAAATAAAAAAGCGCCAGAAGACGGGATAACTGGCGAGATATACAAGTGCTTTTGAAATCTTCCCTAGTTACATAACAGCCATATACAACGGGTGTCTAAGAAGAGGAATTTTCCCATTGAGGTGGAAAAGGTCGACATGCCAATAACAAAGCCTGGAAGAGAAAACAGCGAAGAAGTCTCTAAATATCGCCCAATAAATCTTTTAAACATATGAGGGAAAGTTCTGGAGAAAGCTCTAATAAATAAATCACGTTTTCCCATGATCTCATGAATAACAATCTGTATGGCTTCACGCCCAAAATGGGCACCATAGACGCGGCAATGGCGGTGAAGGACTTTGTAGAAAAAGGTCTAGTAGCAGGAGAATTTATAGTGTTAGTAAGCCTAGACGTCAAAGGTGCCTTCGATGCCGCCTGGTGGCCAAGCTTTCTAAATGGCTTGAAAGCTTGCGGCTGCCCCAAAAAATCTATATAACCTAACCAAGAGCTATTTTAGCCAACGAACCGCTGTCTTGTTAACCAACATCATTAGAATGGAAAAAGAAGTAAGCAAAGGGTGTTCACAAGGTTCTTGCTGCGGTCCGGGATTTTGGAACATTCTGTACAACTCTGCTGAACCTCAAATTCACAAGGCGAACCAAAGCCGTCGCGTTTGCTGACGACTTAATACTGGCTGTCAGAGGGAAAACAGCATGCGAAGCAGAAAATTTTTCGAACTGTGAACTGAGCAAAATAACAGCTTGGTCGAAGAGTAACAAGATCACATTTTATGATGAAAAATCTAAAGTTATATTAATATCAAGGAGGAAACGGAAGGAAACAAAAGAAATTAGGTATACCTAAACAACAAACCCCTGGAACAAGTAAACACGATGAAATATTTAGGAATAATTATAGACAAATTCAAATTCAGTGAGCACATAACATACGCAGCTGAAAAATGCACAAAATTCACAGTTTATCCAAATCGGCAAAAATATCCTGGGGACTCAAACATGGAGCGCTCACGACTATATATAAAGGAGCGATACTACCAGTTACTATATGGAGCTCCAGTCTGGATCGAAGCATTGCAGTACAAACACAACAGACTAAAGTATATTACAGTACAAAGACTTATAAATACCATAATTGCCAAGGCATACCGTAGTGTCAAACGAAGCTTTCTGCATACTGACAGGACTGATCCCCATCGACATAAAAATAGCGGAGGCATTTCAATTCTACCGTCTCACCTAAGGCAACAAAAAAGAGGAAGCACTGGTTGATTGTGATATAGAAGTTAAATATTGGCAGCACCCCGCAGAGACGATAACATTTCTTACAGGAAGCAATGAGGAGACAAGCACAATTCAAATATTCACTGACAGAAGCAAGTCAGAACTGGGGGTAGGCGCAGGCGTAGCCATATTCAAATCAGGTACCCACATTACAAGTCTACAATACAAGTTAAACAAAAGATGCACCAACAACCAAGCTGAGCAACTGACAATACTGGGAGCTCTAGAGTATACAGAAAACATACAAACAGAAGACAAGATGGCCACCATATACACAGACAGCCGAATGACACTGGACTCGCTCAAAAATAGCAAAATTCACACATTCCTCATTGAAGAAATAAGAAAATTGACGCAGATGGGAAAAATAAACTGGAAAATTCAACTCTGCCGGGTTAAGGCTCATGTCGGGATCCAGGGAAATGAGCTAGCTGACACTCGCAAAGGAGGCGGCGACGAATACGGACATCATGGAATGCTACAAGAAAGTTCCAAAAAGTGTAGTGAAAAGTGAACTTGGTGAGAAAAGTGTAGAGAGGTGGCAGAGGGATTGGGACCAAACAACAAAGGGACAAATCACAAAAGAATACTTCCCGATAGTAGCTGATAGGCTATATTTGAAAATAAATATAACCCATAATTTCACGACCATGGTTACGGGACACGGAAACATATGATCATACTTGCACCGATTTAAAATACTAGAAACACCAACTTCTTCGTGCGGCACCAAGGACCAAACAATGGATCACTTGCTATATGAATGTGAGCTGCTAAATAAGGAAAGAGACAGCTTAATATCAACAGTATTACAAACTGACGTTTGGCCAGTAAGTAAAAAGACATTAATAAGGAAATATTTTAAAATATTTGTTAAATTCACTAATGAGATCTCTTTTAATAAACTTAATGAAGTGTCAAATCTACCATGCCAAGAAAATTAAGCAAACTTCATAGTGTGCAACAATTAATGTAATTGTTCCTAAACTCTGTAATTGTAAATATCACATTAAGGCATGTAGTATTACCCCCCCAGTAATGGAGCATGCAACAATAAATAAACCCCCGTACATATGACAATAGACTCATCCACATCTAACAATATAAATTTAAATATATACAATTTAACATATAATTTAAAACGTCGCTTAGATTAACTCTCAACAAAGTACTGTAGAGAGAAAACCATATGTTTATAAAATGTGTATACTTGGAAGCTAAATGAAACATTAGACATCTCAAATTACAATGAGACAAATTCCTCCACTGAGTAAAAAGCATGATATAAAAGAAATGATTTCAACTATTTTAATGGCCTTGTAACTGTCTGACAATTGAGATTAAATCTCCCCAACAAACTTCTGTGCTGCTTGTTCACTTACTTCCATGCTTTCTCTAATTTCTGCAACCAACAGATAGTGATCAGTATTACATTCAGCTCCCCTGAAACTTCTTACATATAGGATCCTCAAATGCCATTTCCTATCTATCAGTATGTGATCAATCTGGTTGTGAGTCTTCCCATCAGGAGAGGTCCAGGTTTACTTATGAATGTTTCAGTGTGGATACATCGTGCAGTTAACAACTAGGTTCCTTGATGTGGCAAAGTTTACTATTCTAACACCATTATCATTACTATCCTGATGTAGCCTCTCATTCCCAATTGTCAGTTTGAAAATATTCTCTCTCCCCACTATTGCATTAAAATCTCCTAACAGAATTTTCATATGGTACTTGGGAAAATGACAAAAACCTGCTCTAATTCCTCATAAAATCTGTCTTTTAAATCATCACTTTTCCCCTCACTTGGTGCATGCACATTCAGAACAATGATATTACACCAGCGACCTCTCAGAACTTCATAGACAGCCTGTTGTTAACAAGCTCTACTCTCGTAACTGCTGATACTATTCTGTGATGTACAAAAAATCCTGTTCCCAATTGACGATTTCATTTTTCATAGCAAAAATTATAATCCCGTTCTTACCATGCCCCCTTTGTCCCACCTAACCTCCTGTACATCCACTAAATCTAATTTATATCTTGCTAATTCCCTAGGTGTTGCTGTAAGTGAAACTGCCCTGTACAGCCCCTTAACATTCCAAGCACCAAATCTCATGTCCCTTTTTCGTTGCTTAGGTCGTATCAAAGTATTTGTCCTGGTCCGAGGCTTTCTGTGTGAACATTTCGTAACAAGATACGTTTTTACGGTGAGGAGTTAGAACCTCGCCCAACCCCCAAGCTGGAGGACCACCACTTGTCGGCTGTCCGCAAATGCTCATGCAATATATTTGCAGCTAACCTCCATATTGGAGGCCATTCCTCTATCCATAACCTGAGGACACGCTATGCCATGGTCACAGGGAACCACTTATCACGGCGGAATTCTATAACACCCTGCGAAATTATTGACGACATTTGGTTTCGTACAATCAGATTTCCAGGGAGGGCAGGATACCTACAGCACAAAAGCAAGGTCTGGAAGCTCCGGCGGTCTGCCTTCCGAAAGGGGACTTTTGATGGAAACGGGGCAGTATAGACCGATCACCCCTACACATGAAATACGATCTTGGTGTATGATGCGCGGTAGCTTTTGATGCTTGATGGTGATAGTTTGATTCTGTTAGATGTAATGAAGGGAGTGTTGACTACATAATTTATCCCATCACAATAGTCCTTTAGACGGGCTCATCATTTGGTTGTTTGTCACGGGAGTTATTTTAGGTGGAATTTGTTACTAGTGCGAATTTTTAGTTTGTTCGTTTTGTTTTTGGGTGTAAAACTGGTTTGGGTGGGCTGGTGTGCGTACGCGCTATGGTATAATTACATGAGATCAGTTAGACTGTATAATGTACCACTGATTATTCTTATAGATTTGTACATATAAACAATACGATCTTAAATGAGGTACAGCTGGTATAGCTACCTAATGAGGAAAGAGATAACTACCGTCAGCTCTCACACTGCACAGACGGTAGTCACAACTAGTAACAGCGAGGGAGGTGAAAGAGTGGGCGAGGGACACGTACATTAATAGATCTGTGTCTCCGTCAGTGGGTGTAGTATACTGGAATGTTTCTCCCTTCATGGATTTGGTTTGCTGCACAAGAATAGCTATGGAAAACTGTAACTGCGACATCATGGATCACATGGCACGCAACAATACAGGGTTTTCATTATAAAAGCATAGGATGTTGAACTTCAATAATATAAGATTGTGTGATATAAAACAGTGAAAGTGGCAAAACTTGATTCCATAACGGAAATTTTTGCATTGCAGGATGCTCAATACAGACTAGACATTTGTAGGGCAACAAATGGTACTCACATTGAGATCTCTTAAATGTCATATAGTCCATGTGAAATTCTTTTTTTTCTAGTAAAATAAAATGTACTTTGTTCCTTTTTCATAACTAAATTTTGAGTGATGCCTTAAATCTCACAATTCTTTTATGAAAACCCTGCATTATGTTGCAGGCTCAAGCCCAAAGTGGGATAGATCTCACTGACGATGAGGGGAAATATACCTCCTGTTTTCTTCTGAGATGTAAGCCGAAAAGTGACATGTCCCGATCGTTGACTGCCACGTGGTTTGGACTCGGCTGCTCTATCCCCCATGACACCCCCCCAGTATCACAGTAATCCCAAGGACCTTGGATAGTGGCATACCTATTTTCAGGAATGGGAGTATCTTGAGACCTAAAATGTGGGAGTATCTGGGAGGATATTCAAACATTTAAATGGCGAGTGTATGGCACCCTGTGGGTCCTGACAGGGGTGCAGAAAATGACTCAAGTGTGCGGACAATATAAATGCACCCACTGGTCAATTGGTCCTTAGTGTGGGGAAGTTCATACCATGCAGTTTAACGGAATTGGTATGTTGAGCGCAGTATATGGGGATCCACTATCTTGTGCCCATAAATGTGAGAATGTACAGTGTATGTCTCATTGAAACCAGGATACCGTGCTCTTGTGACTTGTTGGGACAACTGGTATGGTTTGTAATGTGAGGCAGTGTAAATACAAAGCCAAAAAAAAAATCCTGGTGGGGGCAACAGACTTTTCTCTTCTCCAAATCGTCAAGACTGGCTGTGGGAATCGGTAGAGCCCCGGGTGTAGAGGAGCGGGGCTGTGAGGTTAACCACTCACATCCATCTAGTGTCGAAGTTAAGACTGAGTGGCGCTACACCTCTGCTACCTCTATGTGCCTTCACAGATCCATGGTTATGACTAATAAAATATAATAAAGAATTTTTAAGGTCCTCGCTGATGTAGTGTTAATTCCCATACAAAAATGTAAGGAGATAAAAAAAAAACAGGATGCATCTTGTATGTGAGTGTGTGTGTGTGTGTGTGTGCATGCGTGATTACCATGCACGCGTATGTTATGTATGCGTGACATGATCTACAGTACCACAATATGATATACGTAAGTGAATCAAAAAGTTCTTAGAATTCAACTGTACAACACATTTAGAAGTCATGTGCACAGTGGCAGGCCATCGATGATGTAAACGTGGTCACGAGTTTGTCCCTGTAAACAGTGAATTCTGACGGATGTCATTTGGCAGAAAAGGTCACAGAAGTGGAGGAACAATTGGATCTTGAATCATGACAATGTACCGTGTCACGCCTCCCTTGCAATGCAGTGGTTTTTGGTGTAAAAACAAATTCAAACTATTTCCCAGCCACCGCATTCTCCAGATCTCACTCCATGCGAATTCCGGCACTTCCCAAGACTTAAGATTGGGCTGACAGGTTATCATTTTTCTTTGGTCAAATAAGTCCAACAGAAGGCAACAGCAAATCTTACAGCCAAGACTGTACTGATAGGTCAATGTTTTGTTTAAGTTGAAGAAAGTCAACTGAAAACAGCAGTATATCCCACAGGCATCCCAAAGGACAGCTATCACTGGTAATTCCAGCAATGGCAGTACCACGGGAGTAAGTATGTATGTGCAGAAAGGCAGTATTTCAAAGGCAACTGGGTTTGGTTTTATACACATCCTTTTATCTACACAAATTCCAGGACCTTGTTCCAGGAACATTTTGACACTTCCATGTAAAATAAAGAATATACATCATATTTTACCATTTTCGTAAACTGACTGCAGGAACGAATTTTAACTACCTACAATACATGCTTATAAGTACAACTGCATGCAATAATTTTGAAATACTGAAAAAAGATATAAAGATAAAATTTTTTATTAAAATCTGACCCCCAAAATTTACTGTATTTCACAATTATAATTTGAAGTACTCAATTTTGTGGTACCAGGTGCATGTTATAGCTTGATAATGACAATAATGTTCGAAACATGCAGCTATGTAACTCTGGATAAATGAGTTGATACAAGTTTATTATATGTGATTTCCAACATACTGCACAGGACTGGTCGTGAAACAGTGCAGAAAAGAACAAGAAGCTACATGTTAACATGAACGCCAAACCATGGCAGGGAACTGTCGCTTCCTACATTTACTAAGCTTTTAATTTATCATCAGAGATAGAGGAAAATAAAGGTATACAGAAAAGTCTGGTTTTGCACAATAAATTAATATTACAAAAGTTACCAGTAATTCAACATACCTTCATAAGCATTAGCTGCACCCTTAGTGCATACAAGTGCCAGAATGCCAACATACAAAAGTGGCTTATGGAGAGATAAATGGTTTGGAGGTACAGAAAAGGGGCTGATGGATCCACATCCATGTTGCAGCAGGATTAAAAATTTGGTAACTCTTAAGTGAAGAAAAATGTGACTGGGAACATATTTTCCAAATTCAACATTGGTAATAAACAGTTATAAGTGAAAACCCATTAATACACACCTCGAGAACTCGTGCACTACCACTCCACAGATGGCCTTTCTTTTTGAATCCATGACACAATAAAATGATAAAAGAAAAAACATGGTAAAGGAATTGGACTGCACTTGTGCATATGGAAAGGGAATTATTGTGCGTTATAAATCCATATGAACAATATTACCAGGTATACAAATTTCATGGTTCACAGCAGTAACTTTAAAACTGTATTGTTTATACATATAATACAAAATTCATATTATAAATAAAGCATCACATAACCTAACACTGCATGCTTCTTATAATTTAGATGATCATATATTTATCAGTCTCTGATATGTACAATTACACTTCTAGCAGTAAAGTGAGAATCAAAACACAAACCTGTTATGAGAAATATTCATGTTCCCTCCTCCACAACTACCTGGAGGGTTTCCTCCACCATCATTGTCCTGGTCAGACTTATAAGGATTAACTTGGGGTGGAGGTTGCTGCTTGTGCCGCCTTCTGTGCCTCTCCTTTTCACTCTGAACTTCCTTCATCCACTCAAGTTCATCATGATGAACAAGCTCCATTAAGTGTGCATGGAGTAGTGGCAGAGCTGAGAGATCAACAGCAGGTTGTAGTTTCTCTTCAGGTCGAGAATAGAAAAGGATATAAGGAGTGTCTGGCAAGCTCCATGGAGGAGGATTACATGATGTCACCAAGGAATCATTAAAGATATGCCACATCAGATTTTCATCACGAGCTACAGTATAGTAATGACCTGTGTCCATGCTTGATCCAGAATGAACAACTGCAGCATATAATTTGTACGACTGCTTGCACAACTCAACACTTTCCGAGCACTGAACCTGGTGAAGAAGTTTGGCATGCTGTCCTGTCTTAGAATTAAATTGGAAGCGCTTGAGTGTAAACACAAGATGAGATGGAGACTGCAGGATCTGTATTGTTCGCTGAGCATCCTGCAGTCCACCACACGTATCACACTGGTATTTGTTCTCCCCACTCAACTGTTCTGGTGACACAAAATAATCCAAGAGATCCTGCACACAGAAACCATGCACTTATAAGACACACTCATTAAAATTTCAAACCCTTAGGCATTTGGTAGTAATTGGTATCACAGCATACTCAGATTACAGTCTGGGTTGTGATGCACTGTAGTCTAGAAGGTACATCCTTAAGATGAAGATTCCACAATACTGTAATCTTAATTAATTCAGTTTGCTGACAAAGTTTCCTAAATCTGTTAAATTAAATATTTTATTACAGCAATCCATTATCCCGTCATCACTCCGCACAATGACCCAACGATGACACACAGCATGTAACAAAACATGCAACTAGGTGTATATGAATAAATAAAACAGGCTCTTTTTAATTTTAAAGTTGCCCTGTCAGTGCAATACAGATTAATGTATTCATTAAACCAACTAAACGCAAAATATCAAATAATTATAAATAGTAGAGACACTACTCTGACATGTTTCGGTAAAATATACCATCTTCAGGAGCACAGCGTTTTTATAATTTACATGGCCGAAACATGCAGCTTGTTGTGGACTTCAATAAATAAGTGTAGTGCTACTTATTTGTCTTCATCAAACCAATGTTTAATGCACCACCTCTCATACAACAAGTTACACCGTTTAACAAGTATTCCAATGTGTTTCGGTGCTCATTGGTGCCATCCTCAGGGAGTTATGTGTTAACTGTTAAATTTTCCAACATGTCATATGGCTATAAACAAGTGACCAACCATATACTGTAGAATTATTCTTCACATCAAAGCACATTTTCTAAAACTTCCTGATGGTCACTTTGAAGATTAATAGTTAAAACTGCTTTATCATATAAAACACTTGACTTTAAGATATTAGTATACCATAGTTTGTACTGCTGCGGTTCCTCTGCTCTGGTACTGTGTATTATGGTAGTTTAAAAGCTAAAACACTTAAAAGCATTTAAAGGCTGTTTATATAATAGGTACCTGAAGGGAATATGGCCACCTTCAAGAAAATTTACTTTTCTCACCCTGAAAATGCAGGAAAAGTCACAACCTATCATGGTTGTCAATTAGATCATTTGTCTGCACACCCCCCCCCCCCCAAAAAAAAAAAGAAAAACACTCATTAAATCCCATTGGATATGAATGTGCAAGAGTATTGAAATATTTAAGAGTTAACATGAAACTCACTGAGGATTGTGCCGACGAGTGCTGAAACGCATCGAAGTATTAGTTAATTTGGTGTATCAGAAGTGGTGCATTAAATGTTGGTTTGATGAAGACAAAAAGATATGAACATAATGCATGGTATTTACTATATTAAGATTAAGTGTTGAGTTAATTAGAGGCATCTATATACAAACAGAATGGGATGAACCATGTCAAATTATAACCCCGTCTTTGACATTACCGTTCATGCAAACAATTGATTACAAAGTGTTTGTTGTTCATTGTTATTTTGAAGGTCCAGAAAATCATGCTTACATTAATTTTGGCAGCCCACACATAATCCGAACATAAACAAATGTTCCAAATGTCAATATAAATTCTAGGTTTTGAAAATTCAAATATGCACTTTTGATGCTCAGAAACAGTATACAAAACTTAATGTCACACATTCAAATGCCTGTCAAATTCCAGTGTTGCTGCAATAAATGCTCCAATATTCTGTGTTATTTCATAAGAACAGTCTGACAGCAGTAAAGTGGTACTAATTTCATTCCTCTTGTTTAATTACTTTGACCACTTACAACAAATATGTACAGAATAAAATATACAAACTTCATTTTTCCTACAACCCTTCTTTCAAACACTTTACACTCCTATAAACATTTCGTGAATTACATTTCAGATGCATGAAAAACTTGTGAGTTTCCATGTAAAATATATGTGACTGATGACAAACTTCAAAATTTTCATGTGTCAACAGATTTCACTAAATCTCCCCAAAAATAAATTTCATGGAACTGCACTCAAAAATGCTCAAGCCTCATGGATGCAGACAGACAGGGTGAGGCACAGAGACGTACTTCTGAAAGTTCTCAGAGCAAACAGGGCAAAACTTCAGATGCTCCTTGCAACACTAATTTGGGATCTACTGTCCTACACTAACAAACACTTCCTTACCTGAATATGCAGTTCTTGCGTAGGACTGCAGCCAGGAGGGAAAGCAAGTTGGATGTCTCGGAAGTAATCTGTATGGACTGATTCTGCTTGACACTGGAGGCACTTAAAGCTGATCAGCAGACGCCCACCAAAACACTGCTGTACTAAGCTGTCATACGGAACAGGAGAAAATGACATCCCACCATTCTCATCACCACATACTGACTGTATCCCACTATCAGTTGAATTGGAGTGACAGTTGCTCAGCTGCTGCACATCATCTCCTGCAGCTACAAAAGAACATAACCTTTTGCTACATTGGATGTGAGTTACTCTGGAAAGTACACAGCATTACTGAAAAGCCTTCTGTTGTAACTGTCAATTTTACTCAGCCCTGCACAAACACAGCCCATTGCTGCATGAGGCACAAGGTTGCAATGACAGTCAGTATTCTGATCATGGTCTTTCAGGATTGTTGTTACCAAGCCAACATTTCCTGTGGCCACATAATTTAAAACATTAAATTCTAACATTTAACACAGACCTGGTAAAGAAAGAACAAATATTTTACTATTAATTTTGTACACTTCATACACAAAGAATGTCAGATTCTATCCACCTCAACCAATCGATGTCACCGTTTCTATCTACCCAGTAAGTGCCTTCATCTTCCTCACACTCACTACTAACATTCCCAACCTCTTCACTGCCATTCCACAACATATCATCATCAGGTCTCAACCACTGCATTGTATACACAGCACTTCTTAAAATCCTTCACAATATCCTCTTGCGAGAAGCGCTCCCAAGCTATTATGATCCACAATGACTAAATATTATTTATATTTCTTGGTTTACAAACTTACTTGAACCCATGAAGAAGATTGACAACTTTCTCCACAGAAGATGGTGTTAGCGGTGTTAAGAATTTTAAATATGCGTGTTCTGGAGTTTTGTGTTGTGTCTGTGGTCTGTCTGAGCTCATGGCTCTGTTTATGCTTTATAACTTGTGGAGTGATCCACATTGTGAGTCCTGTAGTTAATTTTTAATTTTGCAATAACCACTTTCCTGTTACTACCATTAGACTAGATCTGTTCTCTGGAAGCATAACAAGTTTAGAGTTTCTATGGTGCCCAGTGTTTGGGAATAGCTTGACTTAAGGAATCCTCCATGTTAGGTGCTTTTTGGCCTGAAGACAGAAACAGAGCTTACCTCCAAAATGACATGCATCTTTAAAAAATTAGACAATGCATTAAGTCCAAAAAGAGTAGAGAGTGTTCTCTCTTTTGTCTACCATTGGCAATACAGGCCTTGATTGGGCTCTGCATACTCCCATTTGACGCTTCATATGTGCATTTAAGATGACCTCACATATTTAAGCACAAAGTGTAAAGGACGAACCTCGTCTTGCATTCAAGTAAAAACAGTATATCAGAACAGAATATACGTTAGTTTACATCCAGTTATGAGCACATGGAAAATATCCTAGAAATCAGCATTGCTGTTTCAGTTTTTATTGCAGAATTTTTCGCAGAATGATATGAAATTTGGAAAATGAGAGACATGCACTTTTAGTGTACATGGTGCATAGCACTTACACAGAGGGACAAGAATACACACACAACTCTACACAATGTGATTCCTCGCTAAAAAAGGAAGTTGAAATATTTCACACGTAAATATTTGGTGCCCATGGTTTGATAACCAGATACCTTGCATCATTTGATGGTTACAGGTATTTCAAAATCTAGGCATCTCAAGCATATGTAACATTTGTAACATACTTTTTCACCTGAAATTACACTATGGACAGCCTGTGCACAAACTTAATTTCACTCACATAGATCACAGGTTTTTCACTAATGTACAACTATTTTAGCAACAAAACAAAGAAATACACACACTTTTCAACTTGATAAATACACAACTTTGACACCTTACCAAAATCCAACAACAGTATATCAATATGTCCCACTGTTTACATTTGCAACAAACAGCACCAGTATATTTCAAATTTGCATTCTTAGGTTTTCACCCTGGGTAATGTTCAGTTTGTAGTCTTATGGGATTTGACACCAAGTAGGGTTTTAGATTGAAACCAAGCTTCCTCTGTCTTCAGAGCTGAAAGAACTGGACCCAACATCTTGCATAATTTGTCATCATGCTTCCTAAATAGTAGAAATATTCCTAATTCTCCAGTTATTTTTGATCTTTCATAATCTGTGTGGGGGATTGAGATTCTCATTACCCTAGCTTTTCCACATTCATTTTCATTCCACAACATCTTCCAATTTCAATTAGTCTATCAGTCATGTCCTGTAGCAGTCACAGAAGGTCATGTGCATACATCACAGTGCAAATTACTTGCCCTCCTACTCTCAAGTCTCCAAACCTTTCAACAGCTTCCTCTGTAAGGTATTTGCTGCACAAATTGAATAGAAATGGTGATAAACAGCATTCCTAACTTCTCTTCTAATCTTCACACTTCTTGTCTCTCCTTGGTCCAGTCTTAGTTTAGCACTCTGATCCACATACAATCTGCTAAACAGTCTCCTCTTGATACCACTGCCCTTTAGGATCTACATTAATTTGGTCCAGTTTACACAGCCAAATGCCATCTCCCAGTCTATGAAGCAAGCACACAACTCTTCATCCATGTGCGAAGTTCATTCTGATATTATTCTCAGCATCCCAATTTCATCTCCAGTTGCTTTTCCTCTTCTAAATCCAAACTGATCTTCTCCAAGTACATCAACAATTTTGCTTTCAATCCTTCTTCTAAGTATCTTTGCTACCATCTTTGCTTATGTGCGATGAGGCTGATTGTGCAATGGTCACTGCATTTTGAAGTGTCTGGCTTCTTCTTTAGGCACTCATTGTAACTTCAATGAAATCTTTGGGCCACCCTCCAGTGTCATGTATGTTGTTGATCACTTGTCATTAGTCTGTGACCGTCTCCTCCTAACAGTTTAAGTACATCCCTAGGTGCGCACCATCATCTTCTGTAACCATCTTATCCCTCATCTCCATGATAGTGTTTCCCACTTCACTTTGCAAAATATACGAGGTTTTCTCTGTTTCCATCTACTTCCTCTTCAGGTTCCACTTCTACGTTGTCTGGTTGATTAGGTAAATTGTAGAGCTCTGTAATAAAATTTTCCCCAACTTTTACTACCTATCTCTTATCAACTATTATACTCGAGTCTTCAATGCCAAAGTTTTGAATCCCATGGTTTTCTTGCCAACTTAGTTCCTTTGTCTTCATATGCACTTAAACCAGACATCCTATTCTTTGAAATTCCATGCTCTCAAGACATCCCTTCCTGGTCTTGTCTGTAGATCTTTTCAATTTATTCCTCAGTCTTATGTAGTTCTTCTTTCCTTCTTCATTGCTGACTTTCTTCCACTTCCTCTGTTCATCCACTTTATTGATCATTTGCTGTGCAATCCATAGCTTTCTTGCTTTCCTCTCAACCTTCACAACCAAAAAATCACTCACAATATCTAACACGCATTTCTTGATATTGTTCCACTGCACTTTCACATTCAACTGCACAAGTTTTTCTTCTACAGAACCTTGCACTTGCTGTCACTGAGCATATAATGCCTCCAAATCCCATCCTGGTTTTTGAATTTAGAAGTTCATGATTTTCTTCAGTCCAGTGCAGATGTTTAGTATAAGTATTTTACAGTCAGTCAATATCTGTTCCAGGCAGTGTATGCACATCATTTGTACTGTTTCTAAATTGATGGTTCATAAGTACAGAGTCCACCTGATGTCAATTTCAATCTGGTGCTTTCCAGGTGTATGTTGTACCATAAGAAAAATATGCAATTAACACACAACAAACAAGAACACATACAAAAGAGATAATAAGAAATCACATCTAAAAATAGCATTAGTAATACTGTGATTGTTATGGTAAAAATTGTTAAGAGAGATAATCAATTCCTGAATATACTGATAGTACAGTTCAATTCCATTCATCTTATTGACATGCAGGCTTATCAGCACAGGGCCAGTTGCTGAATCAGCATGTAAATGCAATAATACATAAAGGTACAGCACAAACTACCTGACACCAGGCTTAGCAAAATGGAGCCAGTTGCTAATCAGCACTTGAATGCAACAATATATAAATACATACATACTGCACAAATTACCTGCCAAAGAAAGAAAATGGGAACAGAGGTATAAAACACAATAAATTTAATTACAAATATCCTAATTAAAATAACACCACAAGTCACATAATATGTCAGTGAGTGAACTGCTGCAAATCTGTTTCAAGAGTTCTGATTTACTTAGTATGCATCATAATGCAGAGTGGTGGTTAGTGTTACACAGTGGCTTTATACTGTATTTACTTGAATGCAAGACGAGGTTTATTCCTAAAATTTGGCACTTAAATATGTGAAGTTGTCTGAAATTTACATATGAAGCAATGAAGCGCACTGCGCGAAACGGGATCATTCTTAAACAGACGATGCAGAGCAAATCAATGCCTCCATCATCAAATCATCAGTAGGATCTGCATTCTTCTGAGATACTATACACTGTACAGTGGTAATTTCTTACTGATGTTTCAGGACAACCTATTGACCCCATCTTCATACATCAAGAAATTCAAAAGAGAGAACAGGGCACAAATGAAGTTAACTGAAACAATATTTTTTTTCTTTTTTGAGACTTTGCCCATCATGTAATTTTTTAAAGGCAAAGCAGCACCTAAACTGGTGTACCCTGAGACTGAGATATTCTCAATCATTGTTTACCATAGAAACAGTAACTTGTTGAGATTCACACCTGACCAAGAACTCAGATTGACCAAACCACAGACACAAAATAAAAAACCACAAAACATGTATTTAGATTCTTAACACCATTAACACCATCTGTGGAGAAAATTGTGAATCTTCATGGGATTAAGTAAGTTTATAAAACAAGAAGTATAAATGTATTATTTAATTGTTGTGATTAATAACAGCATGGAAGTGCATCTCATCAGTAGTGACTGGGAAGGGTTTTAAGAAGTGCTCTATATCCAATGCACTGGATGGGACTGATGATGATATATTGTGGAATGGCAGCAAAGAGGATGGGAATGTTAAAAAAGTTAGTGTCCAGAAGATGAAGGTATTGACTGTGAAGATGGAGACAGTGACACTGATTGGTAAAGGCAGATAGAATCTGACACACTTAGTGTATTGAGTGTACACAATGAATATTAAAATATTTTTCTTAGCAGACATTATTTTGGGGTGGGGTGGGCATTGTCTTAGAGTCATTTTACATTTGGGTAAATATGTTAGCTCCTCATTACCCACTCTATTAACCCTTCAGCGTGGAGTGACGGGCACAGCCCGCATAGCGAATACGTCTCCTGTCGTGGAGTGCCGGGCGGTGCCCGCATGCTGCACGGTCTTA
>Ga0268261_10001205_pt1 | contig 17447 bp, 9 predicted proteins | sample TergutNc150P1_FD_190353 | JGI IMG/M metagenome (GOLD analysis project Ga0268261, IMG submission 190353) | Nasutitermes corniger P1 segment gut microbial community from laboratory colony in Florida, USA - Nc150 P1 (SPAdes) (version 2) | ecosystem: Host-associated > Arthropoda: Insects > Digestive...
ACGGGAAACACATATGAAGCCTTCCTGAGGAATGAGTTGCCAGGTTTGTTGGAAGACATCCCGTTAATGATAAGGAGCCAAATGTACTTCCAACATGATGGGGCTCCGCCACATTACACTATTCGCGTGAGGGAATTGTTAAATGAATTATTCCCTAATCGCTGGTTAGGTCGAGGTGGGCCGGTTGCATGGCCACCGAGATCACCAGATCTGACACCTCTGGATTATTACCTCTGGGGCCACATGAAGACCTTAGTTTACGAAACTAAGGTCGATTCAAGGGCAGCACTGCGCCGTCGTATTTTTGCTGCGGCAGAACAGATAAGAAACCATCCTCACAACATTGCTTGTGCTACTGGGTCCCTGAAGATACGTGCGGAAAACTGCATAACAGCTGGAGGAGGCCACTTTGAACAAGTACTCTAAACCAGAACGATCAACTTTTCAATGAACTGCTCAAAAATATTACTCTATATTTGACCAGAAAAGATACAGTTATGAGAGATTCTTTATCGGTAGAGGAAAGATTGGCGTTAACTTTAAGGTTTCTTGCCACTGGACGGGCTTTCGAAGATATGAAGTTTTCAGTTACCATTTCTCCTTCAGCCATTTCTCAAGCCGTTATCGAAACATGCGAGGCGCTTATGTTCTCCAGGATTACATGAAGGTAAGTCAAACATCAAAATGTTTTATTCAAACTATTTTTATTGTAAAGATTAAAGCAAAACCTACCACGAGTGTCTGTAATGAAACCTAGCTATAAAAATAATCAAATGCGATTGAAATGCATCATCACTTACTAGACGGTATCTCTCTGGAAGTAAACAGTTTTCTAAAGCTGTATACAAAGAACAGTTCTGAAACACACCACCATCTGATACAATTACATTACAACCAACATCAATTTAGGTGAAACAGTAGTTGTAGTCTCCAACTGCCAATACGAAATAAATATTGAAGAGTTCTGTAGGTGTTTCCTGTAGGTAATAAGTTAAGTGTAACTTCTACCTTCACCCGAGCTGGTATTGCTAAGTTTATTTTAGTGTAATATATTTGTGTTCGACTAATTTTATTCGTCAAACACACAACGGGATGGACCCCTCCACTTCAGCTGCATTCCTACGTTATCGCTAGATGCAGCTCACAGCGACCTTCGCTACGGATCAGATGCTCGCAGTGTATAGTGGTTGGAAGTCAGTGGACAACTATGACACGTGTGCGAGTGTTTTTGTAGTTCTATTTAATGGCTTTATGTCACTCACAAATTACTTTGATGTTATGTACAGATATTCACATTACAGAAACCACATATTCCTGCCAGTTTCAATATGTATTTGGTAATCAATAAGTGAGTAATAGCTGTCAAAGTTTCAAACTTCTCTGGTAAATATCTCTGTAACCACTGAACTTTGGATGTAGGTGTTTTGGGTTATATCGGTATAGTTTGACCTAAGGAACACTCTCCCGAAGTTAGGTCCTTTCCTCCTGGGACACTGTATATGGGAATATCTTGTTATATACCTGTGCCATCTTTTGTCACAAACTAATGTTTGCTTATAGCAAGTGTATTTGAAAATGATTTGTGTGATGAACCTGTGATGACTCCGTGAAATGGTATTGACCTACTCTGAGTTGAAGCGCCTTGCACTGTGTAGTTTGCAGACAAATGTACTGCCTCAGTGGTTGTTAAGCAGTACTCTGCATAGTATTCCCTTGCATCACAAAATATAGGAATGATTAGTGACATTCTGACAGTGTGTTGATTTCTGACAAGCCTCCCTTTCAGTAGCATTGAAATGATACTTCAAAGCACATTACATTTACTGTGTTGATGAATTGTTTAATGTTTAAAGAGTGACAGATGTGTATGGTTATATGTACATTTACAAATATGAATACAAATGCCTGGCATCAAAAGAAATTGATGTTAAAAATTTGCCTGTCCTACCTCCAATTACTCATTATGAATATCAGTTTCGTTTCCATGATATGTATTTCTCACTGTCAAATATGTTTCAGTAAGGGGTTTTTCAGTTGCTGTTAGTGAAATCTTTTTTCACATGGGCACACATTTACCACATTTAGTTTGCATCAAAATGTGCCTGTCAATAAACGACATAAGTTTGGTCGTGAATACAATATACCACGAAGGGTTGACAGTACTTGGCTTAATATGTTCCATGTTAGAGAATATTAGAAAATATTTGAACTAGTGTAACATAATCAAATAATGCGTATATATGAAATATGTTTCAACACGAGTTATTAAGTATCAACATGTATCGATCACTTTTGTCGTCACCGTCAGGGCAGCATTAAAAGAGTAATAAGAAAAGGTTGAAATACCCAATGTTTGATACATTTATTATAACTTTTGGTGGTTCGCTATATTCCATGTCGCAGATTATTGTATTATTTGTACTCTTGTAAATCTACTCCGATGATCGCAAAAAGGATGGACACGTGTTGCTAATTAATAACATGATGAAACATATTTCATACATATACATTTGTTTTCATTACATACGTGAAAATAGTAGCTGGCTGCAATATCGATCGATCTACCGCTACTTTCGTTGCAAGAATTAGTACAAGTGTTTGGCGCAAGGGTCGCATTGTCGCGTCATAGTCGTCTTAATACTGGTAACCACAAATAGATGGCAGTAAAATCTTTGTTGGCCATCGATCAGTGAGTTTCTGATCTAGTCATATATGATCTGTGCTCGCATCATGCCCTGTCAGTGTACTGTGGACGATATATACGCATTACGAATGAGAACACTCAAGTGTATCTAAGTAAAATAGATTGGTCGCAATTGATGGACTTGGCAAGTGGTTGCATAGACAGAGAAGTAAATACGGCAAACTACAAGGTGAACTTTTAGAGTGGCGTAATAAGTGTTTTGAATCCAATTCCTTTTGTACCCCTCCAGAAATAAATGCCATTGATTTCAATATTGTGGAATGAATTCAAGTATAAAAACAGTTGTTTTCTGATAACTAAATGGTTATAAATGTGGAAATAAAAGATTGTAATAAAATTAAATTGTACGTATATTTATATATAAAATTATACTTTTAATTATAATAAAAACGAACATGGTATATATTTGTAAAAATGTACAATTCTTTTACCCTAATTACCTAGGATAGTTTCCTTAAAAAAGAAATGATTAAAGCCGCATGATTCAAAACAAGAATCTTTCAATTATGAGTAATATCTTACCGTTTTAGTCATCTCTCTCGAGTGTCGTATATAGTTTAAAGTGGTAACCAAATTGTAACACGGCGGCTCTATTCAAATAAGTTTAAATCAAGTCCAAATAACGCGCGTATCCGCCATATTGTAAAATGGCAGCCTTATTCGAATAGTAAATGTTTAATTCAAGTTTAAATAACGCGCCTGACCGCCACAGTTAAAAATTGCCGTCTTATTCAAATAACATGTTTAAGTCAAGTTTAAATAACGCGCGTGCCCGCCATATTTAAAATGGTCACCTCAATATAACAGTAAATGTTTAGTTTTAAAATCACAGCGCTACCCGCCATATTTAAAATGGCCGTCTTATTCAAATAAGTAATGTTTAAGTTATCCTGGTTAACGCGCGTGTCCGCCATATTTAAAAATGGCTGTCTCATTACAATAACAAGTTAAAGTTAAGTTTAAATGGCTCGCATATCCAACATATTGCTTCAAATTCAAAATAGCGGTGACGCCAAAATCCTAAATAATAACAAAGTTTAAAATTACCGCTCTAGCCGCCATATTACTTCAGATTTCAAATGGCGCAGGCACCAAGTTATCTGTAGGGTTTGCTTACATCCGCTTCCCATAAAGTTAACTGTTAGGTTTGAAAATAATAACAATGTTTAAAATTACCGCTCTGGCCACCATATTGCCGAAAAATTCAAAGTTGCGCCTTTGTTTACATCAAGTAACCGCCCGGGGGTGTTTAGATCACGTGACAGTAATGTTTCAAAATAAAAAGGTAAAGTTAGGTTATACGGAAAGGTCAGTCACCCCGCCGCCATCTTGTTTGCATTGTGTAACAACCGCCTAGGGGCAGGGAAACGAAGGGTTAGGTTTCAAAATAAATTAAAAGTTAGGTTAAGCCCGGCGCCAAACTGTCTGGACCATTGTTTACATCAGGTGATTGCCTGGGGGCTGGGAGAGGAGGGTTGTTTCAAAATAAATTAAAGTTAGGTTTAGCCTGGCGCCATACTATCTCGGCCATTGTTTACGTCATGTAATAGCCTAGGCACAAGGGAGGGGAGAGAGGTTTCAAATAAGTGAAAGTTAGGTTTAGCCTGGCGCCATACTCTCTGGGCCATTGGTTACGTCACGTGATCGCCTGGGGGCAAGGGGAAGGAGGGGAAGGATAGGTTTGTTTACATGTGACGTCACTCGGTATACCTTAATGCTTACTACTATACAATCAGTGTAAGTAATCATTTTATTTCTTAATCATATTGTATTACGCAAATTTGTTGCCATTAAAAACCTGGCCTTCATTATTAAAAATGTCACAGTAACTACCTCGTACAGCTTTTGCACTCGCGGGTAAATTTCTGGAGTGGGAAGTCTGCAGTGATGTTGAGTGGCCACTTGTTGTCCATGTTCCGTCGATGATTTTTCCTGACTAAGTCTTCAGTATCTACTGAACCCCTTGAAATTGTTTGTGCCTGGTTTCTTAATAAATAACTGCAAATAGCAACGTTTTAAGACAACTGTTTGGTCTTTCTGAGGAGATAGCGCAATAGGTCGCTGTTGTACTCCGAATGTGGAAACTAAAATCCCAAATGAATTTTCAACTACACGACGTGCACGACTTTGTCGATAATTTAAAATTCTTTGTTCTGCAGTTAATCCTGCTTCGCCATAAGGCTTCAGAAAATTTTCTGTCAGTGCGAAGGTACGTTCTTCTCGCTATTTGGTAATGTACCAGATTCTGAGCCACACGAAGGTAATATCTTTACCAACAATGTTTCTTTATAGCACGAAGATGGACCCCCAAAAAGCCAAGAAAACTGGATGAATCACAAGAGTTAATATCGTTAGCACGCCGACGCCTTCAACAGCCGCAAAGCGAATTTTAAAAAATTCGCTTCAGCTTGGGCGGTAGAACTTCAGAAAATAGAACCACAGCAACAATTGTTTGCAAAAAAGGCCAATAACGATATTTTGTTTGAAGGCCAAGTGGGCACTCTGCGCAGGGGTTCCGTGCAAATAAATAATTTCATCTGTTCATCTTCTCCATACTGTAGTGGATAGTTGGTATTGTAATTTTTTGAAAAACTTCCGTTTAATTATTCTGTTATGAAATTGAGCTTTGCGTTGGACTGTACATGTATCGTCTCTCTCTCTCTCTCTCCGGTGTTCGCATGGTACAGCCTGGGAAATGCAAGTCTTTGCCCGCTGACGAATTTGGTTAGTATCTCGCCACTTCGGTAAAAATGTCCCAGCCAGTTAGGTTTTCTTGAGGATTTTTGTGGTCAGGGTGTGGCAGAGGGTCTTTTATGTCGTTTTCCATCGGGAGCGGCGTCTGTCTCCAATTGTCTTGCCAAGTAAACGTTAGTCTCCAGCTTACGTGGGTACCTCAGTGCCTACCTCTTCGACGTGTAATTGTGTATCAGTTGGAATAAGTTATACGCCGTTTATAAACAGGTAAGCAGTAGAGAGTGAGCGGATTTTAACCCTTCAGCGTGGAGTGACGAGTGCTGCTCGTCATAGCGATGACGTCATCTGTCGAGTGACAAGCAGCACTCGTCATGTTACCCGCTCTCACTCATTCGACAATATCTCGACAAAACAGGAAGAAAATGTAATCGGACTGCTTCGCGCGTATTTGTGAAGGAACTGGCTTTTATGGTGTGGGAGATTTCCTAGAAATTATTTCATTTTTTCACTTCTCTCGAAGTCCGGGTTTTCTTTTTGCAGTCTCTAATTGCAGAGGCGGCTTTATGTGTCTCTCTAACAAGGAAATAAAACATGAAACGAATGTTATTGCTATAATCACGTAGCTGAGGTCTGTAGCTTTTAAATGGTGTATGACATCACCTTCATATATCAACAGACACGTCACGGCTGATACAGCGTTTGGTTTTCGTTGGAAACGGCAGTATGCTGCAGTGATGGCGACAAGGAAAAGCTTGTTTGAGGATGAGATTGAGCAAAGTTTGCTAGAGAAACTTACAGCTTCTGATCAAAGTAGTTGTAGTGGTGATGATGACGAAAGTGGCACGGATGATTTGACTGTAGGCGAGGTAATTGGTTCGGAATCTAGTGATAATGAAAGTGACGATGAGCAGTGTGCTGCTGCATCCAGTGCGCTTAGTGCTTTGAGTGCTACATTTATGTGGGAAGACATGACAAATTATGTTGGGCACAGGGAAGTTTGTTGATAACTGTGAGCCTCAAAATGAATCTCACTGTGCTAAAGTGTTCAAAATGTTTTTTTATGAAGAACTGGTGGAACTAATAGTGCGTGGAACACGCAGCACAAAAAATACAAGCCAGAAGTTCCATTACATTACGTTCCAGAATGCGGGACTGGAAAACTATCATTAATAAAGACGAAATGTGTTAGCACTTTTCATGCTGATGGGAATAATACAGAAGCCCACATTACGATCGTATTTTTTCAAAAAAAATTGTATTTTGGCGACTCCAGTCTTTGGTTCTATTATTTCTATGGATCGGTTTGAATCAATCTGCAATTTTATGCATTTCAACAATGATAATACAGGAGCATACCAGGGACCACCTAAACTTTTTAAAATCTATCCAGTCCTGTCCCATCTCAACACTTTTCAGATCTTGATATTTTGTTGACCGTGCATCACAGTATAACTTCTTTATTTCCAACACGTCACACCCGACACTCGCACAAACGACAGTTCTTAGTCAACGGCCGTACGACAAAGACATCTGCAGAGGGGGAGAATACCATAGGCTGCATGTACAATTTAGACCTCATGATGATGGGCCTGGGGCCTGAAACATGTAGAGGAAAGAAGATAGCAGATATTGTACGTAAACAAAAACGCAGTGTATCAAGTTGGAAATAAAGAATAAATTTAAAAAGTTTCAGAGTTTATACTTACCTGGGCAGAACATTGCAATAGACGAGACTCTAACGCTATGGAGAGGAAGACTCTTTCAGGCAGTATATTCCCCTAAAGTCTTCCAAATTTGGAATCAAGTCATATGAACTTTGTGAGTCCAGTTCGGGGTACTTGTCCTTTCTACTTTCTACTGGCAAAGACACTGTTCCAGACAGCATTCATTTAAGGTGACAAAACGGCATTCTGTTGTCACTTGTGGAGCCACTGCTAAAAAGGGCCGCACGTTGTGGATGGACAATTTTTATAACTCGTCAGCTCTGGCTAAAAGACTAAAGTCCTTGAAAACTAACTGTTGGAACCCTGCGTCTTAGTAGGAAAGACGTTCCACAAAGAGTAAAAGATAAGAGGCTAACGAAAGGAATAGTAGCTCAAAATTCAGGTCCGATTTCCGTTCTGAAGTGGAAAAACAAAAAAGAAGTGACGATTTCGACTTATCATGGAGAGGAAACAATAATGAAGCTAACGAAATGTAGACAGGAAAAGCAAGCCTGTATCAGTTCTAGATTACAACGAAAACATGGGAGGAGCTGATTTAAAAAACCAACACCTTCAACCCCATCTTTTGGAAATAAAATGACTAAATGGTACGTGAAACTGTTTAGATTACTCAATATTGGTTCTAAATTGTATGGTAATATGCCGCGAAAATGCAAGACTAAAACACCATTTTAAATTCAGTGCAGGCACTATTTATTGAACATGCAAGTGGAAGTGTCAGGAAATTTCAAGACCATCATTCCAGACAAAAATGTGCCGCGACTTGTTGAAAGAGATTTTCCAGAAAGATTACCACGGACAGAAAAAAAGGCCAAGCCAACAAAGAGGTGTGTAGTGTGTTACAAAAACAATAGGAGACTTTTGGCGCCCCGAATGTGAAACTGCCCTATGTGTTGAAGGATGCTTCAAGGAATTCCACACAGTTAAATTTTTAAGGTAAGATTTTATTGCAAATTCAAAAAGCTTACATTCCTAAACATTCTGTTTCAAGTTTCATCGAAACCCAACCACTATTAACAAAACTACATGATTTCGAACTACTGCACAATTTAGTTCAACATTTAAATGCCCTGTAGAAAAACCTTCCCACATCACAGCATGAACTGGGAATTAAATGCCCCCCGCGCTGAAGGGTTAAATTGAAGTGATAACCGGCGCAACTATTTACGTGTATTGCATAGAAGAGGAAGGGAAGTTAGTTTAGTGCTCACCCCGATGATTGCCACATAAGAAATGCGGCAGTTATAAGTTAGCCTGCAGTTCGCCAACGCCAGGGGAAAAAGGCGTGTGTAATTCAACTGTTGTATTAGTGTAGTAAGATTACCCAGATGTCTATTTCGTATTGAAATATAACCATGTGAATATTTACTGTGCGTAAGTGATCATTCAGACGTGATACCAACCCATCCTTCTTGACGAAAGTAATAAAATCCTAGGGCGCCTTTATCCCTAGAGTTGGTGGCAGCATCCCTTGCGAACCCCTCAACCCAGGGTCACACTATCCAAGTAAGTAGGACTAGCTAACTAGCCACTACAATAGTGGTGTGCAACCAAGCCCCGTTATTTATCACTATTATTCACATTCACAAGAACAATCTCAACACACTGCACAATTACAGCAGTCTAGTGGTCATTTTTTCAAACTTTCAATAAATATATGCAAATAGAGTAAATAAAAAACCCAAATCATACTTCTCTTAACGAGAATTACGTCGTTCCATTTGTCTTAGAGCGATGACATACGCATGATTCGTGATATTCCAGCGTTGCGCGTCATATCGAACCATGCATGTCATATCGCTCTAAGACATATACATGCAACGACGTAATTCTCGTTAAGAGAAGTATGATTCGGGTTTTTATTATTATGCGAACTGTGTCCCATGTCTGTATTTGAATTCAACTTTCGTTTCTTATAAGTCTTGCAATATTCCGCGTGGCTATTCCGTTTCTTTTTATCTAGAAACGATATCATTGCGGCTCGAAGAGTAATTCCATAGACTTCGCGTGTGGTACAGCATCGTAAAATTCTTTAAGATGCTGATTTACTTCTTCGACATAGCAACAGACGTAACGTCCGACATAGCAACAGACGTCTTTACTATACGTCATGAACACTGCGACGGACAATGGGATAGCTCGATTGGTTATGAATGCATCCTTTTGGGTTGAGATCACGTGATACTGATACGTGTACTGACGTCACAGATACGGGTATATAGTGTCGTATACCACATCGCGAAAGACGCATGGCCGGATGCGCATTGTATTATCGCGTTGTGACGTCGCATTGGATTTTTAATGGAGCTGCTTGTTACAAGAAAATCTCAGGGTCGTGTTACAAGGTCATTTCAGTGGGTACCCCAGCCATAAAACATGTACATGTCAATATGATTCTGAATTACTATCTTTTTCTTACCTGTGTAACACTTTAAGCTATGTATTAGAACTGTGCATGTTTCCATAACAATTATGCCTTTATTATTCATAGGGGAGATATAGCACTAGTGAATTTTAAGTCTTCAAAGTATTTCCAGTAGCAAAGTAACGTAGTGTAATTGACAAACGCTGGTTTGGAGAAATAGCATCTCGCATAGTATTCCTTTTTCAATTCGTGGCGTAATCATTTTTAGCACTTCATCAAATGATGTAGCGTCTAGTCGCATAAAATGTTCAAAATCACTTGGTTCACTTAGTCCCAGGTCTTTTAATAAATTTTCATGGGTGTACTCATTTCTTTTTTCAACCACTCCTACAATCTGCGTTTCTTCTTTTTCAAGCACACAGCCAGTGCTATGACCATACAACTAGCTTCCACGTCACTCAGCATGTTGGCTACAGAACGATCAGACTTCAACTAAATTATTGCGCACAAATATTGCACCGTCTGGGGACAGCCAACAATATTATTGTGCAATAAATTGCACAATTATATTGACCGAGTAGGGGCCGCTTTAGACGCCGCGTAGAAACAAATACCCACTTACGCTTATACTCGTAGATAATTTTCTTATGTGGAAGCTCATCACATACCCAATCAAACGGCAGAAAATGTGCCAGAGTGTACGCTACTCCAATCGTCAGTTGGCTTAGAAGAGGCTCAAAATTAATCGCTGATCACGGCCGAGCGTTCGTGTTCTCATTATTCAACGAGACATGTAAGATATTGGGAATTCTCAAGGTTCACGCCTCTAGCTACCATCCAGCATCGAACTGAATGATTGAACGTTGGAAACCGTTCCTTGGTGCGGGGTTACGCGCTAAAGTAAACATCGAGCGAGTTCGTTTCCCTGGAGTCGCGCAACCACATTCAAAAGCCAACTTACCAAGGTAACGGTTAAATAACGGACAGCCAGCTTCAGTGTATTTCGTGTCCGTGTAAACTAGATCCACACTCGCTCTCAGCCGCAACCTGGACTAGACCAGGAAAACCGGTACAATTGTGAGCATGGGTTCTGAGCAGTACCCCGAACATGACGGGAAAGAAATTTGGACAAAAATACACTAGAACTGACATGTACATATGAGTCTACCCCGGAGATTTGGGGCAGCCGGCACATGCAATACAAAGACAGGGATAAAAGAGGCATGTGCTGGCAATCGATGGGGGAGGCACTGAATACCAGCGTAAAAGATGTGCAATCAGATAACTGTCCCGTAAGGTACTGCATATATTGTTCTGTGTGAAATGGACTATTAATTTGTACGTTGCATTATGTACGTGAACATATAAAGTGTGTTGCCATGCATGTGTAATGAATGTCAAATTTGTGTAGTTAATTGAAGATGCATACAGAATTTGTACGATTGGTGTGCAGTAAATTAGCGATCATTCAACTGTTACTAGCTCAACAATGCCACAGTAGTTCATTACACTTAGAAATCCACACGCTGGGACACGAAGATTGCCAACCTTTTAAAAACGCCCACCCTTTTAAGGACGCGATCTAATCGTTTCGCTTCTATAAAACCCAGTACCAACTGGTGATCACCCTCACTCGATCACGCAAGGAATAAATTTTTGTAGTTTCACTTATACAGTTGCTTCAAATTTCGCAACATTACTTGGGTGCATGTGCAGTGCGGCTGACGCAATCCCACGAGGAAGGAGTCACGGGACTGCGGAATGGCGGTAGTAGCCGGATTAAGCTAGTTTATTGCTTTGTTCTTCTCTCGTGACTTCCTGGCTTGGTAACGCTTGGGGTTCCCCTGAGGATTCGCGGTTAGCTAGCGCGTTGCTTATTACTTCAGTTGCTCTACCGACACCAAGCAAGCAGGTTGCTTCAAGTGCATGTAGCGTACAGGACGTTTCAGTGTGGCCAAACAGTGTAACATTACTAGGACTATATTGGGCAGTAAATAGCTAAGTGTTTCAAGTACATAAGGAAAGTTCAGTCGCACCAACGAAACCAAACAGGTTGCTTCAAGTGCATGTAGCGTACAGGACGTTTCAGTGTGACCAACCAGTGTAACACATTACTAGGACTGCATAGGGCAGTAAATAACAGTTTCAAGTACATAAGACATCACTTGCGTAGTACAAGTTTTGCTACCAATTTATATCAACACAGAAACCTATGATATATACAAGTGTAGTAGTCCAGCAAGGGACAACTATATCACGCATCAGAATTAGTAGTGAACCTTCTAAAGGTGAAGAGTGACTACTTAGAATACATTGTGTATTGGTATTGGTATTAACACGTAATACGCGAATTCTTGAAACCTGAAGATAATCAACATGATTAAACATTACAGATGAAGTGTTACTATTGACGTTGAAAGGTGTGAAGGGGCTTGCAAAATTATTAAAGATTGTGCTTATATATAGTGGCATTTTAAAATAAAACCTGCATCTTGTTAGACCGGCATTACAGACAAGCTATACCAACTTGTATTTGTATGTTTCACTGCACCAGAGCGGTGGCAACACTCGTTTTACCGGCCGTTACGTACTGCAGTATAATGGTTTTGACAGTTTACTATAAAATGAACCGGGAGTTATCAAAATTTAACGCCTGTTTTTTCTTCATTTACACGACAGTTTCGGGTCTTCTAAGAAACAATAATCCCCGAAACCGAGCTGATCTACCGGCAAGAGCTAAAACGGTATAACATCCGACGAAAGCCAGTACTGCATTCGGTCAGCGTTACTGCCGTCTAGTTGTTCAGGTTTGTCAAATGTCGAAATTAACGGGTTCCGAACGTCGAGCAGTACAAATTTTAGAACCTGACAGTCTGTGGACCTCTTAAATCTTATGTGGGATAGTTCTACTGTTGCTCAAAGACAAACCGGTAGGACACTTATATGGGGTTCAATGAAGCTATAGCACGGATGTTACATAAGATATTAGTAGCGAATGACGAAAAAGTATCCGAATTTCTAATTTTCCTCACCTATTAGGAAACAGTAAAGTTAGAAGTCAGTCAACTGGGGACCGTGATAAAATTCAAATACCGCGATACCAATTACCGGGCACTCGCGAGAACACAAGACGCCGTTGGCACTTGAAGGAATAATTTGGGTCACTTGGATCTGGGCAGTTTTTTATTCTCAAAAATTTATAACAGTATTACTTGAGAAGGGTTATAGTGACTTTAAAAGTGGAACAGGTTCTGAACGTGGCATTTCATAATTCGACAAGCACACAAGCTGCAATTAACAGCAATACACCAGCGAAGTGACAAGTAAACATTAATCTTCAAGTGACTAGTATTCCTGCCACAAACAGGAACAAGTTGGTCAACAGATACAACCAAGCAAAAGAGGAACTGTCGAGACATTTCACTAAATTGTTAGATACTGGATCACTTGCACAGTATTACTGCGCTTCTGATGAACCTGATTCCCTGACACCAAAAGAGAAAGAGCGGGAAGAGCCTCAGGCTGGAAGACATGCAGCCACACATATCTTCAATTTTACCGGAAATTAGCTCAGCTGTACAGTGCAGTAACAACTGTCACAGCAAACAAATGGTGCCCGGCTGCGTGAGGCTCGAGCAAGCAGGTTACGCAATTACATATGAACAACGAACGCTAAGACAAAACGATACAGAAAACAGCGTCCAAAGAAAAGACCTGGAAACAGCGATTAGGAAGGTGACGATGGCGTCGATGAAAACAGCCGTCTCCTTGGGTGCGACTAATAAATTGATGATCATGTACACAGATATATAATTATACATTTTTAGGAACTAACATTACAGTTAGAGCCAGTCTTTCTTCTGTTCTTATGCTCCCTCTCCATCGTGTGTTCTTTTCAATGTCTGTGTGAAACACCTGTTTAAAGTTCTCAAATTTCTAAAAAATCATTCTAAAATATATGAAAAATGCTTGTCATCATTTAGACATTAGAAACAGTGTGAAATTTCTCCTTCCTCTTATCTTGCTCAGAACACGTTATGAATTCAGTATTATCGGTTTTTTCGCTTTTCTTCTAAAATAAATCCCGCAGGCAATGATCACATCCTCCTAATGAGCCATAATTACGAATTTAAAGAGTGGTAGCAAAGGAAAAGGGTTCAGTGGTATGACCACATTAAAAAAATGCAAGACGAATACAAAAATTAATTATAGAGTGGATACCAGGGGAAAGAAAAAGACGTCCAACAAAAACCTGGATGGAAAGTGTACGAGCAGCCATGAAAACAAGACATTTAGAAGCAGGTCAGTGGTTAAACAGAAAGGAATGTTTGGGTTCCGGAAGACGGCGACAGCTGTCACAACAACGGAAAAATAGAAGAGTGGTAGCAGCACACTACAAAAAAAAAGATAATTTGCTAAACTGCTGGACTACCAGTTCGGACATTTCCGGCTACCAGGCGGACTTTCACGAAGGACACTACACTGTCGGAGCATGGCAAGGGCGCGACAGGCGTGTGAAATAGCGCGGCGCGGCATGGTATGTGTGAATTAGCTTAAAGTGTCCGTACCGGCTACTCATCAGGACAGCCGCGGTGTCGGAAAAACAGGCCGGCGATATTCTAGGGGACACGACAAATGGACCGGAATGGTGTGTATTTAACGTACTGTAAACGGCATAGTCTTTGTGCAGTGTGCAGTAAATTGCGTTGTCGCTGTGCCTTTGTTGTGTATTGTTACAGTATTGTGTACTGCATCTTGCAAAATAAAGAAATTACATTGATCATTATATTATGTTGTAATAATGTATATACCCCGTAAGCTCATGAATAAGTGGTAACCAAAATTTTCCGGTCTGCTGCCGCCATCTATGCAGCAATTGTGGTAGCGCAAAGCACCTGTAGATGGGAAGACTAGCTTACCTAATAAGTCAGTTTGCCAAGCTGCACGCAGCAGGGTGGACGTGGGCAGTTTTCACTCGCGTTCCTTCAGGTGTACGTAACCTGTGGTCATTTTCACGATGGATATGAAAAAGGAACAGCGAGTGTGCATCACATTGTGCCAATCTTGGGAAAAGTGCTACGAAGACCCTCACAATGATTCCACAAGCCTTTGGGGACCAAAGCTTGAGTCGTGCGTAGGTGTTTCAACGGCATGACCGGAACAAGACCGGTCGCACATCATTTGACGAAGACAAACACAGGGAGACCCAGAAGCTGCAAAACTCCAACTGTTGCACGAATTCGAGCTGTCAGTAGTAAGCCGTCCCGTTTGGCACCCCCACCGACACCCGTGACGTCACACGCAAACCCAACCTTCCCCTTCCCCTTTCTACCTTCAATCACGTGACATAAACAATGACCTAGACAATATGAAGCCAGGAATAAACCTAACTTATTTTGAAACCGAACCATCCCCTCTCACTGACCCTAGGCGGTTGTCACACGATGTAAACAAAAGATGGCGGAGGGATGAATGACCTTTCAGTTTAACCTATCATTACCTTATTTTGAAACTTGTCTAGTGACGTAAACAGCTCCAGGCGATCACATGTAAACAAAAGATGGAAGAATTAACGACCTTTGTGCTTAACCTAACTTGTTATGGTTAGTTGATGTAATGGAGCCATTTTGAATTTTTGCTAATATAGCGGCTAGCGCGGTAATTTTAAACATTATACTGAAACCGTGTTATGGTTGCTGGATGTAAACAAGACGGCGGAGTTAATGACATCCGCTTAACTTCACCTTATTATTTTAAAACTTGTCACGTAATGTAAACAGCTCCAGGCGGTTACTTAATGTAAAAGACAGCGGCGGGGTGAATGACCTTTCCACTTAACCTAACTTTACCTTATGGTTACTTGATGTAAACAAACGCGCTATTTAGAATTTTTGGCAAAATGGCGGACACGCGCGGTAATTTTTAACTTTATTATTTTGGATTTTGGCGCTACCGCCATTTACAATTTTTAGCAATATGGCGGACGCGCGGTAATTTTAAACCTAACTTATTTTGAAACCTAACAGTTAACTGTTATGGTAGGCGGATGTAAACAAACCCTCTAGACAGCTTGCCACCGCCATTTTGAATTTGAGGCAATATGACGGACACGCGCGGTAATTTTAAACTTTATTTTGGATTTTAGCGCCACCGCCATTTTGAATTTTTGGCAATTTGACGGACTGGTGCGGTAATTTCAAATTAATGCTAACCTATACTTAACTTTGTTACTGTAATAAGACGGTCATTTTTACAATATGGCGGACATGGGCGCATTTAAATTAATTTAAAAATTTACTATTTGAATAAGGCGACCAATTTACAATATGGCGGACACGCGCGTTATTTAGACTTGACAAACTTATGTGAATAGAGCCGCCATGTTACAATATGGTTCCAACTATATACGACACTCGAAAGGTGGCTAAAGCGGTAAGATGTGACTCATAATTGAAAGATTCTAGGTTCGAATCCTTCGGCTTTTAACCGTCTCTTTTTAAGGAAACTATCCCAGGTAATTGGGGTAAAGAAAGAATTTTACATTTTAACAGATATGTAGTTTAAATTTTGGTTAGTAGTTAACTGAGTGAGGTAAACGAGTAGCCTATACTTTGTTGACCCCTGAGCCAAAGTTATGAGTCTAATGCGAAAGGTTTGTATGCCCCTATGGGAAAAGTCATTAGCGTAATGGGAATTGTTTACTCCAGGACATTAGCCTAATGGAAAAAGCTTGTATGCCTCCAGGGCCAAAGCCATTATCTTGCCACTTTAGACGTGTTGCGACTTGCTGGCGCCAGCAGGAATGCAGGTTACATAAAATCAGATAACGAATCTTGGAAAATGCCATTAAGGGGATGCAAGTGACATACTTTAGAAGCCATTAAAATAACAATCAGGTAACGATTCTATGAAAAAACCATTAAGAAGGGTTTCAACATGTTTGGAGGGTAGCACTACACATTCCGGTATTTTAGCTATAGTGGAATATTATGCATTGTGCCTTAACGACGTTTAGAACCTTTCTACGCTACGCTACTTACACCAGCTACAACTACGACAGCCAGCAACCACAACTGTTACAACTTGTATTTAGCAGCAACTAGCTGCTACAGCTGTATTAACTAGGAGTGCTGAAACCTACAGCCTGCTTTGTATTTCAAGTAAGTGGTACCCTTACTACCAAAATATAAAATGGCTAAGAAAATGATTCTGAATAGAACAAGGGCTACTCCTACTACTTACATTTGGCATTCCGCAGGTTGACAGATCAATGTTCATATTTTCTTGCTGAAATATTCGCAAATTTGTGCAAGCTTTTGAAAAGTAAGCTTAATATCCACCTCTTATCCACAAATTCAGCCTTAGAAAGAACGCATCAAGAAGCAGTAGAATATGCTACATTTTAGAAGACGAATATGATTGGGGCAAATGGTTACCTTACGCTACTTTGTATTCAAAACTACACCATACATTACTACTAGCTCCGCACCTCAAATTGCTTTTCGGATGAAAGCCCAACATATCAGGTACATTGCAAAAACGCCAGAAATCCAATATACAATTATGTAAAGGAACTCCAAGCCCGTTTAGTCACAGTACGAGATAGCGAGGTCAAACCTTCAAGATGGAAAAAGAAGAGAATATCATGAGAACAGTAAACGTGCCTCTGTAGTAGGAAAGTTTTGTTGCATGATTAAACAGTTCGCAGAGATCCTCTAACTCATAGTCTGTATGGCTAGGTTTCACCAGGACAGGAACTCTAGGCAAACGCACACAACCGACGATGACATACGGCCGCATACTGTACAAGAACATAACGTAAATCCACGGAATTCAACCTGGTAACAGCATTAAGCACTGCTCATAAGCCCCCTGAAGATAGTCGTAAATATGGACCGAAACATGTAGGGGCAAGTTTTTAAAATGTATTTAAGTGTTTTAAGTATTAATGTGAAAATGT
>Ga0268261_10001206_pt1 | contig 17447 bp, 17 predicted proteins | sample TergutNc150P1_FD_190353 | JGI IMG/M metagenome (GOLD analysis project Ga0268261, IMG submission 190353) | Nasutitermes corniger P1 segment gut microbial community from laboratory colony in Florida, USA - Nc150 P1 (SPAdes) (version 2) | ecosystem: Host-associated > Arthropoda: Insects >...
CGAGGCAACCTTGAGGGGTGTGACAGTTATTGTCAAGAATGCGCTGACAATATATGTTGACCAACGTGTGGGCAACAAGCGGGAATGAAGTAATGATCTGATGCAACGCGTCATGGTCATTACAGTACTGGTATTCATCATGGTGATCGTGCTCATATGGTTGTAATGGAAATGTTCACAAAGGGTTTCTACATACTGGGTTTTGACCTGAAACGTGACAGACAGGCTGGTGAGGAGCATATAGGCTAACCTCTTCAAGGAAATGTGCTTATTGGGGCACTCTTTAAAAAGCCACACCCCGAACTTGTAACATGCATTTCATATGCTGAATTTCCCGGATACGGTGAAATTGATAATTTTAGAAATGTTACAATAGAATGAATTCCATTCAAATTCATTAAGTTTTAACAAAACATGTAAAGTATTTTCAATGGGTTTACACTATAGATCTTCTACCATCCACATATATAAAATCGTCAATCATTTTCATTAACCTTGAGAAGCATTATATGCCCGGATCGCATTGGGTAGCTGTTTGGTTGTCCTATTCTGGATACGCCGAATATTTTGATTCGTACGGTCTACCACCTTTCAAGTATGCAATCATGGCATAACTACTGCGCCACTCAATTTCTTGGACATTTAATCGCCACAGACTGCAGGGTCTAACGTCGAATGTCTGCGGACACTACTGCTGCCTCAAAGCCCTACACAGAGTCAGGGGACTCTCCATGACGTCAGCCGTAAATATGTTCTACCTGCTCGCTACACCTGTAACAATAAAGGGGCAGTGCGTAGCTTTCGCGCTCAGTTTTGAATTGGAGCAGTCGTGCAAGTCGCAGATATAAATAAAGGTACGTACATTCAGACTCAACAGTCTACAATGTCACTCATGGTGACTGATTTCACTTTCTTGGAAGGACGGGATAATGAAATCATGGTTAAAGAGCCGGCAGTTGCCGACTTCCACAGTAATAGGGTCTCGTCATATGTCTTTAAGAGACCATACAGATGGGAAAAATTTCCCATGTTTATCGCTAGGATGAATCAGGCTATTGGCCATGGGTGCAATTGGAATGATGTTCCATATTCAGAGCTGGAATCTGTGCTACATTCCGAAGTGTCATCTCTTGTTGCAATCTATTGAGTTGGACCTCAGTAAACAAACTTTATTAGCGGTCTTGTCGACCGGACAGTTATTGATATAACTCAGCTAGGTTGCCTGAACTAACCGACATTAGTCTGCCTGCCATCAGCTGCACGTTCGTATGTCACAAGAAGTCCAAACATGTTTGCGTATTGCGAACAGCCTATTCATTAGCTCAGTGGCTAAACTATTACATTCTTAGTCTAAAATATGCAAAGTACCCGCCTCAGCCTGTTTATCATTAATGTTTTCCAGATGACGGGGTTTCTTCTTCGCACATACTAAAAACACCAGCAAGAGCCAGGGTATGCCTCCTTCTACCTCAATAACGACGACCTCAATCCACAGGTGAAATTTAGAACATCATCTGGTCATGCAGTGTTAAACGAAATACAGTGGTTCATTCTGGTTACATTCGAAAGTGATATACCCAAGAATGAAGTGCACGATCTTGGTGACTCGCAACATACCCTGTCATTGTACTGTGGACAATATATACGCATTACGGGTGAGAACACTCATGTGTACCTAAGTAAAGAAGATTTGTTTCAATGGATGGATTTGGCAAGTGGCTGCATAGACAGAGAACTCATCAAATACGGCAAGCTAGAAGATGAACTTTTAGAGTGTCTAATTAGTGTTTTGAATCCAAATTCTTTTGTACCCCTCCAGACACAAATACCATTCATTTCAATATATTGTGGAATGAATTAAAGTAAAAAACATTTCTTTTTCTCATGATAACTAAATGGCTATAAGTGTGGAAATAAAAGATTGTAATAAAATTAAATTGTATGTATACTTAAAAATAAAATTATACTTTTAATTATAATAAAACAACCATCATTGTATATATTTGTAAAATGTAAAAATGTGTTCATTTATGTATTATCTTTATTACCCGAGATAGGTTCCTTAAAAAAGAGATGGTTAAAGCAGCAGGATTCGAACCTAGAATTTTTCAATTGTGAGTCTGATATCTTACCGCTTTAGCCACCTCCTTCTAGTGTCGTATAAAGTCGTAACCATATTGTAACATGGTGATCTTATTGAAATAGTAAATGTTTAAGTTAGTAACAAATTAAAGTTATCGCGCTAGTCGCCATATTGTAACATGACCGCCTTATTAGAAAGCAAAGTTAAAGTTAGGTTAACAGGTATACAAGTCCGCCATATTGAGAACGTTTCCGTTCTATTCAAATAGCAAATGTTTAAGTTAATTTAAATAACGCAGTGTCCGCCGTATTTAAAAATGGCCGCTTTATTTAAATAACAAGTTAAATTTAATTTAACATTAATTTAAAATTACCGCACTATCCGCTATATTATAACAAGGCCGCCTTATTACAATAACAAAGTTTAAAATTACCGAGCATGCCCGCCATATTGCCAGAAATTCAAATTGACGACTTTGATTACATCAAGTAACCCTAACAAGTTAAAGTTAGGTTAAGCACAAAGGTCATTAACCCCTCTGCCATCCTTTGTTTACATCACGTGACAATAATAAAGTTTCAAAATAATAACAAGATATAGTTAGGTTAAGCGGAAAGGTCTTTCTCCCCTCCGCCATGTTTTGTTTACAGCATGTGACAATAACAACTTTTCGAAATAAGAAGTTAAAGTTTATGGTTTAGCCCGGCGCCAAACTGTCTGCCGTCTTTTGTTTGCATCATGTAATAGCCTGGGGGCAGGGGAAGCGGTGGGTTAGGTTTCAAAATAATAACTAGTTCAAGTTAGTTTTAGCCTGGCGCCATACTGTCTGGGCCACTGTTTACGTCACGTGATCGCCTGGGGGTAGAAAGGGGAAGGTTAGGTTTGTTTACGTGTGACGTCTCTTCCGGGTCCTATATTCCCCGCTTACTACTATAAATAAAATGCAATATAGATATTGTTTGCGAAATCCGTGCAGAATTGGGATGTCATTGGATCATTACCTGAATATTTGTAATAAAATTACACTTCCCGTGGTGATTTTGACGCACTTTGTATGTGCAGGAAAAGGAAATCTAAGAGACTTAAAAATCTTATGTAAGTCAAAATTTAAAACTTTGTAAAATGGGAATTGAATGCTCATGTTTACTTGCAAAGAGTCTCGTGCTTGTTGGTCATTTTTAGGTCCTGTTTCATTACTATATAAAAACTGTAGACACGAAGATTAACCTAAATTTTATTTTAGAGATTCAGCTTATACCCCGCTGTATACACTCTCAATCCTGATAGTGAAAAACAGATGAGTGAGTAATTACTTAAAAAACAGTTGTTAATTAGAAACAACGGGATGTTCAAACTTCAAAAATGAGATATCGTAGAATTAAGTGGTGGCCATTTGCGTGAAGGACAATACAAAACACATCAGTTACTGGACGGGAATAATATAGGATTTATGAATGTTAAGCCTGATGGTACATTAAATAATCAATGGATTTCGAGGGGTTAAACCACCTCTGATTGCATGAGCTGATTCATCTATTTTGTTTTACTCGTTTCTGAGTCTTAACAGGCTATAATTTGTTCTCAACTTTTTTGTAGTTGTGTGTATAGAGGGTTGCCTTAAATGCTGTATACTATTTTGTGTGATGTGTATTATTCTATTGTATTGTATTTTTATATTTTACTGTACTGTACTTATTTACAGTACTGTAGTGCATTTACAGTACTGTACTGTATTTACAGTACTGTATTTTATTTCCCTGTCTTGCATTGTAGCACACTGCCACATGGTACAAATTCTTTTGCAGTTAATAATAATAATAATAATACTTTTCCCTATTACGAAGGTCGATTGGAAAATAATATTACATAGAAATATGTGCTTATTCAGGTGACATTCAAAATAGCACTCAGCGCAATAAAACGTATGTATTACCTACTTTTCCACATAGTAGCTCTGAAGGTTCATGCCTTTGTCACAATGTGTTGTCAATGAATTACGAGTCTGCTTTCAGCACAGCATTCTGGACTTTGGAAACGTAATCACTCTGAGGAAGCTTCGTGCACTTCCGCAATATTTTAGAATTTATGACCACCGTGGTGCTTCAGAGGGCTGGAAAGATGGAAGTTCCTTGGCGCCAATGCCCCCACACAGACACCCAGATGGCAGCCTTGTTGTAGAAATTTGCATGAAAGTGCCTCGAACACCCGCCACACAACCCTGACGTCGCTTCAAGCGCAAAGTTAATATACATTTTTCCCAAGATAAACGTTATTTGGAAGAAGAAACCGCTGGGTACATTCAAACGTTCCGACAGACCGACCTACATTTTACTATAATATCTTAACTTCAATGAGTGGTACTGATAACGCCCTATCAAGCAAAACAAGCAATTCCACTGGCACTTGTTATAGCTCAGTTCTTGTCCATCGATTTTTGGTTAGGAGGGTCCATGTAAAGTGTTCTAATGTGAAACGCGTTACTTCCCAATTCCAATCGTCTCTTAATTCTTGGTGGTTGCGGTTTTGACGCTTCAAATATCCGTCCAATAATGCTTTCGGTGAAGTTTCGGATAGCATTACTTCTTAGACTGGCCATCAAAGTGTGGTGACCGTCCCATTCCGTCAGTAATACATGGCATTTCTTCCCTCATATTGCTCAGAGCTTGTTTCGTTTGTTTCAGTACACAGACTGGGAGCACCTAGGGGATGGGTACCTGAACCAGAAGAAGATCGCAGAAGTCGTGGGTGATTATTTCTTCGTCTGCCCCACAAATCTCTTCGCAGAGTATTTTGCTGCGAGAGGAGCCAGAGTCTACTATTATTACTTCACACAGGTAAGGCTGGTCAGTCACCATCCAGTGTTGTCTCCCAGAATCTCGGAGAATGCACCTACCTGCTTGTGCAAAGTGAGGTAGGTGATAATTGTCTTTCATGTTCCTCAACTGTTAACATTTCTGAAAGAATATTTTAAACTACTGATAGAAATCATCTTTCTCGAAGAGAATTTGGTCTAATCATTTTTTCCACGGTAGAACTGGGCATAAAACTTTATGATCTGAAAGTCCTGCTATATTCATGTACGAGGATCGTGGATAATTCAGTCTTTCTGACAACTGTGACCAAGTCATGCTTCAACATATAATACTTCGATTGCCACTAAAATTACAGTTTTGTGAAGGAAGTTCCTGCAGAATGTGGATTTGCAGCGTAATCATGTAGGTGAGTCCATCAAATAGCAGTCTTTTTAAGTGAGTTGTAAATCTCACCCTGATCATAAACGATCACGACCTCATTATTACACATATTCTTAACGTAAGAGCAGGAGACTTCGCCAAATATTGATTAGTTTCACGGATAAATAGGCAGTAAAATGGTCAGAGGATTTTAAGCCAGGTTATGAGCGTGTCAGAATGATGTCAGACCGAGAATTCATTGGTTAAGGGGTTTTCATGGAAACAAGGCAGTCATGATTAGGATAGAGCTTAGTTTGTGGGTGGCGCACAATTCGTGTTTCACTGGGGACCGGGTAGAAAACATTTTCAATTATATGAGTAGCATAACCTGATAAGCATACACTGATCCAATAAGCTTTGTCTGTGAGAGTGTCACGCCCGAGTTGCTACTGTTACTGGCTTGCGACACAATTTGTTTTATGAATGCCGTCACAACCGTACTTTCCATGGCTACCACGTTGTTATAGTGGCGGAAGGCCTTGTTTTTTGACGTCACAACCATGGTTTGAATAGTCACCGTATTACATTCTTTTCCACACAATCTGCCTTTGCGAGTGAAGAGCGCCTTAAATTAGGCCAACAATTAGGCTACAGCAGAGTGACAGACTCAGTGAGTCGTCCTTACTTTCCACGCGTGTTGTAAAACTTGGTTTGTGAGTAACGTATCAACTCGCTTCTGTATGGTAACGCTGTAGTATTTAGAGACCGATTTCTTAAGGTGATGACAGAGGGGGTGGCTTGGCACACGAATATTGTGTTAGGTAATGATAAATGTCAACTTATAAACAGGGCAAGGGGTACAGGCATAGCTCTACTCATTCTTAAACCAGACGCTAGGTGACGGTGGGTGAAATATTACGTTTCCGCGTGAGGCGACGGGCCTTTTCTAATGAATGAAAGATAACGATACGGAACGGGCTAATGTGACGGTTATGCCCGCGACTTATACCCGGAAAGTGATGAGTTCGTATCTCTGTTAGGTGATGGACTACCGTCACTGAGACTTTCATGGTTTTCTCCAGTGTGGTGTAGATAAATACCGGGACAGTACCTGGATTGAGCCTTCCAGATTCTATCGATTTCATCACTCGTGAATCGTCCAAACATCTGACGTTATAAAAACCAAATTCCTGATTGCGTTAAAAAGTAACCTGCAAAGAAACAATATAGTCCCAGTGGTAGCGCGATCTACGGTTTAGGCCTGCAGCCGCTCGCCTGCTGGAATTCCAGATTTGAATCCTGCCTGGGTTACGTATGCCTGTCTCTTGGGAATGTTGTTTGTTGTCTCGTAAAGGTCCTTGTGACTGATCAATCCCTCGTCCAGATGAGTCCTACCGACTGTGCGTGTTTGTGTTCGAGTGTTCTATACTTACGAGTATATAGAAGAGCTAAGATAGAGAAAGAAACAGTATAAGAAGTGTAGTGCCCCGCCGAAAGATACGAAAATTCTATCAGTTATGTCCGGTTAAGCACTAATGAGGTGGAGGTGGTAACGGGATGACGAGGGTTCGTAATTACCAGTATTGAGGGTAGAAAACTGTCACCAAATAGGCGATTGTCTATTAAATTAATGATTTTGGGAACACAAGGATAAGCTAGCTATCACTCGCAACCTTTCGTCTTTAAATATAAAAGTTAATATATATTTTAATCTATACAAGAGTAAATGTCAAATAATAAATAAGTTAACAAGTTGGCATTGTACAACAATTAGAAATTCCTAGAAAATAGTTCACTGTAAAATAGTTATACTGAAACTGTTAATCTGAATGGTTATTTGAATAGTTATTTTGCCTCTTTATGTTGCGAATAAATTTGGAATTTAGTTAAATTAATTTCAAATTTACTTCCGAAAGTTACTCATCACGATACAATGTTGTAATCAGAAATCACTGAATTAATCACAGTTAATTAAACACAGATAGTTCAACACAGTTAGAACGTCTTACCTTTGAAAATCAGGAGAACGAATTTTATCATCGCTCAGTAAATCTTTATAATATTCGTGCACAAATTAATTATATTCTTCTTAAATGTAGTTCTGATTTTGTAACACTGATGATATGCGACAGCCGGTACTGTGGTAGTGTAATCGTCTTGATGAGTATTTAGTGAGTCAGTTCAATAACCGAAATCAGTAACATTTATAGAGACAAAATAACAGCTAATGAATTCCTCAGGTCATGTCACTCGCGAGAGTTGAAAGTATTCCAACTATGAGGAATTGTTTGGTTTGGTATGGCATGCTGTGACAGCGGTAAGCAAGTGACTTACCATTTCCTGGTTTCACAAGTGATAGAACTTGTAGTTTCGAAATATAAATCCAAATTTGAATCTGAAAATAATGGTGTTGTAGATTTCGTTACATCCTTTCCACCTTAAGGGAAGATTTGGAGTTAAACTGGTTTCAGACCAAATCTTCTGAAACGTATAAATGCAAAAATGTATATTCATAATGAAGGCTACAAGAAACAATGGAATGTTGAAATACCCTTTAGAATACATTGTACAATTAACATTTGAAATGAACTTTCGATTGGTCATACATAAGGAAACAGAATTAAACATTTAGTACATGAACAAGATGAACAAAGGAAGTGTCATAGTATCAAAGTTTAACAAAATACATAGCTTAGCGAGAAAGTTCAGGGTTAAAGGGTTCTTTCTCCTCGTTGTTGTCTGTCGAGTCGACTTCCAGGAAGTGTTTAGGATTACATGTCTATTATGAAAGCTGAGAAATGCAAGTGCAGCATTCGTGATAAAGCTCTTTCCGTATGTAGGATGTAGGTCTGTGTGCTGAGCTAGTGGTTAGTTTTATTGAGTAGGATGCAAAGATTACGTTGCTTTCTGATGCTACGGGTTCATGTGTTGTATCTCGTGTTGTATTTTGCAGCTCTTGCTGGGTATCGGGATTCGGTGTATTAGGATCTTGAACAGTGTTCCGTTTGAAGATCGTGTAGCATTTGTTGTGTAGGCAAGAACGGTAGTAGCAAATAATTATTCCTAAAATGGTGACGACACAAATGAATGCAGTTATAATTAGATGCCAATGTAGTTGTTTGTCTCGGCGTGAAGATGTTTGATGAAGATGTAGGATAGAATCAACATCGAAGGTTCGCTGAAGTCCTGAGGTTCTCGAGTGGATGTCATCTAGTTTTTGAAGTTCTGTCCGCATTATCTCCTTTAGTTTCTGGATTTCCGCATTGGTGACTACAGGCATCCTCGCTGGTAAGTAGTCTCGAAGGCTCCAGGTTTACTTGTGTTTCGCCATGGAGTTCTGGAAACGCATGAATCTCATCAGATGAAATGTAACAATTAGCAGTGTTATGTAGAAGTCCGGCTTCAAAAAAGTTTGTTATAGGAAGTTTGTCCGCTGACGTTTCAGCATCGCAGGGTTACAGAATGGGGCGTTGAAACACTGTCCCAAATTTCTGAAAGATTTGTGCTTGGGGATCGTAGATAAATTGTCTGCGGCAGAGATGGTAAATTGTTGACGTCTGGAAATATAAACTCATCTCGCAAGTTTTAGTTTGTGCACTAAAAATTGGAAAGTTAGACGGGCAAATGGTAACACTGCCTCTGTAGCAACGATTACAATCAGTCTCCGTAAACAACAGGTAATCGCACTTACAGTGTAGAATTGCAAAATACCTCTAATCAATAGAATATCCAAAGTGTTTGTTTGAATCTATAGGCTGAGGCAAAATCACTATTCTATATAAATCAAAGTAAGAATTAGTTGTTATTAGAGGTACGCTAACAATGAATTGAAAGCTATGAGCGTTTGCAACCAATAAAACTTTAGCGAGTTCATAATAAATGTGTACAATTTCGGTTCTAGTTCCAACCATAAGTTCGTATCCTTCTGGAAGGAGTAGGGTTACGTTTCTCAGAATGTTTTTTAACGATGTAGGCTTCAAAGGTTTCATAGGCAATTTGCTATGGATTGCAAATTGTACAGCGTCAGATAGATCATAAAATTGTTGGGTCAACTGCGGTAAAGAGAATTCCGTCTTACTGCTGTAAATAGGGCACTCTGTCCTTGTACCGTAAAGTGAAGCCATGCTATGTCTTTAGTTATGTTTTGAAACTTTTCGTGTGAATGTACTACGTTATCCTTGATTACAGTTGTGAAATTTGCAATAGCTTGGGAATTTATTTCCATAACAATATCAAGTTTCTTCACTGTCACTTGGTTGGATAATGAGTGTACTACGTCAGAGTTCTTATCTTTCAATTCGTCAAGAGTGTTATGTAATTTATTAAGATCTGCAAGTGTTGCGGTTCCGAATAACGTCATTAATAGTATCACCAACACCTAATATACTGCGCCGACGATCTAACCGAGGCAAAAACTGATAGAAATCATGGAGTTTGCACTCCAGAATTTGTAGTTGTTTCAATCCGTCTAAATTCCGAAACTGAAGTAAATTCTAGTTTTTGTTGTTCAACAAAGAAAATATCCGCTTTTACAATAGAAATGATTTCGTGATACGTACTAAGATTGAAATCTAAGGCGATGCGCCAAATGTCACTCGTCAGAAAAATATCTGATTCTTTCAAAAGGCCCACACTCTGGTTTAGTGGTTGCACAAAATATTCTGATACTAAATACACAAGACATCCTCTAACAGACAGAGATTACATTAAGTTATACGGTCTACGTAATGTAAATAAACAAATTTTGACTCCCATTTTAATCACAATTTTACTGTTCTTGTGACATTATTCTCTCTCTCTCTCTCGACCTTGTAACGGCGGGTTCTGTTCTCCTGAGTTGCATTTCTCGACGGGATCGGGTGGTCTTGGAGGGCTGTAATTTCGATTATCCCTTTCTAAGAGGGGTGTTTCTACCACTTGTTGGACTAGGTCAGGAGTGTTTGGAGTGTGAACAAGAGGGGATTCAGACTCAGTCCTGTCGGAGTAGTTTGGAATTTCCATTGGCAATGACCCAATTCTAACTTCACCTTCTTCATCTGCATCTAAGTGCTTTTTGTCCTCTTCGCATGTTTTCTTTGTAGCGTTTCTATGCTGCTTAGGTTTCCAAAGATCAGTATTATGAGCAATTTTCAGACGGTTTACATGCACAACTTGTGACTTACTGTTTTGATCCATGATTTCGTAGTTCACATTAGAAATTTTCTTCGTAATTTGGTATAATCCAGTCCGCGGTTTTCGGAACTTTCGTGAGAATCCTGGCTTCATAGCCGGATTGTAGAGGTAAACAAAGTCATTTACCTCGAACTTTCGCTGCTTAGCTTTGCGATCATACCAAAATTTTTTGTTCAGATACGACTTCTTATTCGCTCTGGCTGCTTGTTGGTAGGCTAGTTTCAAACTAGACTAGAGGTTCTTCAGTCTACTATTCTGTTCTGGGTTTTCATTTGAAATTTTGGCTTTCAAGTTGTCGCTGTTTGGTGGTGTCCTTTGTGTGCCGTGTAGCAGGTAGTAAGGACTGTATCCTGTAACTGTGTTTAGCGTTGCGCGGTAGGACATGAGGTAGAAATATACCAGATTATCACAATTATTATGATTCGCGTTTATATAATTACATAGGCCTGTATGAATCGAACGATGAAACCGTTCGATTTGCCCGTTACTTTGAGCATGATAACTTGAAGTGCGTATACCTAAAATTTTTGCAAGTTTCCTGAAAAAATGAAGACATGCTCGACACTGGTCCGTGATTAATTTAGAACAAGAACCATGACGAGTCACGATCCGTGTCGCGTAAATTCTCGCACATGATTCAACTGTCTGATCTCTCAATGGGTAGGCCTCTACATATTTTGTGAAATGGTCGATAAATGTTAGTAAATATTTATTGCCTCTACGCGTCACTGGATATGGGCCTGTAATGTCCATGGATGTGACTTCAAAAGGAGTCGTGGGCATCTCCACTTATGTGAGTGGCGGTCTGAATTCGCGATCCTCCTTTCGTTTCTGACAGGGGTCACATTTCTGAATATACTCTTCTACTGATCTACGCATACTGGGCCACCAGAAACGTAGCAAAATCAAGTCTTGCGTACTTTTTACTCCCGGATTGGCCACAAATACAGGATCATGGTTTCCCTTAATGACCTCCCAAATCAAACTTTGAGGTGCGACTAGCTGGTGGTTACCGATAGAGCGGCGCTTTACAGAATTCCATCAATGTCCAAAAAAATATTTCTTGTTTTTATATGTCTCGGCTTTGTTTTGTGCAAAAGGCGTTTTTAGCTGGTTCCTGGAGGATATTTTTCCTATCCAAGATTCTTTCCTGTAAGATGGCACCCACGTGCCGATTCAGAGCTTCAACATTGCCTATTTTAGACCCAGCTCTGTGTTCGAACACGAACTCAATTTTCTGTCCCTCTTTTTATGTTAAATTATCTAGTTTACCTGGTAATAAATTTTGATTCAGGGCCTCCTTTTTCTTTTTCCTAGGGGCTTGATTGGTACGTTTGTGGCAGGCCTTTGTTTCTTTTCAAATTCCACTTTTCCCATCACCACCTGACGGCATCGGGTGCGTGGGGGACATTTTCTTTTACTTTGACATGCCAAGTTTTGCCCTGGGTAATTACGCCACAGTGGGGGCGGTCTGCGAGTTGTTCATTTGCTTGCCGCTTCTTCAGTGTACTAGGTTGAGGGCTGTGTCCCTCTTTACCTACTGTGAAAATCGTGAGTGCACTATGACTCTTATGAGTACCACTGTGTACTCGGGGCCTCCTGCCATTGTTATTTAGCAACAATTTGCAACAATCGAAATCCATCGTGGCGCCTGTTTTCGTCATGATGCCTGTCCCTATAATACCAGCGCCTTCAGTAAGGAATGAACACACTAAAAAATGTACGCTTAAATTCGCGCCCGTTTAACCGAAATGAAACTGTCTTCCGCCCCTTTATGTTGAGGACCACACGGGTCACGCCATATGGCCTCGCATCAGTGACCTTCACATCACTGCTCGAAATACCAGGCTCTATTATCGAGACATTTGTACCTGTGTCTACAATTAGACTTCTCGATATGCCTTCTATACAGAGAGAAATTAATGGAGTACCGCACTCCAATGCAGTATTATCTGGGGGCTTATCGACAGCTTTTTCGGGGACAGTGAGGCGGAAGAAACTGTCTTCATTTACGCCTCGTTGTCGTTTCCCGAAACTCTGGCCTCCCGTTTGCCTTCCCGCCTAGCATCGTACGGGGGCTTTTCTCCCAAGAAACGTGGGCGACTTGGGGCTTCACCCGGGTCTCTTTTTCTAGGCGAGTCAGCGACTTTGATTTCCTTTTTCAGCCGTGTAGGACACTCTCTAGCGAAGTGCCCTACACCTTCGCATTCGTAACATTTTAGCGCTTCTCTAATCTACGCGTTCCTGGGGCTTTGAACTCTATCTTTGCTGGTCTTGTATTGCACAACCGTGCGTTCGGCTACTCGCTCGGGCGTCAGCAGATTGCCGCGCCCTACTGCATCCTACATACATGCTACTAGGGGACTGTGACGTTAACCGTACCGATTTTTCAAATCTGGTATACAAACTTTCGTTAAATCTGTCCTGTTTCTCGGTTTGTTCTACTGCCAAAGCAATCTGTAAAGCCTGATGCATTGAACTAGGGAATGCTTATCTCGTATGTTTTCCAACCGGGCCATTCAGTCCAGAAACGAAGCTTGCTAATAGCATTCGCTCTGCATTTTTTCAATGCACGCGCTCAGCTACAGGTTCGTCCACTTTGCGAGTAATTTTCTGTGCTAATTCACGACACCTGTCGGCAAACTCCTGGGGACTCTCGTTTTTTTTTTGACGCGCTGTTTGCAATCTGGTAACGTGGTATTGGTCTGTGTGGACATCCTTGTATCTTGACCTGAATGCTTCCTTAAACGTTTGCCAATTTGTTTCCTTAGTATGAAGTTCCGCACAACCCTGATGAAACGTTTTAGCACTTCCACTTAATTTCAAAATGGGGATCTGTAATTGGTTTTTTGTTTCCAGTTTGCAATTTCAGCTGAGGACTCAATGCTAGAAAAAAAAAATTCCTCTAGCGAAATCGTCGAGTCTGAGCCTGACCATTTGGAAATCGACGAGACCAAGGAGAGGTCTTTGTGGACTGTCACTGCGCCCGTTTCCATATGTTCCTTTAGTTGCCGTAACTCTAATCTCGTTTGCGCTAACTCTGCTTGCAGGCGATCGGCCATGTCTAACTAACAAGTGCGTACTAATCTAACTTAAAAAATCCGAAATATTACCGGCTTAATTCATGTCGCGATATTTTTATTTTGACTCACTTCTACGTACCGTTACTAATCGCGAAAATAAATCTAATCCTAGTTTCCACAGAAAATATCTCGCTAAAAAAGATATTACTACCGCAAACCAATATACTACTGCTGCAAACCAATTCTGTAGTGCCCCGACGAAAGATACGGAATTTCTATCAGTTCTGTTCGATTAAGCACTAATGAGAGGGAGATGGTAACGAGATGACGAGGGTTCGCAGTTACCAGTATTGACGGTAGAAAGCTGCCATCAAACAGACGATTGTCTATTAAATTAATGATTTTGGGATCACTATCACTCACAACCTTTCGTCTTTAAATACAAAAGTTAATACATATTCTAATCTATAAAAGAGTAAATGTCAAATAATAAATATGTTAACAAGTTGGCACTGTACAACAATTAGAAATTCATAGAAAATAGTTCACTGTAAAATAGTTTTACTGAAACTGCTAATCTGAATGGTTATTTGAATAGTTATTTTGCCTCTTTATGTTGCGATTAAATTTGGAATTTAATTAAATTAATTTCTAAGTTAGTTCCGAAAGTTACTCATCACAATGTTCTAATCAGAAATCACTGAATAAATCAGAGTTAGTTAAACACAGATAGTTTAACACAGTAAGTCTTACCTTTGAAAATCAGGAGAACGAAGTTTATCATCCCTCAGTAAATCTTTATAATATTCGTGCACAAATTAATTATATTCTTCGTAGATGTAGTTCTGATTTTCTAACACAGATGATATACGACAGCTAGTACTCTGGCAGTGTAATCGTCTTGATGAGTATTTAGTGAGTCAGTTCAATAACCGAAATCAGTAACATTTATAGAGACAAAATAACAGCTAATGTATTCCTCAGGTCATTTCACTCGCGGGAGTTGAAAGTATTCCAACTATGAAAAATTGTACGGCTTGCTATGACATCCTGTGACAGCGGTAAGCAAGTGACTGACCATTTCTTGGTTTCACAAGTGATGGAACATGTAGTTTCGAAATATAAATCCAAATTTGAATCTTAACATAATGGTGTAGATTTCGTTACAGAAGTAATAAATTTAAAACCAAGGAAATTGCTTAATTGTTAGAAGACCAGCCAATAAGATATAAAATCTGCCAAGCCTCAACCTCATATTTCTTTGTTCTTGTCATTTGACAGTGAATGCAAACATAGTAATTTTAGCAGTACCCTGCAGTGTGATAAGAGACAGGACGGACGTAGCCGTGACCTGTTAACAGCTGGCTATCCTCATGAACGTTTTAGCCAATCGATTTTGTAAATGCCACGTAACGTCTGCTATGGAGAGTGCAAAAACCGGTCAATAAAACTGAAACAAATTATCCATTTCTCATTAACATACTCTATATTTCAAGAAACTTTATAGCAATTTCCTTGTGCCTGTACCACGCCATATAGATACATGCGGCATAACAGGTACATTCTTAGCAAGCTGAGAGTTCGGTAACCATATTTGCTTTCCGAAGATTTACTCCCGAAAAAGAAACTCTGGGAATAGAGTCAACAAGAGACAGATGGGCACCAGGACTGTTAGGGTTGCTTTGGGAAAATGTGTTCATCAGGTGTCAAAACCCGTTCACCCGGTAACTTTTCACAATTTACTGTATTCATCTAAGAAAGCTGATAATTGAATTCCTATTTTAGCTGTGAACTCTGATTGTAAATAATGTTTAAGGATAAGTCAAGAAACGATCATAACACAGTAACTCTTGCAGCCCTTGTTGAGACCCCTGTACGTTGTTCCATGTGTATGACATAAAATGTGAGTACGGAAACCTGTAATATTCACTTAAACTGAGAACTCACATTCAGGAATTTCATAATAGTTTGGTGAGGCGGATTCTAACGCGAAGGGAAAAGAAATGTGGAGAAACTTATAAAAGTAAGCAAACTAGAAAATGCGGTTTATGACATTCGCCTAAGAAAACCCACTACTATGCAGCGCAACCAGAGAGACCTCTCTTTACCTCTGCGTTGGGGCGCTAATTCAAATGTAGGAAAATTTACGAACGACCTCGTAGGTTTACTTGTATTCGGTAAGGAAGTGTTAGTACGTCTCAATCGAAAAATGGTGCACCATTTTGTTGGATTCTTGCTACTTACTTTCGACATATAAATACCTGAGAGCTGTCTTGTCAGTCCAAACCCCAAGATGACATCTTGCGGTTGTGAGATAAACGGTACAGTCTTCAATTTCTTTTCTTATATCTCTCAACTGTGTCTGTGAGTTTAACCGAAAGAGGAAACATTTGAAAGCACTCCAGCAACGGTGACTGGGTTCACGTCAGGTTTCGCAGCAGAAAGAAAACGACGCATAAGTTGAAGTAGTCGGAGCAGTTACGTCGATTGCAAGTTGGGCGTTCTGTACACGTGACTTAACAATTTATATATAAACATGCGCACAGAATAATGCTGTTATTCCGTGAATGCCTTAGCACACAGCTAGTTTGCTTTCACCTGGAATTCTTTCCGATAAAATCGAAAAGAAAATGCCTTCCTGGATTTGACAGATATTTGTCGACAATGTGAGCTGTTCACAATCAGGGCGCTTTTCTTTTACCGAATTACTAATACTACTACTATTATTACCACTACTATTATTCCTACTAACTTATGAAAGCCTGGATGACCTAGTGGGTTCGTTAATGAAGTTACGGTGTAGGAAGTCGAAGAAGCATCGCTTTATTCCTGGCCACGGTAACATAATTTTCCATTTCACTCAATATCTAGACCAAATTTGGGGTACACAACCTCCTATTAAAGGGGTAGCAGGGGTCTGTAGCTAAGGGTAAAGAGGCCGGAAGATCAATCACCACTTTCTAGTACTGAGGTGATAAACAAGTGCACTCTTCTTCCATATTTATGACGTACATACGAGCAGGACTACCTTACGATAATTTTATTATTATTATTTACTTTATACAATATATTTGCAATTATTTACCTGCAACAGACCATACTTGTATGGTACATTGTATTACTTCTGTCCTATGTTAGAATTCCTGACACATGTAGTGTTATTATAAATTTTAAAAGTTTAGTACTTTTCGAACTACGTGAACCGTGCCCAGTATGATTGTTGTATGTATTTCTTGATGTAGTGTTTTCCCGTTACGTTTTACAATAATTTTTTGGATGATTTTGAAAGGATTCCAGTTTTCCGTGCTGTTACTGTTGTCACTTGTGTTTTTTTAACATTCCATATGCGCTCTAAGTTCTTTGTAGTTGTAAAACCTTCTCACAGTCCTTCTTGATCACATTTCTGCCTACTGAAATTTCAGTGTATGCTTATTTTAGCAGATACGTTCCTTCATATTATCCATATTTCGTCCATTGCTAAAAAATGAGAAAAATGCAACGGAATATATTAGCTGCTAAGTGTAGTATTAACTTTTTATTAATATTTGTAAATTAACGAGACTTAGTAGATTCTCAAGAAAGGCGCTCTTTCCTTAAGTCAGTTAATATAGTTTTAAAAGATTTTAATGACGTATTTATCGAAGATAATTGTACGCTCTATAGCAAAACACTTACGACAAGTGACGAGTACCTTCGTCGCTTCTGTCCGTTCATTCGTCTCTCTGGCAGCATGGAACGACTGGTTTTCCACAAAAGGAATTTTGACGAAACACCGTACTGTAGAATGTGTTAAAAGTTAAAAATCTATTCACCAAATTCCTATCTGCCTAAAATCAGCGAAAACGACACTATATGATAAGCACTTACATATATATATATATATTATAATAATTTAGTGTCTTTGTGAGATGCGCGGAAGTACAACAAATATGAGAAAGGCAGAAAGGACGAAGAAATCGTGCATTATCTTACCACAATATGCAGCCACAAAAATGC
>Ga0268261_10001208_pt1 | contig 17444 bp, 1 predicted proteins | sample TergutNc150P1_FD_190353 | JGI IMG/M metagenome (GOLD analysis project Ga0268261, IMG submission 190353) | Nasutitermes corniger P1 segment gut microbial community from laboratory colony in Florida, USA - Nc150 P1 (SPAdes) (version 2) | ecosystem: Host-associated > Arthropoda: Insects > Digestive...
AGTGTAGCCTAGACCTTGTCAAAAACGTAAACCTGGTTATCGGTAAAAACAGCGATATTTATATTGACTGACTATTTGCTTCAACTGAATCGGATCTGAAATCAGCCCGCACAGTGCAGCTGTATGTTTTGCTATACGCTGAACAGTAAGTGTCACTGTACTGTACTGTATTGACTGCAGTGTTCAGGGAGTGTCTTCATAGAGCGGTGGAGTTTGATGGTGTAATTTGTTTATATCAACAATGTTTGTCAATGTTGTAACAGTGTTAACGTTTACGGCGTGTGTATGATCAGTAAAGACATAATGTATCAATTTAGCTAAACGTAATGTTATATTAGTTAAGTTGTTTCCTTTATATAAAAACCAATGTCGAAATATGCAGCCTAACATTGGTGACTTGTCCTTCGATACATGTTAAAAATTGGTATAAAGGGATTTGTGCTGTGTGTGGAGAAAGTAAAAACAGTTGTTAGGTTCTGAAGTTATTGTTGGGAGTTCAAAATTTTAAGTCTGGTTTTCGTGTTTACAACTGCATTGGAAATGAAGTTTAAAACGCTTTCCGAAATGGACACTGAAACAGAAGAGAACTGCAGGAGTGTAAAACGAATTAAGGAAATGTAAGCATGTTGAAACACAAAATGCACACAATAATTGTTCCATCCCAACGATTGAACACAATTCCTTTTCAAAGATTTTTCTTTTCATTGTAAGTGGAAACAATTAATATGACAAGGCAGAAAACTGATTACCAATATTATAGTAAGAATGAATATAATTTTTGCAGTCTTTTATGTATGTTGGCTTGAGGATGCTGTGTGTTCGGAGATAAAGAACGAGAACTCTATAGAATACTGCAGGCTGCCACAATGTGACAGAACACATGAAGATAATGAGTAACTACAGAGGAAACAAAAAAACAAACACAAGTAAGCCCATACTGTATTAAGTTCTATAAAGGTAAAAACCAAATTCAATCGGTACGTGTTTTGAGAAGGAAAAAATGTGTTAATAACACAGACACAGTACAAAATCCACGAACGTGCAGGTTGTTTGAACGTAAACCGGATATTCCATAATATAATATGATATAAGTACAATCAGGTAGTTACATTACTGCAGGGCTGTACAGGGAGTTTGTAATGACTGGCCACAGTTAGTTTGATAATATATAACTGTCAGCTAATTAATGTAACTGAATGGTGCGTGTTTAGATAAATATAGAGTGAATGGCCTGTAACTGTGTATTAAGATAATTATGCTGTGAATGGTCTATAACTGTGTGTTTAGATAATTATACTGTGAAAGGTCTGTAACTGTGTGTTTAAATAAATATATTATAAATTTCTTAACTGTGTGTTTAGATAATTATACTTTGAATGGTCTGTAACTTTACTGTGTTCGGATAATTATGCTGTGAATGGTCTGTAACTGTGTGTTTAGATAATTATACTGTGAATGGTCTCTAAGTGTGTTTCGATAATTATACTGTGAATAGCCTGTAACTGTACTGTGTTTAGATAATTAAACTGTGAATGGTCTGTAACTGTACTGTGTTTAGATAACTATAATTTGAATGGACTGTAACTGCACTGTGATTAGATAATTATAATGTGAATGGTCTGTAATTGTACTGTGTTTAGATAATTATACTGTGAATGGTCTCTAAGTGTGTTTCGATAATTATACTGTGAATAGCCTGTAACTGTACTGTGTTTAGATAAATAAACTGTGAATGGTCTGTAACTGTACAGTGTTTAGATAAATATAATGTGAATGGTCTGTAACTGTACTGTGTTTAGATAATTATAGTGTGAATGGTCTGTAAATATACTGTGTTTAGATAATTATACTGTGAATGGTCGGTAACTGTACTGTGTTTAGATAATTATACTGTGAATGGTCTGAAACATTGTGTTTAGAAAATGATACTCCGAATAGTCTGTAACAGTGTGTTTAGATAAATATAATGTGAATGGTATGTAACTGTACTGTGTTTAGATAATTATATTGTGAATGGTCTGTAACTGTACTGTGTTTAGATAATTATACTGTGAATTGTCTGTAACACTACTGTGTTTAGATACTGTTAATGATATGCAATATTGCGTTTAGATAATGATACAACGAATGGACTGCAACAGTGTATTTAGATGATTATACTGTGAATGGTCTGTAACTGTGTGTTTAGATAATTAAACTGTGAATGGTCTGTAACTGTAATGAGTTAAGATAATTATACTGTGAATGATAGGCAACAATGTGTTTAGAGAATTATACTGTGAATGATCTGTAATTGTGTGTTTAGATAATTATACTGCGAATGGTCTGTAACTGTACTGCGTTTAGATAAATATACTGTGAATGATGTGTAACAATATGTTTAGATAATTATACTGTGAATGATCTGTAAGTGTGTGTTTAGATAAATATACTGCGAATGGTCAGTAAATATACTGTGTTTAGATAATTATACGGTGAATAATCTGTAACTGTGTGTTTAGATAATTATATTGCGAATGGTCTGTGACTGTACTGTGTTTAGATAATTATACTGTGAATGTTCTGTAACTGTGTGTTTAGATAATTATACTATGAATGGTCTGTAAATGTGTGTTTAGATAATTATGCTGTGAAAAGTCTTTAACTGTTCAGTGTTAAGAAAATTATACTGAGAATGGTCTGTAACTGTGTGTTTAGATTATTATACTGTGATGGTCTGTAACAGTACTGTGTTTAGATAATTATACTGTGAATGATCTGTAAAAATGTGTTTAGATAATTATTCTGTGAATGATCTGTACCTGTGTGTTTAGATAATTATACTGTGAAGGGTCTGTAACTGTACTGTTTAGATAATTTTATTGTGAATGGTCTGTAACTTTACTGTGTTTAGAATGTTATACTGTGAATGGTCTGAAACTTTACTGTGTTTAGATAATTATACTGTGAATGGTCTGTAACTGTACTGTGTTTAGATAATTATATTGTGAATGGTCGGTAACTGTACTGTGTTTAGATAATTATACTGTAAATTGTCTGTAACTGTACTGTGTAAGATAATTGTACTGTGAATGGTCTGTAACTGTGTGCTTAGATAATTATACTGTGAATGGTCGGTAACATTACTGTACTTAGATAACTATAAAGTGAATGGTCTGCAAATGTACCGTGTTTAGATAATTATATTTTGAATGGTCTGTAAATTTACTGTGCATAGATAATTATACTGTGAATGGTCGGTAACTGTACTGTGTTTAGAAAATTTTATTGTGAATGGTCTGTAACTGTACTGTGTTTAGATAATTATACTGTGAATGTTCGGTAACTGTACTGTGTTTAGATAATTGTACTGTGAATGTTCGGTAAATGTAGTGTGCTTAGATAATTATAGTGTGAATGGTCGGTAACTGTACTGTGCTTAGATAATTATTTTGTGAATGGTCTGTAAATCTCATGTGTTTAGATAATTATACTGTAAATGGTCGGTAACTCTACTGTGCTTAGATTATTATATTGTGAATGGTCGGTAACTGTACTGTGCTTAGATAATTATACTGTGAATGGTCGGTAACTGTACTGTGTTTAGATAATTATAATGTGAATAGTCTGTAAATCTACTGCGTCTTTAGATTTTTAAACTGCGAATGGTCTTTAAATGTACTGTGTTTAAATAATTATACTGTGAATGGTCTGCAAATGTATTGTGTTTTGATTATTATATTGTGAATGATCGGTAACTGTACTGTGATTGGATAATTATAATGTGAATGATCTGTAACTCTACTGTGTTTAGATATTTAAATTGTGAATGGTGTGTATCTGTACTGTGCTTAGATAATTGTGTTGCGAATGGTCTTTAATTCTACTGTGTTTAGATAATTATACTTTGAATGGTTGGTAACTCTACTGTGTTTAGATAATTATACTTTGAATGGTCTGTAACTGTACTGTGCTTAGATAATTATACTGTGAATGGTCTGTAACTCTACTGTGTTTAGATAACTGTAAATTGTATGGTCTGTAACTCTACTGTGTTCAGATAACTATAATGTGAATGGTCTGTAACTTTACTGTGCTTCGATAATTATACTGCGAATGGTCTTTAAATGTACTGGGTTTAGATATTTATATAATGAATGGTCGGTAACTCTACTGTGCTTAGATAATTATACTGTGAATAGTCTGTAACTGTAATGTGTTAAGATAATTATATTATGAATGGTCTGTAACTCTACCGTGCTTAGATAATTATAATGTGAATGGTCGGTAAATATACTGTGCTTAGAAAACTATACTGCGAAAAGTCTGTAACTGTACTGTGTTTAGATAATTATACTGTGAATGGCCTGTAACTCTACTGTGTTTAGATAACTATACTGTGAATAGTCTGTAACAGTACTGTGCTTAGATAACTATATTGTGAATGGTCGGTAACTGTACTGTGTTTAGATAAATGTAGTTTGAATGGTCTGTAACTGTACTGTGTTTAGATAACTATACTGTGAATGGTCGGTAACTGTACTGTGTTTAGATATCTATACTGTGAATGGTCTGTAACTGTACTATGTTTAGATAATTATATTGTGAATAGCCGGTAACTCTAATGTGCTTAGGTTTAGATACTGTGAATGGTCTGTAACTGTACTGTGTTTAGATAATTATATTTTGAATGATCTGTAACTGTACTGTGCTTAGATAATTATACTGACAATGGTCTTTAACTGTACTGTGCTTAAATAATCATAATTTGAATGTTCGGTATCTGTACTGTGTTTAGATAATTATACGGTGAATGACCAGTAAATGTACTGTGTTTAGATAATCATATTGTTTATGGTCTGTAACAGTACTGTGTTAAGTTTATTATACTGTGAAAGGTCGGTAACTGTACTGTGTTTAGATAATAAAACTGTGAATGTTCTGTAACTCTACTGTGTTTATATAATTATACTGTGAATGGTCTGTAACAGTGTGCTTTGATAATTATACAGTGAATGGTCCGTAACTGTACTGTGTTTAGATAATTATACTGTGATTGATCTGTAACTGTGTGTTTAGATAATTATATTGTGAATGGTCTGTAACTTTACTGTGTTTAGATAATTATACTGTGAATGGTCGGTAACTCTACTGTGTTTAGATAATTATAATGTGAATGGTCGGTAACTGTACTGTGTTTAGATAATTAGACTGTGAATGGTCTGCAGGATTGTGTTTAGAAAATGATATTCCGAATGGTCTGGAACAGAGTGTTTAGATAAATATACTGTGAAAGATTTGTAAATTTAATGTGTTTAGATAATTATATTGTGTGTGGTCTACAACCTTACTGTGTTTAGATAATTATACTGTGAATTGTTTATCACTCTACTGTGTTTAGATAATGTTAATGTTAATTATCTGCAACATAGTGTTTAGATAATGATACTCCGAATGGACTGTAACAGAGTTTTTAGATAATTATTCTGTGAATGGTCTGTAACAGGGTGTTTAGATAATTATACTCTGAATGTTAGGTAACAATGTGTTTAGATAATTATACTTTGAATGGTCTGTAACTTTACTGTGTTTAGATAATTATACTGTGAATGATCTGTAACAATGTGTTTAGATAGTTATACTGTGAATGATCTGAAACTGTGTGTTTAGATATTTAAACTGCGAATGGTCTGTAACTTTACTGTGTTTAGATAATTATACTGTGAATGTTGTTTAACAATATTTTTATGTAATTATACTTTGAATGATATGTAACTGTGTGTTTAGATAATTATACTGCGAATGATCTGTAACTGTACTGTGTTTCGATAATTATACGGTGAATGTTCTCTAAGAGTGTGTTTAGATATCTATATTGTGAAAGGTCTGTAAATGTACTGTGTTTAGTTAATTATAATGTGAATGTTCTGTAATTGTGTGTTTAGTTAATTATACTGTGAATGATCTGTAACTGTGACATTAGATAATTATACTGCGAATGGTCTGTAAGTGTACCGTGTTTAGATAATTAAACTGTCAATGTTCTGTAACAAAGTGTTTTCATAATTATACTGTGAATGATCTGTAACTGTGTGTTTAGATTTTTAAACTCTGAATGGTCTGTAACTCTACTGTGTTTAGATAATTATACTGTGAATGGTCTGTAACTTTACTGTGTTTAGATATCTATACTGTGAATGGTTTGTAACTGTACTGTGTTTAGATAATTATACTGTGAATGTTCGTTAACTGTACTGCGTTTTGATAATTATACTGTGAATGGTCTGTAACTGTACTGTGTTTAGATAATTATACTGTTAATGGCCTGTAACTGTGTGCTTAGTTAATTATACTGTGAATGGTCGGTAACATTACTGTGCTTAGATAATTATAAAGTGAATTGTCTGTGAGTGTACTGTGTTTAGATAATTATATTGTGAATGGTCTGTAACTCTACTGTGCTTAGATATTTATACTGTGAATTGTCTGTAATTGTACTGTGTTTAGATAATTATATTGTGAATGGTCGGTAACTCTACTGTGCTTAGATAATTGTACTGTGAATTGTCGGTAAATGTACTGTGCTTAGATAATTATACTGTGTATGGTCGGTAACTCTACTGTGCTTTGATATTTATATTGTGAATTGTCTGTAACTGTACTGTGCATAGATAATTATACTGAGAATAGTCGGTAACTGTACTGTGATTAGAAAATTTTATTGTGAATGGTCGGTAACTGTACTGTGCTTAGGTTATTATACTGTGAATGGTCTGTAAATGTACTGTGTTTAGATAATTATATTGTAAATATTCTGTAACTCTACTGTGTCTTTAGATAATTAAACTGCGAATGGTCTGTAACTGTACTGTGTTAAAATAATTATACTGTGAATGGTCTGTAAATCTACTGTGCTTAGATAATTATATTGTGAATGATCGGTAACTGTACTGTGCTTAGATAATTATAATGTGAATTGTCTGTAACTATACTCTTTTTAGATAAATAAATTTTGAATGGTCTGTATCTTTTCTGTGCTTAGATAATTGTACAGCGAATGGTCTTTAACTCTATTGTGATTCGATAATTATATTGTGAATGGTCGGTAACTGTACTGTGCTTAGATAATTATATTGTTAATGGTCTGTGACTGTACTGTGTTTTGATAATTATATTGTGAATGGTCTGTAACTCTTCTGTGCTTAGATAATTATAATGTGAATGGTCGGTAACTGAACTGTGTTTAGATAAATATACTGCGAATGGTCTGTAACTGTACTGTGTTTAGATAACTATAATCTGAATGGTCTGTAACTTTACTCTGCTTAGATAATTATACTGCGAATGGTCTTTAACTGTACTGTGTTTAGATAATTATATTGTGAATGGTCGGTAACTGTACTGTGATTAGATAATTATACTGTGAATGGTCTGTAAATGTACTGTGTTTAGATAAGTATATTGTGAATGGCCTGTAACTGTACTGTGCTTAGATAATTGTAATGAAAATGGTCGGTAAATGTACTGCTTATATAACTATACTGTGAATGGTCTGTAAATGTACTGTGTTAAATAATTATGCTGTGAATGGTCTGTAAATGTACTGTGTTTAGATAACTATACTGTGAATGGTCTGTAGCTGTACTGTGTTTAGATAACTATACTGTGAATGGTCGGTAAATCTACTGTGTTTAGATAAATATATTTTGAATGGTCTATCACTTTACTGTGTTTAGATAACTCTACTGTGAATTGTCGGTAACTTTACTGTGTTTAGATAATTATAATGTGAATTGTCTGTAACATTACTGTGTTTAGATAACTATATTGTGATTGGTCGGTAACTGTACTGTGCTTAGGTAATTATAATGCGAATGTTCTTTAACTATACAGTGATTAGATAATTATAATTTGAATGGTTGGTAACTCTACTGTTCTTAGATAATTATACGGTGAATCACCAGCAAATGTACTGCGTTTAGATAATTATACTGTTAATGGTCTGTAACAGTACTGTGTTTAGGTAATTATACTGTGAATGATCGGTAACTGTACTGTGTTTAGATAATTATACTGTGAATGGTTTGTAACTGTACTGTGTTTAGATAATTATACTGTGGATGGTCTGTAACTCTACTGTGTTTAGATAATTATACTGTGAATGGTCGGTAAATATACTGTGTTTAGATAATTATACTGTGAATGGTCGGTAACTGTACTGTGTTTAGATAATTGTATTGTGAAGGGTCTGTAACAGTCCTGTGTTTAGATAATTATACTGAGAATGGTTGGTAACTGTACTGTGATTCGATAATTATAATGTGAATGGTCAGTTACTGTACTGTGTTTAGATAATTATACTGTGAACGGTCTGTAACTGTACTGTGTTTAGATTATTACACTGAGAATGTTCGGTTACTCTACTGTGTCTAGATAATTATACTGTAAATTGTCGGTAACTTTACTGTGTTCAGATAATTATACTGAGATTGGCCGGTAATATTAATGTGTTTAGATAATTATACTGTGAATGGTCGGTAAATGTACTGTGTTTAGATGATTATACTGAGAATGGTCTGTAACTGTATGTTTAGATAATTAAACTGTAAACTATCTGTAACTGTGTGTTTAGATAATTATACTGTGAATTTTTCGGTAGCTGTACTGTGTTTAGATAATTATAATGTGAATGGTCGGAAACTGTAATGTGTTTAGATAATTATACTGTGAAAGTTCGGTAACTCTACTGTGTCTAGATAATTATACTGGGAATGGTTGGTAACTGTACTCTGTTTAGATAATTGTACTGTGAATGTTCGGTAACTGTACTGTGTTTAGATAATTATACTGTGAATGGTCCGTAACTGTACTGTGTTTAGATAATTATACTGGGAATGTTCTGTAACTCTACTGTGTCTAGATAATTATACTGAGAATGGTCTGTAACTGTACTGTGTTTAAATAATTATACTGTGAATGGTCGGTAGCAGTACTTTTTTTAGAAAATTATACTGTGAATAGTCGGTTAATGTACTGTGTTTTGATAATTATACTGAGAATGTTCGGTAACAGTACTGTGTTTAGATAATTATACTCTGAATGGTCGGTAACTGTACTGTGTTTAGATTATTATACTGTGAATTGTCGGTATCTGTACTGTATTTAGATAATTATACTGTGAATGGTTGGAAACTGTACTGTATTTAGATAAGTATACTGTGAATTGTCGGTAAATGTACTGTGTTTTGTTAATTACACTGTGAATGGTTGGTTACTCTACTGTGTTTAGATAATTATATTGTGAATTGTCGGTAAATATACTGTGTTTAGATAATTATACTGTGAGTGGTCGGTAACTGTACTGTGTTTAGATAATTAAACTGTGAATTTTCGGTAACTGTACTGTGTTTAGATAATTATACTGTGAATGGTCGGTAACTGTACTGTGTTTAGATTATTATATTGTGAATGGTCTGTAACAGTACTGTGTTTAGATGATTATACTGAGAATGGTCTGTAACAGTACTGTGATTTGATAATTATACTGTGAATGGTCGGTAACTGTACAGTGTTTAGATAATTATACTGTGAATGGTCTGTAACTTTACTGTGTTTTGATAATTATACCGTGAATGGTATGTAACTGTAATCTGTTTAGATAATTGTACAGTGAATGATCTGTAAATATGTGTTTAGATTATTTTACTGCGAATGGTCTATAACTCTACTCTGTTTAGATAATTATACTGTGAATGGTATGTAACTGTACTGTGTTTAGATAATTTTACTGTGAATGGTCTTTAACTTTGTGTTTAGATAATTATACTGTGAATGTCTGTAACTCTACTTTGTTATGATAATTATACTGTGAATGTTCTGTAACTATGTGTTTAGATAATAATACTGTGAATGATCTGTAACTGTGTGTTTGGATAAATATACTTTGAATGTTCTGTAACTGTACTGTGTTTAGATAATTATACTGTGAATGGTCTGTTACTGTGTGTTTAAGTAATTATACTGTGAATGATCTGTAACTCTACTGTGTTTAGATAATTATACTGTGAATGGACGGTAACTGTACTGTGTTTAGATAATTATACTGTGAATGGTCGGTAACTGTACTGTGTTTAGATAATTATACTGTGAATGGTCGGTAACTGTACTGTGTTTAGATAATTATACTGTGAATGGTCGGTAACTGTACTGTGTTTAGATAATTATACTGTGAATGGTCGGTAACTCTACTGTGTTTAGATAATTATACTGTGAATGGTCGGTAACTGTACTGTGTTTAGATAATTATACTGTGAATGTTCTGTAACTGTACTATGTTTAGATAATTGTATTGTGAAGGGTATGTAACAGTCCTGTGTTTAGATAATTATACTGAGAATGGTTGGTAACTGTACTGTGATTCGATAATTATAATGTGAATTGTCGGTAATTGTACTGTGTTTAGATAATTATACTGTGAACGGTCTGTAACTGTACTTTGTTTAGATTATTACACTGAGAATGTTCGGTTACTCTACTGTGTCTAGATGATTATACTGAAAATGGTCGGTAACTTTACTGTGTTCAGATAATTATACTGGGATTGTTCGGTAATAGCAATGTGTTTAGATAATTATACTGTGAATGGTCGGTAACTGTAATGTGTTTAGATGATTATACTGAGAATGGTCTGTAACTGTGTGTTTAGTTAATTAAACTGTAAAATATCTGTAACTGTGTGTTTAGATAATTATACTGTGAATTTTTCGGTAGCTGTGCTGTGTTTAGATAATTATAAAGTGAATGGTCGGTAACTGTACTGTGTTTAGATAATTATACTGTGAAAGTTCGGTAACTCTACTATGTCTAGATAATTATACTGGGAATGGTTAGTAACTGTACTCTGTTTAGATAATTATACTATGAATGTTCGGTAACTTTACTGAGTTTAGTTTATTATACTGTGAATGGTCTGTAACTGTACTGTGTTTAGATAATTATACTGGCAATGTTCTGTAACTCTACTGTGTCTAGATAATTATACTGAGAATGGTCGGTAACTGTACTGTGTTTAGATAATTATACTCTGAATGGTCGGTAACTGTACTGTGTTTAGATAATTATACTGTGAATGGTCGGTATCTGTACTGTGTTTAGATAATTATACTGTGAATGGTCGGAAAATGTACTGTATTTAGAAAATTATACTGTGAATTGTCGGTAAATTTACTGTGTTTTGTTAATTACACTGTGAATAGTTGGTTACTCTACTGTGTTTAGATAATTATATTGTGAATTGTCGGTAAATGTACTGTGTTTAGGTAATTATACTGTGAGTGGTCGGTAACTGTACTGTGTTTAGATAATTAAACTGTGAATGTTCGGTAACTGTACTGTGTTTAGATAATTATAATGTGAAAGGTCGGTAACTTTACTGTGTTTAGATTATTATATTGTGAATGGTCTGTAACAGTACTGTGCTTAGATGATTATACTGAGAATGGTCTGTAACGGTACTGTGATTTGATAATTATACTGTGAATGGTCGGTAACTGTACAGTGTTTAGATAATTATACTGTGAATGGTCTGTAACTTTACTGTGTTTTGATAATTATACCGTAAATGGTATGTAACTGTAATGTTTTTTGATAATTGTACAGTCAATGATCTGTAAATGTGTGTTTAGATTATTTTACTGCGAATGGTCTATAACTCTACTCTGTTTAGATAATTATACTGTGAATGGTATGTAACTGTATTGTGTTTAGATAATTTTACTGTGAATGGTCTGTAACTGTGTGTTTAGATAATTATACTGTGAATGTCTTTAACTCTACTTTGTTATGATAATTGTACTGTGAATGTTCTGTAACTGTGTGTTTAGATAATGATACTGTGAATGATCTGTAACTGTGTGTTTGGATAAATATACTTCGAATGTTCTGTAGCTGTACTGTGTTTAGATAATTATACTGTGAATGGTCTGTAACTTTGTGTTTAGTTAATTATACTGTGAATGATATGTAACTGTACTGTGTTTATATAATTATACTGTTAGTGGTTTGTAACTCTACTTTGTTTTGATAATTATAATGTGAATGATCTGTAACTTTACTGTGTTTTAGATAACTATAATGTAAATGGTCTGTAACTGTACTACGTTTAGATAATTATACTGTGAATAGTCTGTAACATTACTGTGTTTAGATAATTACACTGGGAATTGTCTGTTACTGTACTGTGTTTAGATAATTATACTGTGAATGGTCTGTAACATTACTGGTGTTAGATAATTATACTGTGAATTATCTGTAACTTTACTGTGTTTAGATAATTATACTGTGAATGATCTGTAACATTACTGTGTTTAAATAATTATACTGAGAATGTTTTTTAACAGTACTTTGTTTAGATAATTATACTGTGAATGGTCTGTAACTCTACTGTGTTTAGATAATTATACTGTGAATGGTCTGTAACATTACTGGTTTTAGATAACTGTACTGAGAATTTTCTGTAACTGTACTGTGTTTAGTTTATTATACTGTGAACGGTCGGTATCTGTACTTTGTTTAGATTATTATACTGTGAATGGTCTGTATTTTTACTGTGTTTAGATAATTAAAATGTGAATGGTTTGTAACATTACTGTTTTTAGATTATTATACTGGAAATGGTCTGTAACTGTACTTTGTTTAGATAATTATACTGTGAATTGTCGGTAACTTTACTTTGTTCTGAAAAATATACTGTGAATAGTCTGTAACTGTAGTGTGTTTAGATAATTATACTGTGAATGATCTGTAACTGTACTGTGTTTAAATAATTATACCGTGAATGGTCTGTAACTGTGTCTTAGGTAATTATACTGTGAATGGTCTATAACTGTACTGTGTTCAGATAATTATACTGTGAATGGTATATAACTGTACTCTGTTTAGATAATTGTAGTGTGAATGGCCTGTAATTGTGTGTTTAGTTAGTTATACTGTGAATGGTCCGTAACTGTACTGTGTTTAGATATTTATACTATGAATTATCTGTAGCTGTGTGTTTAGATAATTATACTGTGAATGGTCTGCAACAGAGTGTTTAGATAATTATACTGTGAATGGATTGTAACTGTATTGTTTTTAGATAACTATACTGTGAATGGTCTGTAGCTGTGTGTTTAGATAATAGTATTGTGAATGGTCTGTAACTGTACTGTGATTATACAAATATACTCTGAATGGTCTGTAACCACACTGTGTTTGATAATTATACTGTGAATGGTCTGTAACTGTACTGTGTTTGAAAATTATACTGTGAATGGTCGGTAACTCTACTGTGTTTAGATAATTATATTGTGAATCGTCTGTAACTGTGTGTGTAGATAATGATACTCCGTATGTTCTGTAACAGTGTGTTTAGTTAATTATACTGTGAATGTTATGTAACTCTAATTTGTTTAGAAAATTTTACTGTGAATGGACTCTACCTGTACTGTTTGAAAATTATACTGTGAATGGTCGGTAACTCTACTGTGTTTAGATAATTATACTGTGAATGGACTGTACCTGTACTGTGTTTGAAAATTATACTGTGAATGGTCGGTAACTCTACTGTGTTTAGATAATTATATTGTGAATCATCTGTAACTGTGTGTTTAGATAATGATACTCCGTATGTTCTGTAACAGTGTGTTTAGATAATTATACTGTGAATGTTGTGTAACTCTACTTTGTTTAGATAATTTTACTGTTAATGATCTGTAACTGTGTGTTTAGATAATGATACCCTGAATTTCCTGTAACAGTGTGTTTATATATTTATACAGTGAATAGTCTGTAACTGTGTGTTTAGATAATTATTCTGTGAATGATCTGTAACTGTGTGTTTAGATAAATACACTGTGAATGGTCTGTAACTGTGTGTTTAGATAATTACACTGTGGGTGGTCTTTATATGTGTGTTTAGATAATTAATCTTTAAATGATCTGTAACTTTGTGTTAGGTAATTATACTGTGAATGATCTGTAACTGTGTGTTTAGATAATTATTCTGTGAATGTTCTTTAACTGTTCAGTGTTTAGATACTTACACTGTTAATGTTCTGTAACTGTGTGTTTAGATGTTTATACTGTGATTTATCTCTAACTGTGTGTTTAGATAATTATACTCTGAATGGTCTGTAACTGTGTGTTTAGATCATTATACTGTGAATGGTCTGTAACTGTACTGTGTTTAGATAATTTTACTCTTAATGTTCTGTAACTGTGTGTTTAGGTATTTATACTTTGAATGGTCTGTATCTGTACTCAGTTTAGATAATTTTACTGTTAATTGTCTGTAACTGTGTGTTTAGATAATTATACTGTGAATGGTCTGTAACTGTACCCTCTTTAGATAATTTTACTCTTATTGGTCTGTAACTGTGTGTTTAGATAATTATACTTTAAATGGCCTGTAACTGTGTGTTTAGATAATTATACTATGAATGGTCTGTAACTGTTCTCTGTTTAGTTAATTTTACTGCTAATGATCTGTAACTGTGTGTTTAGATAATTATACTGTTAATGGTCTGTAACAGTGTGTTTAGATAATTACACTGTGAATGGTCTTTAACTGTTCAGTGTTTAGATAATTATACTGTGAATGTTCTGTGATTGTACTCTGTTTAGTTAATTTTACTGTTAATAGTCTGTAACTGTGTGTTTTGATAATTATACTGTTAATGATTTTTAGCAGTGTTTATAGATAATTTTACTGTGAGTGGTCTGTAACTGTATGTTTAGATAATTACACTGTGAATGGTCTTTAACTCTTCAGTGTTTAGATACTTATTCTGTGAATGGTCTGTAACTGTGTGTTTAGGTAATTATACTGTGAATGGTCTGTAACTTTGTGTTTAGATAATTATACTGTGAATTATCTGTGACTGTATTGTGTTTAGATAATTTTACTCTTAATGGTCTGTATCTGTGTGTTTAGATAATTTTACTGTGAATGGTCTGTAACTGTACTGTGTTTAGTTAATTATACTGTGAATGTTCTGTAACAATGTGTTTAGATTATTATACTGTGAATGGTCTGTAACTGTACTGTGTTTAGATAATTATACTGTGAATGATCTTTAAATTTTCTATGTTTAGATACTTATTCTGTGAATGATCTGTAACTGTTTGTTTAGATAATTATGCTGCGAATGGTCTGTAACTCTACTGTGTTTAGTTAATTTTACTGTTATTGGTCTGTAACTGTGTGTTAAATAATTATACTTTGAATTGTCTGTAACGTATCTGTGTTTAGATAATTTTACTCTTAATGGTCTGCAACTGTGTGTTTAGATAATTTTACTGTGAATGGTCTGTAACTGTACTGTGTTTAGATAATTATACTCTCAATGGTCTCTAACTTTACTGTGTTAAATAATTATACTGTGAATGGTCTGTAACTCTACTGTTTTTAGATAATTTTACTGTAAATGATCTTTAACTGTGTGTTTAGATAATTATTCTTTGAACGTTCTGTAACAATGTGTTTAGATAATTATACTGTGAATGGCCTGTAAGTGTTTTTTCTGACAGCAAGACTTTGTGATAAGAATTGTTTGCACACTGAACTGATATAAGAAAGTACCGCAAATATTTTGTTTAACCCTTTACGTTCTCTTCACTAAATCAGTGCTATACGGAAACACAAATCAGACCCACCAATTGCATTAAAAATTATCACTCTCTATGCCACAAACCCTGCGCAACATGCCAATACCAGCTTTCATTTGCCTTTTATTTGCCTATAATATAACATTCCCTCAGTAATTCTGAACCCAAGATATTTCTGGAGATTTTTGCTAACTGTACCACTCGCTTTCCCCTGGTCATTTTTCGAATCAGAAGGGGGAAATCTATAACAAACCGTACTGCAGCACTGATGGGGTGTTTGAAGTGCGTAGCGCCAGCAATTTTGACTTATTATCTCTAAGGAATTGATTCATCGAGTGCCGTGGCTTTCTCTCAATCTTATTTCATTATTACAGTAAAACAACAGCACTAAATTCCCAATGTTAATATAGGTAATATCATTATCATCATCATCACCATAATCACCATCATTAAGTACGGTAAATCTCAATATTTATTCTACAAGCTGAAGTGTCGCCATTTTATAGACAGTTAAGTAAAGTCGCCATTTTATGATATTGTTTCGTAGTAAGCAGTAATATATGTGTGGTTCTAGTCGCTTCCCTCTACCCCTAGGAATTTTAGATGTTTTTAGGCTAACCGGTGTGCTGTGAGTGTTGCATAACTGAATAAAAACAGGCGGTATTGTGAAGCGGTCATTCTGTGAAGCCGAGTCGTTTTCGTTGCACGCTGTAGTGAAGATATTTATTGCCTTTTAACAAGTATTACGACTGGTGAACTTTTTTAAATTCAATTTGGTAAATTATTTTCAGTACACACAAATGTGGCACTAGCTCTTTCTTCAATTTCTATTTTAATATTATCCTCCCACATATTCGCAAGCACTCCAGCTGCCCTAAATCCCGCAAGTACTCACGTGAGAACTTTATTTATCTCCGCTGTAAAAACATACATTGCAATTTACATTTTTGCCCAGCATGATTTAGAAGTAACTTTGTCAGAAATATTACGGAAATGCTTTTACATAATTTAAAATTTTTTTTCTGAAATAATAAACCAAGTACGATCTATGGTCACAAAGAAGAGCAATGAAATGTAACAGGCATCGTCTGTTGTGCGGAAGGCCTTCTTTTGTTAAATTAGCATGGGAAATACAATGTCCAATAACAGAAAAGAAACAAATTTTACATTGAATTTATACGGTATAAGCAATTCCAAAAGTGCAACATTTGCCTATTAGCTTTGTCATATCTGTCTGTCCGTCCGCATAAAACATTTCGGCTCCCACTGGAGAGATTTGGCTGAAATTTTATATTTGAATGTATTTCGAGAAACCGTCGAGAAAATTTATGTTTAATGAAAATCTCACAAGAATAACTGCTACTTTAATGAAGACCTATCAACTGTTATGGTATTTTCTTATCCAGTTTTCTTAGAATGAGGAATATTTTAAAAACAAATTTTAGCGGAAATCAAAAAACAAGTTTTAAGATCTACTTTTTTTTAATCTTGACTATTGTGAGATACTGTGGAAAACTATGGTACAACCGTACATGCCACAGTCGACAATATAATACTGCGCATGCGCCTTGCATGCTCCGTAACTATTGCTACAGACACACACTCAGCATATGCAATGTTTATTGCTGTTGGTTACATGACAGCGCTCAATGTAACATTAGACCTATATTGTTGTAGAGTTAAAAATTCAAGATTTTCTAAGCTACTCAATTAGGCTTAGGGTTCATGCAGTTACGCTACCTTATAGGTAGTGGTTTTCACAGCAGTATAAACACCCTACCCTTCCTTCTGTTATATGAAGGTACGTTGCTGGGTAATTG
>Ga0268261_10001209_pt1 | contig 17440 bp, 11 predicted proteins | sample TergutNc150P1_FD_190353 | JGI IMG/M metagenome (GOLD analysis project Ga0268261, IMG submission 190353) | Nasutitermes corniger P1 segment gut microbial community from laboratory colony in Florida, USA - Nc150 P1 (SPAdes) (version 2) | ecosystem: Host-associated > Arthropoda: Insects >...
TCCCCCCCCCCCTTTCCATTTTATGGCGTTTTGAAGTACTACGCCTTCCCTTACTAGTTGGGTCCTGAACGTTGGGTTCATCGTTCTCTCTAATTGCTAGGTAGAACTGTTTTGGAAATCATTACTCCCCTTCCACAGGGTTCTATGACCTCCTGTAGTGGGTGAGGGGCTCGAAACTTCAACCACACAAATTGTCATATATTCACAAAAAGACTTCCAGGCTGGAATCGAACCAGGCCTTACAATGAATGACGTGTCCATTGTTACATGTGTGACTGAACGGAAGAATAAACAAACAAAGAAACAAACAAACAAACTGGTTACATAAAGCTGACAACTATCGATCATAAATCGATTATTATACATGTAGATTGCTATGTTATCAACTACTGTCGATGGCAATCACGGTAAAGATAGTAGTCAATAAAACTCGAATTTTCTTGACAGGTTTCAGTCCGAGAAAATCCGTCCAGCAGGACACGAGTTGTTGCACGCGGCCGGACAGACCTAACGAATCTAACAGTGACCGTTGAGCCTATGCGAACCCGCCTGAAAACTGAATTCCAACCACATCGTGATGCACTTCAGCGTCCTAGTGTTCTACATTGTACGAAACATCCGGTCCTCAGTCCGAATGTGGTCCCACACTGTTAACTTCCACTCTGGGGTGTCGTTGTTGACGGCGGGAATTCTGGGCGTTTTGTTTTGTCGTTACACTGACATGCCTCATACAAAAAGCTGTTAAAACTTTAAAGCACAGTGGTTTTAAGGCCATTCTCACACAGGACGATACTTAAAATACGATTGCAATGCCATGGCAAAGCGTTGACAACACAATACACGCAGGCCCCAAACACTCACATACATTCAACAATAAATTATCTTACTTGATTCATTCAATTCTTTCTCGATGTTTTCCCACACTAGATCAGTCGTTATCATTGTTTGTACAACCAGGACTCTGTCAAGTCCTACAGAATACATGTTCCCAATAAGCTCCATGAGTTTAACACTTGCTTCTTCACTTATACTTACATAGACTAACACACCACGCTAAGTGACAGTCCGTACATCTGTGACGATTTCTTTACAACTGAGCGACAGATAACAGAGTGCTGCATGGTTAGAGTATTGCATCGGCCAAGCGCCGTCAGGTTGGCAGATCCCGTTGGAAACTAAGCGCAAAGCTGCAGATTAACTCAAATCATATCACTATCGCCAAATTTATTAGCGTCTAGTGTGAGAGCTCCCAAAGACGACACAGTCTGCATTTAACCCACGCAGTGTGTGTGTGTGTGTGTGTGTAGACGATTATTTGTCCCAGCAACGTTTACTAGTTTATCTTTGTAATGGAGGTGCTTGGTGTACTACTTGAGGTAGGAACTGAGTTTTTGTATGTCATCTATATTAAGGCAATTCTTTAAAAATTCGACCTTAAAAAAAAGCCCCTGAAATAGTATCATCACAACTCCTCCATAATGCAGTCCCCTCAACAGTAATATCAGAATTCAGCCCTGAAACTGGTCAACTTGTTTCCTCTGGTGCATACACTAGCTAGTTTACTTACATTTTCATTATTTGTTGCCAGCAGTTCCAAGATGTGTAACTTGAATATGCATAATTCAAAGGAAATATATCTACATTACTGGCATGTGTTTGTTTACTGATGTAGGTGGTCAGGTACTGTATGCATAACGCTGTTAATGAAATATCGTCTGACTTTGCGTGATTTCAGACGTTCGCAACAATGTCTGTAAGATCTGCGCTCTCCTGGGACTTTACGCAGCATACAGTGGCAATTCCGTACCGACGTTTCAGAACCCCGTGTCCCGAAACGTCGGTACGGAATTACCACTCCATGCTGCATAATATCCCAGAAGAGGGCATATCTCAGCCGACTTTGGTTTTAAATTCGGTTGACATGCAAGGGCTTGTTCTGAACTGATGCAAGTTTGTGGCTCATGCTTCAGGGCCCCTCTGGCTTCTTCAAATTCACAATTCTGAGATGAATAAAAATATTTCTTCTTCTCAACTTTAAATCTTCATGGAGTTGCTATTCTATTCTCCCAGTCTCTGTATTTCACAGTGTTTTCACTTATATTTATGTTTCCCCCCTCTTTTTCTACTTGTTGTTGCAAATGTAACATATCTTCCCATACCTATTTTTCCTTCATCTTTATCGCTGGTGAAGTAACATCCCATTTCTTCCCACGATTTTTCATTCCTCCCTCCATACCCCTTGCTATCTAAAGATATTTTCTGAAATAATTTAACCTTCAACCCCTCAAATTCTCAAACAATGGGCACATTTCACCTCCATATAAGGGAATGCTTTCTACCATGATACTGTGCAATAAGGCTTTCCTATATCCTTGGATAAACAATTTGATTGTACGTATATTACAAAAGTGGCTGGGAAAAATCGATATAGCATAACAATGTCACATTCACGCATTTTCAGTTATTGACAACCATTGTAACATGCAGACAAAGTGTTCCAGTTGTCTGCACAACATCTGATCAGAATATTTTTGGCCTTGATGAGGTTTAGTAAGTCATGCTCAAGTTACTCAATAGTTAGGCACAGAAATTTATGTTGGTCCTTGTGTAAAGTGTCTATTGTTGTTTTTTGACTGTATCCAAAATTAAAACCAGTGGTTAAATTTTTGCATAAGGCTGGAAGATGAAATTTCATGAAAATCTGATCAACATTACTTCAACAGAGGATGTCCTGTTGTGTTTCATTAAATCAATATATAAAAGGTGATAGAGTCAACAGAACTATACTTTATGTTTTTAAAATGGAGAATAGTTGTGTTGGCTGTATCACCTGTAATATGTTGATCAGCATTTCTTTAGTCCTTACATGTGCAAGAACATATTTGAAGTGAACAGGTGATTTTTCTTGCCACTTCATTGCAAACATACCAAGAAAGTTGTAATTAATACGAAAGTTCAGACCCCAACAGCTATGTCACTGTTTGTTGTCAGTGTTCACTGTTGTTTGTTGCACTAACATAGAGGCATGGCCCCTGCAATCACAGTTCACGCAGAACTGCTATTGCTAGTGTAGTGTTTATGCTCTGTGACATACCAGCTGGTCTGGTTGGGAGCTAGATTATGCTACAGTATAGTGCTCTAGAAGTAACTGTCTCACACAATTTGTAGCCACTGGCTTCTGTTACATTTTACTGAAAGAATTGGTACAATAAATTTAAAAGTGTGGAGTGTCCATATACAGAATGATTCAAAGTGGGCTTTTAAAACTTCCTGGGCATATTAATGAAGGGTTTTGGGGTAAAATGAAATCCTATTAACACTGATCAAACTGGAAAGGTGTAAGGAATAATAGCAGTTAGAAAGAAAAATAAATATGCATGAAAAATATGGGGTTCAATGAAAAATTTTACTATACATAAATGTAAAACCAAAATAAATGCATTTAATAAAGCAAATGTTACAAAAATTGTTCAGGAGTGTTTGGCTATGATATGAATGCACAGTTGAGCATGGAGCATTTATGATATAATTGGTGTCACATTTTATATTACAAAAATACCCTCAAACTCCACACACTTCCTTAACTGGACCAGTGTTAAAAAAAGACCTCTTCTTATCAATGTTTCCACAAAGCTGGCAGTCTCCTTCTGAATTACTCTGTGTATGTGTATCATGTTTCACGGTAAAGCAATTGTTTGAACATAACTGCAGCAGTTTAGGTAGTGATTCAGTTTCAATAATAATTGGGCCATAACCACACCATTCTAAACATGTTTTCAAAATTAATTTTGTACTATACATAAGAGTATGGAAAAAGACCAGATATTTTTAAGTCATAAACATGTTTTTCCTCTTAATTTTGTTGTGAAGCATCCTGTTTTTATATGATACACTTAGTCACTATGGTATGCTACATCACATAAAGCAAAATGTAATATTATTAAAATAACAAAAATAAATTTACATTTTGCTGTTAGCATCTAAATGACTTAACATAGCTGAATCAAATTGTTCATGTCTGTACTGTATTACTGTAAATAAAAAACTGAAAATTTACACTTATGTTTTCTAATAATATTAACTTTATTACTGTGTGGGTAATGGAAGTATACCTCAACTTCTGATTTATTTGTCCTTTCAGTTGCAAGAGATTCTGTACTTTTATTAGGTTGTTAATCTTCATTACAATGGACTTCAGACACAAACCAAATATTTATGTGTAGTTATGATATTTTAATTGCTTAAAAACTCATCACATAGACACCTAAATTCTAATGTACTCTAGTTAAAATGCTACAAAGTAAGACAACATATGTACAACCTAATGTGTTTATGTTTATCCATTTATCCATTAGGGCAAAGAGCTAAGGAAACTGATGAACTTTAACCAGGATTACATGTCTCTTTTTAAAGAAGATTCAATCCATCTTTGGATGATTTACAGTACTGAAAATATTTTACTTAGTTCTTGTATATTGTTTTTTGAACAGTCTCTTATTTAACCCTTTAAAACCCAGACAGACATTCATCTAGATAATAGTTACAAGTACAATCCCTCACTCACAGACCTGCACCTCAATAACATGGACCAGCCAGTTGTTGCTATTTAGTATGATGCACTCACTGGATAAAATACAGGGCCAAAAACAGCTAGTACATCTAGTAACCACTGTACTTTAAAGAGTTAAATGGGAAAGATCCTAGAATGACAAAATTTATATGTATCCTCATGAAATAAAACAGTAATCATTGTTGCAATAGTCTACACTTGTTCCCCGTATTCTTGACATTTTTAAGGACCAGCAGATGTCAGTCTTATTGATTTTGATGTTCTTTTATTTGTCATTATGCGAAATAAACAGCCTTCCTGTATTTGGTGTCATGAACCACATGTTGCAACTCTGTGTTGTTAAAGGATAGTTACCACAATCATTGTCCTAAGAAATTATTATGATCCACAGATTTTCAGAATGTTACAATACACATACAACTCTGCATTAATCTGTGTCTGGTACAAGTAATGTGCTGCATGACAAAGAACAGAACTAAAAAAAGTAATTTTATTTCTCCATTTTATAATAGCCTGTATTTAGTAGGAAAGTGTAAAAAGTCCATCTGCAGCCGGGGGCTATATCTGCCACTTGTTTAGAGAGTTTATAATTGACAGTTACTAGGAGATATAGCCTACACTATGGATTTGACAGACCTGGTGCTACTAGCCTGCCTTAGAGGTAAGACTTGTACCATATATGAACTATTTATTCAGGCTGGACAGATTAATTACTATGTCATGAACTATGACAATTCATTGTTTGAATGGTTTACAGACAGTGTACGGGGATTAATTATTTTATGACGTGTGCTCAAAGAGAGGCATGTTAAGCAGGGAATGGTTTCACTGAGTGGCATAATAATCGACATAATTCTTGTGAATAGTGTAATACAGATTATGAGAACAGCTGAAGTGGTACACATGCAATTTGAGTATTTCAGAGAGGGTTTCACTTGAGGTCTACATCCTTCTGGCATGTGGTGCTGCAAAACTGGGTGATGGGTACCTCATGTTTCAAGACAGCATTGTAGTCTCATCTTCAAGGGTTGAGATGTCAAATTGGTGTCCAACATTTCAAGACAGCATGGTAGTCTCATATTCAACAGTTGAAATGTCCACAGTATCATTTTCACAACAATGCCATGTTGTGTTTAAACAGAAAACTTGATTTTCTTATACATACGGGAAAGTAGCTACCAATGAATCACTTCTGCATTTTACTCCTTTGCACACTTCCTGATGTCTCAACAGATATTTTTACAAAGGATGCTTGTAATAGGATTATATACGAAAGCAATATGTGTTAGTCAAAAGTAAACCTGTTATTTTTAAGGTGTTATCTCAGTTTGTATGCTTGTACTTAGTGGTCCAAGGTACCCCAGTTCCATGGATGGAGCACATATGGTCTGTTACTTGGTTGTGTACACTGCTTTGCTTACAAAAATATGCACATATTTTTGTAAGCAAAGAGGAGACATTTATAAGGAATATACAGCAACATAATATGAAAAGTAAAATTTGTACTTTCCAAATATGGTACTTCAGTAGACAGAACAGTAATGAAATTACTTTGATATGAAAAATTCTCAGCATATCATTTTCATTTTTATACAGACAAGATTTTGGATTATCAGAATTAACAGTAAAAAAAAAAGTGCTTCTGCCCACTTTTCACTCCCACAGTTTGCATGAACCCACCTATGACAAAACATGCATTGAATCATATCTTGAAATGACTCTCTGCAACAAATTTCACAGAAGCAAGATCCTTTGCCTTTATTTTGCTCTTTCTTAGCCTTTGGAAAGTTTTTCACTGAAACAAAGCTAAGTCAGGTTCTGTATTTCCCTTCTTCTTTGTTCTTCTGCAGCTGAGATATCTACCAACTGCTTGTAAGTACTGGAACTCTTTAAGTTCCCTTTACATTCTCACCAGTAGGACAGCCTTCAGTAAAGGAGAAAGCTTGCTAACAGGATCAGAAAGGTGTGAATTTGCTAGAGCACTAGAAACAAGTTCAGACAACTACTAATTCTGCAAATCAAAGTCGAGGACAGGAAACTTGTCACCAAGGCCTGTTCGCTCACTGAAGGGTGACAGCAGAAGACAATTCATGATATTGGAGTACCACTGGTAATGAAATGTTACTGAAATTGTTGTCACTTTCCTGCAAGTCCCCTCAACACGTTTGCTACCTAAAACTGTGATACATATTGCTGAACATTCTCAGGTGAGTGTAACCATTGGTCTATCATGTATGTACAGATGTACAGTAACAGCTTAGATGTTTTAAAAATGCCATATTTATTGGTTAAGTCTGCGCACTGTGTGACCAGCTTCAGCAAAGATTATGATGCCATATTCACCTGCCCTTTCTAATGCTCCTATATTTTTAGTGTGTGACTAACCGTTATGAAGCAGTACAGATCTCTTAGTTGGTCTTCCTCTTATAATGAAATACAATGGTCAGAATGAGTTATTTGTTAATGGACTAAAAGCAGAAATTTAACCAGGAGTTGCAAGATCAAAATCTCCATTTCTGCCAGCATATATGGACAGCTACGAGGAGGAGGGACTACACCAAACCTCTACAGAAATTTCCAGATAAGGAAATACAACTTAACTTTGCTATAATTTGGTGTGTACTGAAAAGATAAATCATGATAAGCAGAATGTCTGTACAGGCCCCACAAATGCACGCACACAATACCCTCTCTCTATCTCATATGTCCCTACTCCTCACGCTCAAGACCTAATGTGATACTTCACGAAAAGTTACTGAAATTGTCACAACCTGTTGTGGAATAATACGTGGTGATGCATTTTTCTTATGTCAAATTCACATGTCAAGGTGAAAATACAATGTTCCCCAGAAAATATATTTGGCATGATTACCAACTTCCAGCTGCTGCAAGAATGAGCTCTATCTTAATTTCAATATTAGTGAATAAGAATGATGGAAAAATGTAAGGACAATGTACAATTTCAAGATATTGTATGACATATTCTTCTGGGATACGGTGTTGCATCACTGGATTGTTGGTACCCATGTTTCAAGACAGTATGGTGGTCTCATGAAGGTTAAAATATTCTTCAAGGGACATTTTGACCCTTGAAGATAAGACCACTACGTTGTCTCCCAGATGCTGGACACCTGCAGTCCAGTAATACGGCACCATATCCCAGAAAAACAAAGACCTAAACTGCACTGCTGTTGAAAGCCTAAAAACACTGAAAAGTTGTATCTCTGCAATTAATGACCATATAAGGTAAAATTTCATACACATAACTTCCTAAGGATACCCAAGTTTATTAGAATTGGATATGGCTGTGAGATTTTGTCCTAAACTAAGTTGATATGACATGGTATGATCCAGGAATATAGTGGAAATCTCCTCGTTCTGCTCAGGTAATTATATCAACATTCCATTAACAGTGATGGTCAAATCAGGAGTGGCAACTGTAACTAAAAAAGAAAAAAGGCACACAACATTGTGAAGATAATCATAAAGAAAGATGATGAAAAATTAAAAATCAGGAGAAACTTCAGATATATTTTATTCTTTACTTCTTGATTTGACAGGTGCTCTTCAAAAACACACTCTTCCTGTTTCTAGGCCTGACTCTGATGTCAACAGCAGATTTCAACACACTCACAGCATTACTCACATTGCAAAGGTTGCTAGGTGTAGATAGTAGGGTTCCAAGTTCTTTACGTTTCATAGCAGCCAGTTTCCTGAGTTTGCTGCTTTCATTATGATGAAGTTGCTGTGGTCTGCATAAATCATGTTAAGGAATACATACACAGGAGTCCCTAAAATGTGTTAACTATGCACAAATAAGAGTTTCCATAATATCCACACAATTTTAAGCAACTGTCAGTAAAAAGTATTCTTTATTTGAAAGAGATAAGAGTAGAGAGACATATCTGTATTGTGTCCCTTAGGGCAGGGAATTAACTGTGACAACCTGTGAAGGCATAATTGTTGAGGCATGCCGTGTAATCACTGGTGGGAATCTGAGCCACAGCTCTTATTCATATGTATTAGACACAGAATGCAGGCACAATGAGTGTGCTATACGTATGCAGTCAAACCTGGGCATTCATTTGCAATACTTCTGCAGAGTATGCATTATTAAAAACTTTGTAAAAATCACCTTAACTGACAGTGCCATGTACAAGAACAATAAACAAAATTGTGGAAAAAACACAAACAACAAATTCACGCTGGTAAAACACAAAACACAAAAGTTAGGAAATGTCCACAGTGTGCTTCAGTTCTGGTGCTCTTGCTGTGTTATGTCCCTGGATTTTAAATTTTGAATAATGTAAACAAAACGTGCAGTTTAAATACATTCAGGTTTTAGAGTGCCTTTTGTTGCATACAACACAGGCTCTTGAATACCAACATGTTAGGAAAGGTACACATACCATAAAAATCCTATCATGCTTGCTCCTTTTGTTTAAATATCTCAAAAGAAATAAATAAATGTAATAGTTGGTGCAACATGTTCAATTATTATATTTTAATGAAGTATATATTACATATATATACATATATATAAATTCAGGTGGAAGTAACCTTGACAATGAGTGATTTTGGTAATCTCTGCACATATCTGGAAGACCATCCTTGATTATTCAAAATAAAGTTTGGAAATGCACAGAGAGTGTAACAAATCCAGGGTTTTCACAGCTTGTGTTCAATTACCTTGAAAATCATAGAACTTATGATGAAGTACACCAGACACAAAAGGTGTTCCATTTTTCTCTGTTATTTTTGTGTGACACATTCTCTCAAAGTGATAAATACTTCATGAGTTACACTGAAGTGTGTGAAAAATACAAATAAGTCTTCAAGTGAAATGTCAAACACTGCTCTCCAGTTTTTAATAACACTGAAATGTGACACAAAGGTATGGTGCTTTCTCCAGTATCAAACATCAAAGATATCTATTCTCAAGTTTGTAATCTGTTACATGTGACCAGATGGACATTCATAAGTGAAACTAAAAGGCACATTTTTTTAGTGTTTCACTGCCAATGTGTCAAGATAGTGGCAAAGAAGGCAGACTGTATGTGAGTAAATATGACAACCTTAATCCCAAGGCAAAGGAAATACAGTTCAAATGGGAAGTGCATTCAAGGCTGAGAGATGAATAACAGTATCAAGATCAAACACACTGCTCAAAGGATACAGGTCACTGTCATCCAACAGCATATCCATTTCTTTCAGAGCTTTTTGGAACCACCCAGTCTCAGAGTTGGACCTTCGAGTAGCCAGTTCAAGCTGATCCAGCTCTCGTGCCAGACTAACACGCTGCTTCACAGCCTTCAGTAGACTACTTGATATGGGAAACAATGGAAAATCCTTTGCTGCAGGAAGTAAAGACAAGCTAATGACATAATTCAATGGGTAACTCAGTCACTACACTGAAGAGGCTATGGGCTCCATGACCTGACGACTGGCAGGGGTAAGAGATTTTTTGCTTTGCTACCACCTCTGAAACAGCTCTGGTGCCCAATCAGCATCCTATCCAATGGGCAATGGGCAATCTCATCTGAGTGGTAAAGAAGCCAGGGTGCAAAGCTAGCCACTCACATCCAGTGCCAAAAATTACAAAGGATCTAACAATAACTCATCTCCCCACTTCATGACACAGCACTTAATCCAGCACATGGACAACTTTACCTTCTTCAGTACACATGAATTAAGGGTGCCTTCTGCACACAATAAACCTGATCTGTCCAATAAACATTTAATGGATGAAATAGCAGTGGTGGCAAAAGGGGACAGGAACAGCTTTTTCAGTGCAGCAGATAAGGTTCAGCAATAGCATAATAATGAAGAGACACTGAAAAACGAAATTAATACATGGCACAGACCTTCAGAACAGCAAAATTAAAGATCAGTATGATTAAAAGTGCAGTCATTGGAAATGGTTGAAAAGACATATGCGGGATATAAAATGCATTAGCATTTTCAAGAAGTGTGATTTTCCTTATTCAGGTAGTAAAATGATTTCAATATTTAATACATAATTTAGGGAATGCCCAAAATCTACCATTGTACACAAATATATTTTTGGTTATGATGCTTAAGCACTGTTGTCAATGAAAACTAAATGATCACTCTATTTGGCAGTTATGTTTCTATTCTAAAAACAAATATCACCTATAGCAAAGGTGTCATACATCTAGATACATACCTGCATAATGTTTCAGGACCTTACATTAAATCAAAAACTACAAACTCAGCAATGGTGCAAACCTTAATGACAACACAAATAGAATCCACAATGAAGAATAAGAGAAATGCAACATAGTGTGCAAAGATTTCTGAGTAATTTTGTCAGATTAGATAAATGTGTGGCCAAGAAAAATAATTCAGAGAGGATAAAATGGAACAATCATGAAATAGAGATAGTGGCCAGTCATAAGTAGGCCCATTCAGGAAGAAAAACAGGGCCAAATGGAACGGTAAAAGAAGAAATTATAGACTGAATAATAATAAAATAAAATTTTACAAATTAAATTGAGTTTTTCTTTGGATATGGGAATTGCTAAGATGGAATCAAATGTTTATTTGTTAGTATAGGATGATCATTTAAATTTTTAGCCCACAAAAACTAAGTGACTCTGTGTGAAATAAGACTAACAAACGTCATAAGTACCATTATTTGTTATCTGACACTAGTTACACTGTGACAAAATACTGAAAATGATAACAAGCATGATGGCCAAACATGACAATATTTTCACTGGTTCACAAAATGGTAACTCTGCATATATCCACATAAAAATACAGAGCAGAAACCTGGACATGGAGTAATGATATGGGAGATTACATTTTTAAGAGACACAGAGGAAAAGAATAAAAAACAATAAAATTAGACAGACTTTATGGATAAAGTTATTGTACGATAATGAGTTATAGAAGAAGATGGCATGGACATAGTTTGAGAAAGAATGACAGTAGGATCTCAAATGTTATGAACATAAAAACTACACTAAAAATGCCTAATATGAAAACTAAAATGAAGATGGAAACTATAAGGAATGGTGTCACAGAAATGATACGTGTTATGTAATGTTGCCATTAATTACTAAGATTTTTTGGCATCTGTGATAGATGAGGGGATCAGTATGGAGTACAGGTGCAATGATAATGACAGTGGAAAAACCAAAGCATCCAGGAAAAAAAAAACTGTCCCAGTGCCATTTTGTCCACCACACATCCCACATGGAATGGCCTGAGATCAGGTTTCCAAGTGACAGGTTGGCGATTAACTGCCTCATCATGGCGCAGTCCATGTCTTGTAGGAAGAAAGTGAGGAACAGGTGTAGCAGCAGCAGCTTTAGGAAAACAGCATGCATTGAGAGGTATGGATACCAAATGACATGTGCAGAGTGAGTGGAAACGCTCTTAAGACATTCTTGGTAAAATTTAACAGTAACACTGAAAGTGTTGTTATTTTGTAATTCTGTATTAAAATTGATATTCCCTTTACTAGAATATTATTCCATATTAATTCTGTACCAAACAATTCATTTTAATTATCAAAACACATTTCAAATCTTACCTTCTTTAGTGATTTCATCACATTCTTGAACACATGATTTTTTTTAGAAGCAGAACTCACACAGCTCATTCTTGCCAGAACCATTCCATTAATGCTGATTCTACCTTACTATATTCTGCTAGTTTCATATGGCAAGGGGTTCATAATTTTCCAGAAATCAAGAAGCCATCTCGAAACTCTAGGCATCGAAGTATGGCATGAAGCAACTTCCATATAGATGAACCATAAAATTTAACTTCCCAGGCAGTGTGGCACCTAGGATTTGTGTATCCCTGATTAGTACCTAATTCTAAGCATCATCCCAGAACATGCATGAAGAGAATAAGGAAAGCTGCAAAATAAGTCAGTGAGCATACCCAAGGTGCCAGCACAGGTTCAAACTGAGTACCTGAATAAAAGCCAGGGGTGTTACTATTTAAGCCAACTTACACAGTAATGTTTTTTAATGTTTTTGTTCCATGCATTGTGACACAATTACCTACTGTAAACCAAAAAATGCACACTTATTAAATTAATGCCGTAATTCAATTTTTGGTGTCTTCTACATGTTTCAAACACCATGTGTTCATCAGGAAGACCATTTGAACATGCAGTTTTGTATGGTATGTTTTTCATGCATTTATGTAAGCATTCTACCATGTGGAAGAATGTGCTCAATGTTACAGAGTAACAATAAGGTTGAAAAAAGAAGGTACTAAGATTCACTGCTTGCTACAAACAACACTTACATCTTCCCAGTGTTCGACAGAGGCGAGTGTAGTGGGGAACTTCTGCTGGCTCAATGAGCAGAAGTGTGAGGCCCTCTTTCTTTGCGCGAGCTGTACGCCCACTGCGATGTATGTAGCTCTGGGGAGAGACAGAGAGAGAGAGAGAGAGAGAAAGAAAAAAGAAAGAAAGAAAGAAACTGGAATTATTGAATGTCAGACATCCCAGGATAGATTCTTACAAGAATATTTACTTTTGTTTCTGTCCCCACACATATTATCAGTATATAACTTTGGTCACAAATGTCAGGATGTATGTGCAAACATCCGAACACCACATAACATATAAGTAAAAATGGGCATATAAGAATTACAACAGGTCAATCTATGTTTTAATATAATTTCTGACAAAAGTTATTGACATAACTGCTATATATTTTAATACAGGTTAATGCTGTCCAAAGTTGTAAACATTTAAGTACCGAATTATGTCTGCTTGGATTTCACTTCCACTTTTTCATTTGTGCTCTAATGGTCTGATGATGGTACTTCAACATCCAACATGTAAACAAAATTCAATACAAATTATTTTGCAAGATTTGAGGTTCTAACAGCAGTGCTAGAAACATTCCAAGCTATCTGGGATACAATTCCATGTCAACTGATGAATAGTTGCTGACATTTCATAGGATCACAGTTCCTTCATCTTCAAAGCCAAGCAACCCACATCTTCTCAGACTGCTTAAGCCTGAAGATGGAGTTACTACAATCCTTCCACAAGGCCCTCACGAGTTATCAGGTGACATCACAGAAGGCTTGAATTGCAGCTGAACACAACTTTTTATTTACCAACAGTTAATGAACACTATTTGTAAGCTAATCACTCTGACACGTTTCAGCATTTGTCTACGCCATCTTGAGGGTGGTCTTGAATGTTTTTTGCAACACATCAAAATGGCACAAGCATTAATTGATTCTAAGATCACAATTTTTACACAGAATCCAAACTTTATAATAACAGTTGAGGTCTCACAGAATCCACACTTTATAACAACAGCTGATGTCGCAGAATCCACACTTTATAACAATAATTGGGGTCAAAGAATCCAAACTTTATAATAACTGCTGAGGCCCAGAATCCACACTTTATAATAACAGTACAGGTCCAGAATCTGTGACCTCAACTCTTATTATAACATGTGGATTCTGTGAGACCTCAACTGTTCTTATAAGGTGTGGGTTCTTTGACCTCAGCTATTATTTAAAGTGTGGATTTTGTGAGATCTCAAGTGTTACTACAAAGTGAGAATTTTGTGAGACCTGAAAATGTGGATTCTGTTGAAAAATTGTGATCTCAGAATCAATCAGTGCTTGTGACATAATGATGTGTTAATAAAAAGAGTCAAGAAATCCCTGAAGATGGCGTAGACAAACGCTGAAACGGGTCAGAGTTATAGTCAAAAAGTAATTAGCTTACAAATACTGTGCACTAACTGCTGGCAAATAAAAAGTTATGCAAAATGTACTGCACGGTGTATATAACATCAAAATGTGGCTGAACATGTTTTTGATTAAAGGAATGAAATCCATTGTCATGTGATAATCTCTCAATGGTCTGAATGTTGGTTGTGGCAGGTTAAGGGTGCAGCAGACTTGTTTGGAGCTTTAGTCATTGTTATAGAAGGTTTTCTGTTGTGGGTTGAACTGAGTATTGAAACTTTGCAATTTACCATTCATATAAATACATGAGTTTGTTTTGTGTATACTTCTCTTCCCTTCTCATCAAGAAGTTCTCACCACCAAGAGATGTTGCTGAACACATGTTTGCATGGTTTGGTACTGGTCAAACTAAAGGTAAAGATTATCCCATGATATGCTTATGCTGGCACAGAGGGGAGGCAGAGGTATAGCTCCAAACTATTCACCACTAGAAGGGGGTGGGTAGTAAGCACCACGCCCTGGCCACTGCACCACCAGGAAGACCCAACATCCATTGCACAGGAAGGTAGGTGGGCCTTGGGTCCAACCTGGACCAGTGTGGAAAATTTCCCCCCACTGTGATTCAATCCCCAGGCTGTCAAGGTCATAATGAGTGGCTATACTGCCTACACTAATCCAGCAACCATCAGCCAAACTGTAGTCTCCCAAACATAGAAAAGAAAGGTGTTCTCTGCAAGCCTATCATCAGTGTGACTGGAGCTCTGGCATACAGTCTTGTGAAAGTTCTAGCACTTTACTGTGATCAGGCCTAAGTAACTATCCTGCACATTATCTAGATAACCAAAAAATTCATCTATATGTTGCACACCCTCTGAGTAACCTTTCACACTGTTGTTCCATGCCCCCCCTCTACTCACCAGACTTAGGGCTGTGTCACACCTCTTTTTTCCCAGAAGTCAAAATGGCATTATAGGGAAGGCGATTTAATACCACCATGATTCAAGCAACATTGTGAAATTCACTTGCCAAGTTTCAAACAGTGCTCTGCACAAAATGCTTCAAATGAGGCATGAGAGTTGAATTCCCTGTACAAGTCCCAAGGAGACTACTCTGAAGGGGACAACACTGTTGAGAAGGTAAATGTCATTGCGGTTATACAGAAATAAATTCAGTTCAGAAACTTTCCAATCACACCATATACTTCTGTAAATATGTGCATCTAGGGATCCATATTTACATAAATTACTGTACCTATATTTTCTTTTGCTTCACATTTATTTTTTGATTGCTTTCCCAACTCTGGAGATCCAATATGAATAATTACATTAAGTTGGCAAAGATACACAAATCCAAACCACAGAAGAAAACAAAGATGTATATGTGCTTTAACTTGTTGCTTACCTCTGAAGTACGTGGAACCTGGTAATGTACAACATACTGCACATCAGGGATATCCAGTCCTCGTGCGGCCACATCTGTTGCAAGCAACAAACCACAGGGATCTTCCCTGAAACGATCGAGATTCTTCAGTCTCTGTCGCTGGTTCATGTTGGCATGAAATGGCAATGGTTGGCACTGGAGCAATGTGAGAAGCTGTGTCAAGCGGCGCACACAGCTAATACTGTTACAGAAGATGAGTGTTCGTCCTTTGTAAAGTTGAATGAAATAATAGAGATAGAAGTCCTTCTCCTCAAAGGCAGAAATGATGCGAGCTTCTGTCAAAGTCTCAGCTGTCACTGTGGAAGTAATAAAAAGCTTCAACAATCCCCATGTCTCTAAGTATGACTAATTTTATGTTCATCAACCCCGTCACATGAAAAGCTGCCACACTATTTACTTAAATTTCCTACACAAAAAGTACAAGAAACACTCCACATTCTTTGAAGATGTGTTAAAACACATTACTTCAGAACTCAATATTAAGTGCCACTAGTGGCACTCCCATTGCAGAAGTATGTGTCCATTGTATAATTATTGTATACTGTAGAAAAATAAAATATACAATGTTCATATTAGATTTCTTAAAAACTGGTCAACCAGTTCCCAGGGAGAAGAAATTTGGGCTAAATGTTTGCTTAATCCAGGCTGTATCCATCTCATGCTTGTTGTGCAGTTTTGCTGTGTATCCACCATCACCCTATGGCCCATGAACTGCATGAGAATGCTGTGTGCACCCCAAAATGCTGTCAACTACTTCGTGGCAGACTGTTGGGAATGTCTTGCTAATCCACAATTAAAAACAGTCATTTCACAAAGCAATTTTCACTTTTCACATCACTAAAGAACTCTCAACAGAAAAATGTTAGGATATGACATGAAAAAAGGTAAAGTGCACCTATGGGCGAAAACAGAGCCATTACAACGTTCAGCAATAAAATTTGCCCCAAAGTAGAATTAGGTGATTTTAATGTTTTTTTTTTGTGGTGATTACAGATCTCACATCTGTTTTGTCATATCACCTAAACCTTCTGAGGAACAGGCACATTTAGAGTAAAAAGAGCATGTGGTTAGCAGGTTTATAGGCACAGCCAAGCAGAATCCCAAAACAACAAGTTTATTCATCCCTCAGTGTTACGACACTTTCAAGGCTTTAGGGAGGAGAAAAGAGCATATTGTACCAAATGGTTCAATAAGCTTTGTCCGAAGTTCAGTTGACCTTGTTCCCTGGTGAAGGCTGGTGGTCCATGGAAGTAGGCATCTTTGTCTTCAAGTACTGCATGTTCTATTGTAAGAATTGTTTTCACTTGGTCACTGAAATTGTGAACCAAAATGTGATAGTGTTTATTTACATGTAGTTCATTTGAATATTATGAAAAACAATAACATAGGTGTATTGTGGTAAGTTGGTGTGTTTGCCCTGTCTAATAAACTTATTTTGTTACGTCTGTGGTAAATTTGCCCCACAGCTGCAGAGAAAATCCATTAGCCCTATAGTGAAGAAGGCATATTAATTATACAAGGGAGAGTCAAATGAAAACCTTAAATTTGTAATAAAAAATAGAAATTTCGCGCCATTATCCTGTAAGTTGGTAAGCGTGCTTCAAACAGCTTGCAGAATGGCCTGTAGGTGGCAGCATAGTGCAGATGCACGAACACCGTCACAGTATCAGTATAAAGATGGCTGCCTCACTTGAGACTTGCACCTGCGTTGAACAGCGTTCTGTT
>Ga0268261_10001210_pt1 | contig 17438 bp, 13 predicted proteins | sample TergutNc150P1_FD_190353 | JGI IMG/M metagenome (GOLD analysis project Ga0268261, IMG submission 190353) | Nasutitermes corniger P1 segment gut microbial community from laboratory colony in Florida, USA - Nc150 P1 (SPAdes) (version 2) | ecosystem: Host-associated > Arthropoda: Insects >...
GTGGATATTTGTCTGTTGTGAGTGTCGTGTGTTGTCAGGTAGAGGTCTCTGCGACGAGCTGATCACTCGTCCCGAGGAGTCCTACCGACTGTGCTGCGTCGTGTGTGATCTAGAAACATCAAGAATGGGTGCTCCATATATATATGACGTTAGTCGCCTAAGGTTTAAAGATTTACTTCGCTGCAACTTTCAAAGTCACAGAAATCTTTTTCCAAATATACCAGTAACAGTTGCTCCATTAGCCATGCACTAACCTGCCTCTTACACAACCTGAAGACACATTAAAATGTTCAGAGGAGCTTTCCACACCTTCCTATCAGGAGCCAAACAAACCCAGTCCACATCTCCCACAGTATTTATATAATACTGATTCGCAAAAACTCCTCTGCTGTAGACACAGCATATCAGTACATATGTCTTATCTCTCTCACACGACCAATCATTACCAGCAGATAGAAATGATCATGCTAATGCTACTAAAGCTAGAAAGTACATTCAATCTTACAAATATAAGAAATCATCCTTACAACCTTAGTCCACAGAAAATGAAAGGCAGCATATGATTCATGTAAAACATTTTGTTCTTTCGGACATACAAATCCTCAGAATTCTTTTGTCTGCACTCAGCATGATTTCTCTCCGTTCAGGAAATTGTTCTTCAAACGTCTGTAATACAACTACTGGCCGCCTTGTTGGACGGAACTGCATGCTGCTTTGTAAACAAACAGTGTGTTCATCACTCATGACTGTGTTCTGATGAATGTGGCTCACAAGAATTTTAGTGATATAGATTCAAAACCTCTGACAGGATGTGTCCAACAGGGAATATTTGCCCTTGTCCTGAAAGATACCACATTTATTTTAAGTGTCATTTCAACATATCATACTGTATGGAAAGTTATATTTTCATTTCTAACCACACAATGGGGAAATTAACTGTGCATTTGTATATACTGTCACTTTAACTGTGTGACCAGAGAAAATCAGTTCCCCAACATCTGTAATAATGACAGTAAAATCTGCATGTCTAAAATATAAACTACATGAATACGTAAACATAATAATGATAAGGCTACCATGACACATTCAAATGTTTAGAAGAATCCTAACAAGAAGTGCCCTGTAACCACCTGATCCACTTACTGTGCTGCAACATATTAAATCCTAATCTGAAATTTGAAACCTTGTAAAGCCCTCTGTTGACGGTACCAAACATTGGTGCATTAAACAGAATACTGTCTTCAGGGCAGTTTGTAATTAGCAACAAAGCAACTGCACGTTAAACTGCTACTGTAACACTGTTACAACTTATCACTCTAATCCCTGGATTATTTTCAGTATAATGTCTGTCAAGACGCAAAATAACTCTGTAAACAAATGGCCGTACCTTGAAGTAATGTTTCTTATCCAAAGCAATGTATTGTAATGAATATGGTAAAGCATTTATAATAAATACTTTCCTCGCCACATTCAGTAACCCCTTACATCCTGACACAATGTCTGATCAGGTTGGACAGACTGACAGAAAGTCGACTCACAATACTGAAAGTACACTTGGGTTGGCTGCAGCTTCTAATCTGCAGAGGTCGGGGTTTGAGACCTCTAATGAGAAAAATGACTTGTAATCAACAATAATAATTATAACATCATGATTAGGCTTTCTGGTTTCATTTTGCTCACAGATACTCAAGGAGAGTCAGCTACTCAGGTTTGACCTTAGTAACTTCAATAAAACTCACTTCATGCAATTCATGGCAAAACCTAAACTTCCAGTCGATATACACATTAGTTGTAAAGTTAACCCTATCAATAATACTTGTAGTACAAACTTTTTCGGTCTCACTTTGACAACACACTACCCAGGAAAACACATATTGACCAGTTAAGTCCTAAACTAAACTCGACATGCTACGTAATTAGATCTACAAGATCTCTTATCTCTATGAAGAACTTGAGAACAATTTATTTTTCTTATGTGCGTTCCATCGTAGCATATGGTATAATTTTCTGCGGTAACTCAACCTACAGTAATAATATTTTTAAATTACAGAAAAGAGCAATAAGAATTATTCTGAATGCCAGTAACAGAGTATTGTGATGTGAAATGTTTAAAAAATTAAACATTCTCCCACTACACTCACAGTACATATTGTCATTATTATTTTTTGTGGTTAAGAATATAGAAAAGTTTATATCTAGCTCCGAAGTACACTCCACTAACATTCGCCATAGGTCTGACTTATATACACCATCAACAAAACTGACTAAATATCAAAAAGCAGTCTATTACTCAGGGATTAAAATTTTCAATCACTTACCTCAAAATATCAAGAACCTATCTTGGATTGTAATAAAATTTAAATTAGTTCTAAAAAGGTTTCTTCTGATGGGTTCATTTTATACACTTGATGAATATTTTGACTGGATTTCTAGGAGTGATCTTGATAGTTTTATATAAATATTATACAAATTGTATATGAATTTTTATTCCCCAAAGTTTTTATTCATAATTTATACTCAAAATAATTTAAGTCAATTACCTCTGATGAATTGTTTTGTCATTCTACTTTCTCTTATGTGTAGTACAGTAAATACACTGTTAAATTATTCATAGTACTTATATGAGACCGACTTGTATCGAATTATTCTTCACTTGTGTCACGACGGATGCTTGCTACAGCACACACATCGTGATAACTGTACATACCGTGTAATGCATTTATATCTATGTTGACTATTCCTATATCTAAATGGGGCTTACCCCAAAAGATCTATGGAATGTGAAATATAAATAAATAAACAGAATGGAGGTTATGCAACCAATTTTCACTTAGTGGCAAATTATAGGTTCTGTGGTTGCAAATCAAAACAACAAACTTTATAGCCTCATCACAAAATTAAATGGCAGACGCTTGAAAGTCAAAACACAGCTATACTTGTGTTTTGACTTTCAAGCATCTGCTGTTTAATTTTGTCATTTGACTAACACAACTGGAATGTCACACCGCAAACTTTATAGCCTCAGTTGTCCGGATACTTTCAGTACTGTTCTTCGTAACCATCATCGATTTTAAGAATGTTGACAACCCCACATTCTAATGGATGCCACAAATACCAAATATGAATAGATATGCAGCCAGAACACAACTATGTTATATTACCAGGTATTATACAATGTATCAACTACATGTTTCAGTCATTACTTGGCCACCATCAGGTTGTACTAAGCTCACACAGTAACTGTATTACATAATCAGCATATCTGGTGGGGGAGGAAATCTTGTTTACAATGGTCAGATATATGAACTCACTTAATAGGATGGCAACATGGCATACAATCTACAACACAAGTACTACACACACCGTGTATACGTACAACAATACAACCACAGCAGCAGACCAATGCATTAACCAGCTACCTTCTCATTGTTGATATATACCAGAAAGAGTAACCACTAGGTTACCCCACTGGAATGCAGCGACCCGGTGTTACAACTGGATTCAACAAGGTGTAACAATATGAACAGAATATAAAATATGGTATACTAATAACAAATACTGGTACCATCCTATTGGGTGAGTTCATGTATCTGACCATTGTAAATGAGATCTCTTCCCCACCAGATACACCGAATATGTAATACTCTGTAAGCTTAGTACAACTTGATGATGGCCAATGGCCGAAACATGTAGTTGATACGTTGTATAATACCTGATAATATAACACAATTGTGTTATGGCTGTATATCTATTCATACTTGATATTTGTCTATATTGAAGATATGGGACAGTCACAAAACACAGCTGTATTGTAGCCAAATTGGACTACGTTTCTTATTAATTTACTGGTTTGACAACATGTTTCGACCCCTTCACTTGGGCCATCATCAGGTCTACAAGGTGTTCATACGTGTTCAAGTCAACTACTGTTTGTTGTAACGTACATTTAAGCCTATAGATACTTAAAACTTAAGGATTAGTTACATTAAAGCCATATGACTATGCTAGATATAATGACGTGATGGAACTTTGGGGTGACGGGTGACCTGTACACACCGTGCCTTCATTTCTGAAAATCTAAAGGAGATCATTTATAATTTCTCCCCTCGAAAACCAGCATATACATCCAAACACCCCGCCACGAGACTCCACATATGAGACCCATGGACCACCACGAGTCAGCAAAGAATTCTTACAATAGACAACAGCAATAAGACTACAGGGCACCTAACAGCCACAAAACGGGGTATACTGCCAGATGACCACATCAACGTTCTCCACTCCTCCAGCCCACACCACCGGGAATACACCCGAGCTGTACATAGGTTCTAATTACGATTCCGTACCCTCACATCGTGGTCGGTTATTTTGTGTACATCACAGTTTATCACCCATCACCCCAAAGTTCCATCACGTCATTATATCTAGCATAGTCATATGGCTTTAATGTAACTAATCCTTAAGTTTTAAGTATCTATAGGCTTAAATGTACGTTACAACAAACAGTACTTCACTTGAACACGTATGAAAACCTTGTAGACCTGATGATGGCCCAAATGAAGGAGTCGAAACATGTTGTCAAACCAATAAATCAATAAGAAACGTAAGGCAATTTGGCCACAATACAGCTGTGTTTTGTGACTGTTCCATACCTTCAATATATTTTCTGTCAACACGGCGGGGATGAACAAGTTAAAGATTGATATTCGTCATTTGACAAACACAAAGGCGATGACTATCCTCAAAGCTAATCGATACCATTCACAGCGAAGTCATCGTTGTTAGTATTTACTAAAGTCTGCATAATGTGAGTACACTAACATGTTCAAACTGCAAACTTTGATTGTTACAAAACAAATTACATGACATGTTCCTGCCTATGTAAGAGTTTCCTGCCCTGTTCGTCAGAACCGTAACATTCTCGGTATTCGAACATGCTAAAGAACATCCAACATCGCACTGAAAAGAGCAGAAGCTTTTCAATCATCACGTGAAGTATATATTTACGATAAATGGCAACGTACTTCCTAATAACACAAAACTAGTCGACCATAAACCGCATCACACACCCAAATAAAACACAATGATGGAACCCAAAATGGCGGTATCACATCAGTTTATTGACAGTGTCGCCAACACCTCATGCAGAAAGTTGCAAGCGTTTCCATTCAAAAATATCCATTTCGTGTAGCTAATCCATGACATATTTCGAATGGTAACTGCCTTGTCTTTCGTCACGTGTATTGAGTCGTGAGAAAAGGTTAGAGAAGAGAAATAATTGTTAAAAACATGTTTGCGCAGGTGGGAGCCAGAGCAGCAGCGCCCACATCTGCAAGGCTGCGTTAATACTGGCAAGAGATAGCAGCGCTACATACGGTAGACGCGTAAAACTAATGTACAAATTCGAAAGGATAGTAATTTGTTGCAAATGGCCTAGTATTAGCTTATATTTGATCAACGACCATGACGCTGGTAGTTGAAGTATGTTAGAAGAAGTATTACTTTGTGTTTTAATTGTTAAATTGTGATCGGTGGGAGTAAGTCTTATGTGAGAGTTGAATGTTGAAGTGTGGTTGGTCGTTTGTGGTCTGTGAGCTGCAGTATATTTCACGCAATTAGGGCAAAGAAAATGTTTTGCTCTAATTCGGTAAGTTGGACCCAAAACATCACAGCGAATGGTTACTTTTTTTCGTAGTAGAAAGACGCTGGGAATATAGGGCACAGCACGGGGTAAGGCCTGTTCTTAATTGAGTTGTAGGCGTTAAATACTTTTTCGACATGTTCGCGTCTGGCTGGTTGCGCGTTTCTTTGTGTTACCCATGAATTGAAACGGGCACATAGAAAAACTGGATTAGACTGGCACATAAAAGCTTCATTTCTGTGGTGGTGATGCTGTAATATCTGGTGACAACGTATGGTGAATAGAAATTCAGAGCTGTATTAAATGGCAGTGGGAAGTTTGGTCTGTAGAGCACAGAAACTGTATGGCAACGTTTGATCACTTGATTTGCAGGAAAAAAAAATTATAACCTGAAACTAGCGAATTCAGTGTTGGACATTTTGAAAGGGTGGGGAACTTCTCAAATATTTAGGAGGGGTAGTAAGAAGTAATGATTGTAGAATCCAGAAATGGAGAGGAAATGAATTTGCAGTAATGCACACTACATTTTTATATTATTTTGCTTTGCTGTCTGAAAACGTGACTTTTGTGATAAAAATTGTGCATGTTTACCCAGTATTTTTTTATAGATGTGGGTGTATGAAACTTGGTGTGTGACTCTGAGGAAAGACTACACTAAATATGGGAATAGTGCTGTTCAGTGTATTTAGACTTTTGCATCTGAAAGTAATAGGAAAGTGAATGAAACTGCATGATGAATAGCTTCATAATTTGTACCTCTCACCAGATGTTATTAGAATTATGTGAGGAAAGGACATGAATTGCTGGGTAATATGGCACAATGTGACTTTAGACGTGCTTACAGAGTTATTAGAAAACCTTAATGGTAATGAACAGTCAACTGCACATTTAGCGGCCCATATGCAGTATATAAAGTTACAGATGTGATGACATACCAAATGCTGTCACGTACGATTAAGTTCACTCTGTCACACTTTACTGTTCAGTTACTGCAGTAACACCAGTACCGTTCTTACTGTAGTTATGTTACGGTTTGGGATATGGTAATTTAATGTGGGTATTTTAGGTTACAGGTTGTGTTATTTACTGTCATCTTAGTCTTGTCATTTTCAGTTGTGTCTGTTTAATATATGGAGCTTAGGTTTGGGGTTGTGTTTGTCATCGTCAGTTCTGTTTTATTCTTCAGTTTTTTACTGCAATATATGATTGTTAGGTTGGGAATTGTGTTGTTCGTGGCCTGAGGTTCTTTGGATTTTGTTTGTGTCAATTTAATAGCAGTTGGTAAGGTTAAGGGTTCTGTCATTCATAATTTTCTGATATTTTTTGTCACTCAATTTGTTGTATCATCATGGCATTTGAAGGTTACTATGCCTGTGGGTCCCTCATAATGCTGCTGTACACTGTAGAATGTGTGTGAGAAAAGGAGTTGGATGGACTGAGGAAATTACGTGAGAGGGTGTGATTCAGGCAAGTGATAGACTGTGGGGAAAATAGTGATGAACTGACGTGTTTTATAAAAGGCAGGGAATTGAATGAGTGACTGAGCGACTGTTAGCTTCTCAGGAGGGACTGTTCTCTGTGACATTGATTATTATTAATTATAATGATTTTGACAATTATAATGGAGGGAATCTGCAAAACAACTACATTACTGTCAGTTTTCATGAAAGTGTATAACATGCCTTATCATGACACAGGTCACATTAATGTTTTGTTGGTTTTACAGAGCTGCACAGATTCTCTGCAAGTTCTGCCAGGTTCGTCTAGTGAGACGTTTCCAACATCATCTGATGGTACATGTGATGTCAGTAATGTAAATGTTGAGAAGGACTTGGATATGAAAGGGGAGGAGGAGGTGAATGTGAAAACAGAGGAAGAAGAGTGCATAGATATAAAACAGGAGGATGGCATATATATTGAAGAGGAAGGAGAAGAGGACATAGATACAACTGAAGAGGACATAGATACAACTGAAGATGACATAGACATAAAGGAAGAGGTGAGTTGAGAGGATACAGTATAACATTTTAAGGAATACAGGCTATAACAGATTACGTGATTTAAATGTCTGCATGTCTGTTGTAAGACCCATTTCAACAGTATATAGAAATGCTAATTGTTTTTGATTTATTAATGTGTATGGCCAGGGGTAATAACTGCACTGTTGGTAATGAAAATGATTTACTGGGATTGCTTTATTGGGGGGTTGGGTGGGTGGGGAAAATTCTAATAAAAAGGTAAGTCTGTGAGTAATTGCAGAGAAGATGGAAATATGTTCTTATCTGCATGTAGCAAAATTATTACTCACAGGGTGTTTCCTACAGGCTGGACAATTTCAAGTGTTTATGCAGTAGCTGATATGAGATATTGTTAGAATTAAGGGAGGAAGGTGAATGGCTGGGTCATTTACAGTGTTGTGTGACATGAGGCATGTGTACAGGGTTATCAGGAATACTTAGTTGTAATGGAGAATGAACTGCAATTTTAGCGGCCTTTATGTATACCGTGCTGCACACACAGTGACATGCCATGCTACACACACACAGTGACATACCATGCTGCACACACAGTGACATACCCAGTGCTGTTACAGATCACTAAATTCACTCTCTCACACTTTACTACACAGTCACTACAGTAACACTGTTATCATTTCTACTGTGGTTATGTTAGGGTTTTGGTTGTGCCAGTTTAATACAGACAGTGTAGCTTGTGGGTTGTGTTTGTCATCTTCAGCTGAGTTTTTACTGTGGTGGTTCCAATTTAATATATGTAATTTAGGTTATATTTGAGGATGTTGGTGGTTTGAGTGTCTTCAGATGGTTTTTGTGCTTATTTAAGATCAGTAGGTTAGGTCAGGTTTTCTATTATTTCCCAGTGTGTCCCTTTATTTGTTCCATCATTTTGGTGTATCAGCATGGCATGTGAAGTGCACTAAACATGCGTGTTGTAATAGTGATATTGTTCAGTGAATAATATATGTGAGAACAGAAGATAGGTGGACTGAAGAAGTTATGTGAGATGCTGTGAGTCAGGCTGTGGTGGATATTGTAATGAACCCATGTGTTATGTAAAAGACAAGGAATTTTATTCCTTGTAATGATTTTGACAGTTAAAATGGAGAGAATCTTCAAAGCAGCTGCAGTGTATACAATTCCTCACCATAAAACAGGTCACATTAATGTTATGTTGGTTTTACAGAGCTGCACAGATCCTCTGCAAGTTCTGCCAGGTTCGTCTAGTGAGACGTTTCCAACACCATCTGATGTTACGTGTGATGTCAGTAATACAGCAGTTCAGCAGGACATTGTTGTTGTAGAACATTTCATAGCTGTAAGCAAAGAGGTGCCTATAGGCATCAAACAAGAGGAAATTGCTGAAGATATATCTTTTCCTGATATAAAGGCTGAACCTGATGAGGTGAGTTATGTGTGTGTGTGTGTGTGTATGTCTGTTATTAGACACATTTCACCAGTGTCCAGAAATGTCAATTGTTTTTGTGATGCCAATATTTCTCGCCAGTTGATACCGCAACATGGTTGGGAAAGAAAATATATTCTTTTCTCCCTGTAGGAAAGAAATCCATATTCTCACGGTGTTTCCTAAAGACCAGACAAATTTAAGTGCTTATTCAGTATATTTTTTAATCTGTCACCCAAGTGACTGTAGAGGTGCCAGAGTATTAAGTGTTCCATTTATCAAACAGCACCTGTACTGACCTAATTTCTTACAGGTAATTGTTTCCTTATGTTTAGATGGTCAACAATCCAATCTTATATGCTTCCATAGGGACACTTTGCCTTGTAGCACTTCCATGCTTTATAATTATTTCAAGTGTCTCTGGAATTGTGTGCCTTGTTGTGCCAGCAGCTGCTTGTTTACTTATTTTGGGTTTTTTGGGAGCCATTGTAATAGCTCAGTGTGCTCAGTGATGTCCAGTTTACAAAATGTTAAATCACAGTATCAGTATGTATACTGGAAGGTACTGACAGCAGAGCTTCTGGAATTAGGGGCTATTTCCTCAAACTGCCAAAGTATCAGAATTTCTGTCGTATTAAATCCCTGTTGAAGGAAATGTACTGTATTTTTGAAGCTCCCTTAGTTGTATTAAAATTTGAATTGCAGTTTGTTAGAGGGGACTTAGGTTTCCCCAGAGAGTAGAAGTTCTCCTTGTGCTAGAGAGTGATGCTGCATGTACCAGTTTAAGTGGCCACTCTGCAAGAAAAAGTGCAGTGTTCGTTTTAGAATGATGCTGCAACCTCACAGGTTATAACAAGATTTGTGAAGGTACTGACCGCCTGAACGCTGCATTAAGCAGTGGTATGACAAGCCTATAGGTGCTGATTGTCTCTGCAAGACGTGTGGGCTGGGGGAGGAATGAAGCAGTGACATTGCTGTATCTCATACCTTGTCCAAGTGCCCATATGTACAGTATGCAAACACAAGGTTGAGCAACATTTCTGATCAGTGCCACTAACCGGAATCTCCATTGATGTAGCAGATAGCTCTCTGCTTCTTTTACTATTCTTCAGGTCTCTGAGCACTTTGTCAGACTGTCATATTATTAACATACGTGTTGGCCACCAAGATATGAAGTTACGAATAATTGGACCCATGGCATATCATCCACATACTGGGTTATATTACTCCTAAGCACTTACCCATCTCTCTGATGATTATGGCAGTTTCAACAATATTTCAAGCATGGATTTTGTTGGAAGTGTGTGTAGCTAAATTCTTATTTGTCTATGTGTTAAAATCATTCTTGCCATGAAAAGTACAAATTCTGGGTGCATGCTTGTGTCTGGCTGAGTGCCTGTTACATTGCGTTCCTATAATGGTTTGAATAATATAAATTGTTGAAATGGGCACGTAGAAAAACTGTAACTGAATGACACACAAGAGCTTCTTTTTTATTGTGATTGTGATTTAGTGGATGAAAACATAATCATAATGAATAAATATTCAGAGCTGTATTGGGTATCTGTCAGGAGTTTGGTCTGTAGAGCACAGACAGCTGAATGCCAGTTCTGTTTACTAGATAATGCTCTTCTCTACAAGATATCGTATACTCTATCATTATTACAGATAATATATTTACTAATACCATCAAATACCTGATACCATAGATGAAATACACAGTTTATCTCTCATATCAGAAGACACCATATCGGCTCACCTTCTCAACAGTTACAATTCCCCACACCAGTTGTCTACTACAACTAGCCTAACTAACCAACAGCACTGGCTTTTGTTGAAGGTTTTATTGTTGCTTTTTTAAATTATATGACTTAATTGTTTAGTTTTATACAATTTTTATACTGTAAATGCTTGATTGTGTGTAACAATTGTGTACCTTTGTGTGTAAGGCTGAGATATCTTCTGCTATACATTTTTAACTTCATATAAACTACAGGTATATAATTTACTGTAATACTGCTCACATAAACAGCCTGCTGTTGGCTACTGTGTAGCTGGTACATGTAGCTGCCATTTGTAATTGTTACAGTGAAGTTGTGCGTTGACTGTCTACGTTTCTAATCTTATTGTGTATTCTAGGTTTGCAGTGGGGATATCACACCATACAAAACATTACTTAGCTGATACATTGTTTGGAGTTTTGTGAGGGGGGAACTGGAAGTGTATTGGATTGGGGTTAAGCAATAAAGATTGGAGGGTGAAGAAATTGAGTGTAAATGAATTTGTAGAAATGCACACTGCAGCTTTATAATGTTTTGCTATCCTTTCTGCTTCCACAAAACTCGCTATTGAAGTATAAACATGTGTCTGTTTATGTAGGATTTTTATAGTTGTGGATGTGACACTTGGTCTGTGACATTTAGGAAAGAATTTAGACTGGGTTTGGGAACACAGCTGATCAGTTCATAGTCTTTTATGGTTGAAAGGAATAGGATATTGGAGAGAAGTACGTAATATATACCTTCATAAATTCTACTGCCACCAGATATTATTAGAATAATGGAAGAAAGGAGGGGAAGTGATAGGCTGTGTCATGTAGAATGTTTGTCATCGACTCCAGAGATTTTGGTTCGATTGTTGTAATTTAATATTTGTAGTTTAGGTTATGGTTGTAAATGTTTGTGTTTTGAGTTTTGGTTTGTTGTCTTTTGTGCCAATTTAAGACCAGAAAGTTAGGTCAGTCAGTGGTTCTGTTGTTTCTCAGTGTCTCACTTTTTATGTCTCTCATTTTGGTGTGTCAACATGGCATTTGAAGTGCACTAAACATATGTGCTGTAATAGTGATTTTGTTCAGTGAATAATGTATGTGAGAACAGAAGATAGGTGGACTGAAGAAGTTAGCTGAGATGGTGTGAGTCAGGCTGTGGTGGAAATTGTAATGACCCTATGTGTTTTGTAAAAGACAAGGAAGTGAATGAGTAGCTGAGCAACTGCTAGCTTCTCAGGAAGAATTTTTTTCTCTAACATTTATTTTTATTCCTTGTAATGATTTTGACAGTTAAAACGGAGGGAATCTTCAAAACAGCTTCACTGTACACCATTCCTTGTTATAACACAGGTCACATTAATGTTATGTTGGTTTTACAGAGCTGCATGGGCTCTCTGCACATTCTGCCAGTTTCGTCTAGTGAGACGTTTCAAACACCATCCAATGATACATGTGATGTCAGCAATACAGAAGTTGAGCAAGTCGTAGTTGTTGTAGAAGAGCTTTCCAAAGCTGTAAATGAAGAGGTGCCTACAGGCATCAAACAAGAGAAGATTTCTCAAGATATATCTTTTCCTCACATAAAGCCCGAACCTAATGAGGTGAGTTATGTGTGTGTGTATGTCTGTTATTAGACACATTTTACCACTGTCCAGAAATGTCAGTTTTTTTTTGTGACATCAGTATTTCTAACCAATTGAACAGCTGCACTGTTGGGAATGAAAATGTTTTACTGTGATTGTTTTTTTATTGGGGGGGTGAGGGATGACAGTCTGTACTGCTTGGTTTGGTCTGTTTGTAATTGCAGATAAGACAAAAATATATTCTTATCTCCGTGTAGTTAAAAATCCTTATCCACAAAATGATTTATAAAGGTCAGACAAATTTAGGTGCTTATACAGTAGAATTTCTTTAATCTGGTACCCATGTGACTGGAGAGGTGCCAGAGTATTTCTGTATTCCATTTATCAAACAGCACCTCTACTAAGCTAATTTCTTACAGGTAATTTTTTCCTTATGTTTTTTATACTGTAGTTGGTCAACAATGCATTGTTGTGTGCTGCCATAATATTGGGAGGGGAGTGCGTAATGTGTTCTGTTGCACACTGTAATACACCGTGAGTTCTGTAAACTTTGCAGAATATTTGAGTAGCTGAGCAACCACTGACATTTCAGTTAGTGTTGTTTGCTGGATGTCTTTAGTTCTATCATTACTAAGTTCCTGTTCTGTGATAGCATGCATTGTTTCTATGCAGCATTTGCACTAGTGCCTGGAATTGTTCGGAGTTGTCCTCCATAGTTGCAAGTATTCCATTGATGTCAAGGTGTGCTGTTTGTTTAACATTGTCACTTCAGAACACAAATTAGGATGGTACTTATATCTGTGACATTCAGTTCTGCTTCATATATCTCTTACAGTACACTGTCAAAAGCAAACAGCTTTGTGATGCATGTAACTGCTGTGTTGTTATTTTGTTACTGTAAATAGTGCGTCATGGCACTTCCTTAGTTTGACTCTTTCAAACAGTTGAGTGTTTCACATGAATTTTATCATTCTGATGATTATTTTCCTGAACAGTTTATATTTTTCCTTCCATCTTTTGGATGTGCAGTCATGACTTCAATTTCATATTTTCCATTAAATCATGTGGAAGTGTGGACTGGGTTTGATTGGCTCACGATAGGATCTCTGCACATTGTGCGGCCATCGGCCATTATATTCTGCAAAATAGAGTTTTCTGTTTTGGAGGTCTTTTTGTATTAGTGATTCTGTAAGTTGCAATGCAGTAAATCTGTACACAGCAGCTATTATCAGTTTTTACGCTACATGAATTGGTTCTAATAGTGTTCAGTTCCATGTAATGAGTGAGCACAACTGTCATTACTGTAGTGCTTTTACAGAACTGCGTTGATTTGCAGAGCAGCGAGCTTGGTTTGTGTGCAACATCTTCTGAGGTTGGAAATGAGGTGATCCATGTGCAATTGAAAGGGATCAGTGATGTAACAGAGGAAGAGAATCAAGAGCCAATGACATCTTCATTAATAAGGACTGACCCTGGAGTAGGTGTTATATCTGTTGAGTGTCTAGCGTGCTTCATAGGTATCCAGAATTGCCTGTCTGTCTCCCTATAAGTCTGTCCCTATAAAACAGTAGTTTTGGTTTTGTCAAGTCATGATGTCAAAGTGATAAGAAGGTTTTCCTTTGTGGTTGAGATAATGAAAAATCATGACTGTGGTCAAATAAAGAAATCCTGAAAGTCATGTGCATAGATCAAAGGGTAAATTTTTTTACCCATGATGGGATGTTCTGAACCCACTAATTAAGCCTAGCATGCCATAAATGTGGGTAATTTCTAGATAGGTGGTTCCTTATAGCAGAAAGCCATGACACCATGCAAATTAATTTGAAGTTTATGTCTGTGCTGGCAGAATGTCAGCAAAACTTTCACTTACCTGAGCACATGAAGGAATGGTTTCCTAGATACACATACATTTTATATCCTGTAACAAATTGTGACAAAGTTTGAACACCAATTTTCACGTTTTCTAGAATACCATTCCACATTCTACTATGTAAAGCCTCCAACACATATCTAATCTGTATCTCAATATTGTGCAAAGATGAAAATAATACATAGCAGTGGGTAAGGTGGCAGTAGTAGTCCAGGGATTTACAAATCCCAGGCTCCAAGTACTGAAGGTGATGTCTAAATTGTATGGGACCTGGGTTTGGAACTTCTCTTATGTCAGCATTCTGACACCTGTTTTTGTAATTGCTCCATGATTTTGTGAATGTTCATGCACCCCAGCAATAGTACTGCCATTCAGAGTTGTCAGTTCAAACATTCAGAATTTTGTGGTGTGTGCTTATGCAGTGCTTTGCTTCAAATTTGCAGCTCTTCGAAACCAATACTTCTTTAGTTAATTCACACATTGCATGCAGAATACTTGTTCTTTGTATTAGGAAATAACCTAATGTGTATCCTTTATGTTTTGACAGGGTACTCGGAATGAGCAGCTTCGTGCACAAACTAGTGAGCTTCGATATTTTTGTAATGTGTGCAGTAAGGCATTCAATTGTGAGTGTGATCTTATGAGACATGAATTTTCGCGGGGTGGTGAGCACCTATATTCCTGTCATGTGTGCAGTAAGACATTCAACATAAAGAGTGACCTTATAAGACAAAAGTTTACATAGTGGAGAGCGCCCATATTGCTGTGATGTGTGCAGTAAGGCATTCAGTCGGAAGAATTACCTTATATCACACATACGTTTACATAGTGGTGATCGCCAATATTGCTGTGATGTGTGCAGTAAGACATTCAACATAAAGAGTCACCTTATGAGACATAAACGTTTACATAGTTGTTAGCGCCCATATTGCTGTGATGTGTGCAGTAAGGCATTCAAATCAAAGAGTCACCTTATATCACACATACGTTTACATAGTGGTGAGCGCCCATATTGCTGTGAAATGTGCAGTAAGACATTCAACAAAAAGAGTCACCTTATGAGACATAAACGTTTACACAGTGGTGAGTGCCCATATTGCTGTGATGTGTGCAGTAAGACATTCAATATAAAGAGTCACCTTATGAGACATAAACGTTTACATAGTGGAGAGCGCCCATATTGCTGTGATGTGTGCAGTAAGACATTCAACATAAAGAGTCACCTTATGAGACATAAACGTTTACATGGTGGAGAGCGCCCATATTGCTGTGATGTGTGCAGTAAGACATTCAAATCAAAGAGTCACCTTATATCACACATACGTTTACATAGTGGTGAGCGCCCATATTGCTGTGATGTGTGCAGTAAGACATTCAACATAAAGAGTCACCTTATGAGACATAAACATTTACATAGTGGAGAGCGCCCATAATGCTGTGATGTGTGCAGTAAGGCATTCAAATCAAAGAGTCACCTTATATCACACATACGTTTACATAGTGGTGAGCGCCCATATTGCTGTGATGTGTGCAGTAAGACATTCAACATAAAGAGTCACCTTATAAGACATAAAAGTTTACATAGTGGTGAGCGCCCATATTGCTGTGATGTGTGCGGTAAGAAATTCAACGCAAAGAGTAGCCTTATAAGACATAAACGTTCACATAGTGGTGAGCGCCCATATTGCTGTGATGTGTGCAGTAAGACATTCAAATCAAAGAGTCACCTTATAATACATAAACGTTCACATAGTGGTGAGTGCCCATATTGCTGTGATGTGTGCAGTAAGACATTGAAATCAAAGAGTGACCTTATAAGACATAAACGTTCACATAGTGGTGAGCGCCCATATTCCTGTGATGTGTGCAGTAAGGCATTCACCAAAAAGAGCAGCCTTATATCACACAAACGTTTACATAGTGGTGAGCGCCCATATTGCTGTGATGTGTGCAGTAAGACATTCAACATAAAGAGTGACCTTCTAAGACATAAACGTTTACATAGTGGTGAGCGCCCATATTGCTGTGATGTTTGCAGTAAAACATTCAACATAAAGAGTAACCTTATAACACATAAACTTTTACATAGTGGAGAGCGCCCATATTGCTGTGATGTATGTGGTAAGACATTCAACATAAAGAGCTACCTTATAAGACATAAACGTTTACATAGTGGAGAGAGCCAGTATTGCTGTGATGTGTGCAGTAAGACATTCAGTCAAAAGAGTAACCTTATATCACACATACGTTTACATAGTGGTGAGTGCCCATAGTGCAGTGATGTGTGCAGTAAGACATTCAACATGAAGAGCGACCTTATAAGACATAGACGTTTACATAGTGGTGAGCACCCATATTGCTGTGATATGTGTAGTAAGACATTCAAATCAGAGAGTGACCTTCTTCTTCTTATAAAGCACTACAACCTATATAAGGTTCTGGCTGCTCAACTACTTTCTTCCATCTCTCTCTATCCTGTGTTTCATTCTTCCAATTGCGGACATTCAAACTCTTTACATCTTCCGAAACATCATCCTCCCATCGTAATTTGGGTCTTCCAATTGGTCTTTTAGCTATGGGTTTCCATCTATAAATCTTCTTCACATTATTATCTTCATTCATGCGTTCAACATGGCCTAGCCAGTTCAATCTTTGCTTTTTGATAAACCCAATTATATTTTTTTCTTTTAGTATGTCATTAATTTCCTGGTTAGTTTTAATTCTCCAATAGCCATCCTCTGATCTTGTGGGGCCAACTATTTTTCTCATGATTTTTCTTTCAAATATCATTAACATTTTAATCATGCTTTCTTTGAGTACCCATGTTTCGGAGGCATATGTTACTATTGGATGAATTAACGTGTTATATAGGTATAGTTTGACGTTTTGGGATATTAGTTTTGATATAAATAGTTTTTTATGGACATGGTATGCTTTGTTTCCTGCTGTTATTCTTTCTTTAATTTCCTCCTCAATAGAACTGTCAATATTCACCATTGCTCCCAGATATTTAAATGAGTTTACTTGCCCAAACTGTTCCTTTCCTATGTTTATGTGTGTTGGATGGATTGTTCTTCTGGTACAGTGTAAGTATTTGGTCTTATTATTGTTTATTATCAGTCCAGCCTTTAGTGCCTCTTGTTTGAGTTTGCAGAA
>Ga0268261_10001211_pt1 | contig 17429 bp, 16 predicted proteins | sample TergutNc150P1_FD_190353 | JGI IMG/M metagenome (GOLD analysis project Ga0268261, IMG submission 190353) | Nasutitermes corniger P1 segment gut microbial community from laboratory colony in Florida, USA - Nc150 P1 (SPAdes) (version 2) | ecosystem: Host-associated > Arthropoda: Insects >...
ATATATATAACATTAGTAGCCTAAGGGTTAATGATTTAACCCTTATCCTGCTAACGTGGAGAAAATGGTGAGCTAATAATGCCAGCAAATAGCAGATGGGATTTAATTCAGCGTTTAAAGGGTTAAAATTGTTAAAAACCCCGGGAACGGGCATTTAAACAATTTAAATGACCCCGTCCTCAATGTGTTAACAGTTGCACGATATTCGTAGCATTACTGTGCATGGCATCTTTTGAATGCTGGAAATCCTGAAATGTTGCATTGTTTGTTTCTCTGTTTCTGCCTGTACTAAAAACCTGCAGTCTTGTAGATTGTAACTTTAGGTGTGGCAAGGCACTGACCAAAGTCATTGGTCATCGAGTGAGTGTGATTTGAGTGCATGTGCAGCATATGGAGGACATTAAGTAGCACTGGTGGATGCAGGTTGTGTGTAACTGAGGAGATGCACATTAGAGTAGTACAGAATGTACTTGTTCCACCCTTAGATTTAATAGTAATTTATATATTGCCATCAAACACAACAACTTCGTTTGTTACATTTGCCAGTGCGTACCACATGTTTTGGTCAATATGAGCATCTTCAACCAACTGGAATGTGTTCAAATACATAGCAGTGTGAGATCTCATAAATTTTACAGTAGTCATAACATTGGACTATTACTTATTTCACCTTTTTTTTTACCTCTTTGTTGTTATTGTTTCTATAATTGTTAAGGTGTTTTCTGTGCAAACTGTGTTCTGTTTGACTTGTTTGAATATTTAGTTCCCTGGTGTTTTTATACTTCTCTGCGTGCATACAACTGGATATGTTCTAGGTATATGACTTTTATGCTTCTTTGATGTTCACTGTTTATTGGGTTGCATGTGTTGATGTTCCTATGATATAGGTGTGTTACATTTTATATTTAGTCATTTCTGTGGAATATTTGTTTATGTTGTGCTCACTGTATGCTGTGGCTTGTTGTTTGCTGTGCACCAGGTAACTAAGTAACTGAATTATGTACAGTTAGTGTGAAGATGTTTGTATGAATATGTAATATGTGTTGTTGAATATAATAACAAAAGTTGTTGTGTTTCACGGTAAAATATAGGTTACTATTAATTTATCACAACACAGATGAATTCCATCAAATCTATTGTTAGAGTTTATATTGTTTATTTGTGGTATGGTGGTCTTGGGTTAATCTCATTTAGTGTTTTTTTTTTTATTTAGTGGATTCTAAGTGTGAACCCTATTCCTACCCATGTATGTGGATTTTTGTGTCCACAGATTGAAACCACCTCTACCAAAGATTAAACTGTGCCTCCTGTGGTTCAGAACTCACATTAAGCCGTAGTTCCCCTCAGCCAACCATCATTCGTATAATCACCCAATCACTGTGGGTAGGGATGCACGCTGTGGGTACACCCACATTATGGATAGATTGTCGGTCTTCATGTAGGTTGGCAGAGGCTAGACAAACCTTATCACAGGGCATCTGACACACAGAAGCATATTTAGTTTGTCTTGCATATGGTGCTACATTTTTAACTTCATTTTTCCAGGTGGATACTTCAGTTTTATTTATGCCTACAGAACATGTTATTTTGGCAATAAGCTGTTGTAAAAAGGTCAGATTTCTGTATTGCTTGTTGATGTGATGGCTAGGTGATGAGGGCAATAGCTGAAAAATTACACAGCAAATAACTACTCTGTGTTCTGTCTGGAGTGTCTACTGGGGGCACGGGTATTTGTGTTGTGACCCTGCGAGTGTGAGCTATTTATATTGGTGCAATCTGAAACTTTCACACTGCATCATGGGATCATATGACTTCAGTTGCTCATCAAGTGAGTATATGTTTGTGTTCATGGGTGTGCATGTTTGCAAGTCAGTGATAGATAAGTACTTTGTATTGTGTTTACTTGATGTTATAGTGTAGTCTTTAGCAGTCCTTTATTTTTGCTGGCTATCCAGATGATGTTCTTGCCGGTCCTTCAGGGTTGGGATAAAGTCTTCACATGGCCACAGCCACTTCCCCCTGTGCTCTTCCCTCTCTTTCGTGCATCATCATTTTGTCATTCGCTGCATATTTATAGTTTATGTGCTGATAAAGTAAGCCGAGACGTTAATGAGAAATGATGTGCTGACAGCTCTTTCCTTACCTTTTAACATCATGGACAGTTTTTGTATATGCTCAGTTTATGGAAGAATATTTGACTCTTTTTAATTGTGTATTAAGATCATTACTTTAACCTTTGTGTTCTGAGAATAGGGTGTTAAGCCCCTCGCAGCTATATAGTCATGGCAGTTCACTAATTGTGGGGTAACAGTTTAGGGTAACTACTATCCGACTGGGTTGGTATTTAATTTTAGCGCATCACTATTAAAACATGAGTATTGTTTGAACAGAAAAGGGTAAAATTATTAAATAAATGATATTTTGTGAATAATAAAACAAAGATTATGCAGCATATCTTAAAAGTAGAAGTAAATTTCATTTTTATGTAAATATATAAAATCCGTTTCTAGGATTTTTTTGTGTGTGTTCACACATGCGAACACAGGTCTTTTTAAATGTTAAATCATCAGCTTATCTAGGGCTGGAGACCATATTTTAAAGTTGACAAGAATGTTATTGGTACTGAAAAATACAACAGTAACACAGCAAACATGCCATCATTGATTAAGTGCATTTCCACTAAAGGGTAATATGGAAATAAACTAATATTTTATAGAAGGGATTTAAATGCCTTTGAGTTTAAATACTAATAGTGAAATAGATCTTGAATGTGGTTCATAGGTTTGGGATTTTACTGGGAATGTAGTGAAATCAGTGTGTTAGTAATTGTGTATCGTCTAGGGGAAATGGGCAAAGTACAACCCTTCATCTTTACTGTAGTGTTCTTAACTTGTTACACAATGGCAGCATATTTACAAATTGCTATTTATTTGCACATTATTAGTGTCATATTATTATTATTATTATTATTATTATTATTATTATTATTATTATTATTATTATTATTATTATTGTGACAATTTCAAATATGTTCTTGCTGTAGTCTTCTGGATTGTGACACCATATAGACTGGTAAATGGTTTCTAACAGTTTGGGTAGCAGCGTATGGCCACAAGAGTAGGCCCTCTGCACTGAAGATGAGGGCGTTACATTTACCCACAATGTTACATACCATCCAGACCTTATTTTGTCATAACCCAGAAACACCATAATATGAATTATTAATGTCAAGAAAACTTCAGGTCTCATGAAAAGATAAAAGATGCTCAGTTGCTGTTTACTTGCTACTGCTGCGAAGTGAGTTTATGCCATATAATCCAAATCTCTGAACCTATTACACTGGAACAAACCTTGTCACTGTCTGAAGAAATTATCATTAATGATCTGTAGATGCTTCAGTAGTGCAAAATGGTTGCCAGTCATATTACATGTTTATGTTTTATTTGAGCCACAATGCAGGGGGATGGATGTTTATACAATGGTGCTCATGTTGAGAGAGGAAACCAATAAATATATTAGTGTTAATCCTGAAATAATGATATTGCTATATTAATTGTTTGATTTTTTAATCTTGTTTAGCATATTTGCAAATTTATGGGATGATATTTTTCCTAATATTGATATCAATATTGCTGCTGAAATATTTGTTAACTGCAATTGGGTTGACACCCGGTGGCACTAGTACAGTACACATTTACACACAAACAATACATAGAACAACACAATTAACAACTTTGGTTGGAAGGCTTTTTGGTTTACAAGGAAAGTCCCTAACGTTTCTGCAGGTAGTTGGTTCCAGTTTTTAATGGTCCTATTTACAAAGGAATACTTCTCGATATCCGTTCTTTGCTTCCTGTCCCTAATTTTCCGAATATGATCAACCCTACTCAAATAGTAAGGCCATCGCAACCCGTCGTGTATAGCTTTCCAAGCCTGTTTCCCAGAGTACGCTTTATAAAGTGCGCATAAGCGTGCTATCATCCTACGCTGAATCAAGGTTTCCCAGTCAGAATCCTTCGTTTGATTTGCAAATTGAGCAGCTTTCTTCTGTACTTGGCCTAATGCATTTATCTCTCCTCTGCATGGATCCCAGCATGCAGACCCCTATTCAAGAATAGGACCTACCAATTACGTGTAGGCTAAACCTTTTGTAGTCCTATATCCTTTTTTGAGAACATGCCTTACAAAGTGACGTGCCTTCCAGGTTTTGTGCGCTGTGTAATTTACTTGGTCCACCCAGTTTAAAGTGTGTCATAAGATTATTCCCAAGTATTTACAACTGCTTGCTTCTGAAATTTTTTGGTCAACAAGAGAGTAACCCAGTGGATTTTTAACCTGAGCTCTTGTAAATCTTATTACCTTTTACCGGGATTTATTTTCATCCCATTTTCTACCGCCCATTCCCCCAAGATGTCTAGGTCCTTCTACAACTTTTCTATGTCGTTCTTATTTATGATTTTTTATAAATTATACAGTCATCAGCAAATAGTCTAATACTCGAGTCGATGTTCCTGCAAATATCATTTACATACACTAGAAACAGTAGTGGGCTCAAAACGCTCCCTTGCAACACTGCTGAGGTTACTTTGACTTCCTTGGATAGTTGCCCCCCTACTCTTACCCTTTGTGTATGACCTACAAGGAATTTCCTTACCCAAACGACTACCCTCGAATCCATGCCCAAGGCCGTCAGATTCGTAGGCAGCTGATCATGAGGAACTAAATCGAAAGCCTTGGAAAAGTCTATTATAATGGCATCTATACCAATCCCCTCATCCAAAGAGTCCGCTATGTCCTGGCACACCATGATGACTTGACTTTTACATGAGTATCCCAGTCTAAACCCATGCTGTCCCTCGTATAACCAATCATTCTTATCCCAGACTTGCCTCAAATACCTTACTATATCATGTTCCAGTTGCTTGCAGACCACAGAAGTTAAGCTTATGGATCTATGGTTTAAGACTGCCAATCGATCACCCCCTTTGTAAATAGGAACCACTGGCTCTTTTCCAGTCATTTGGGATGGTAGCGTTGTTTACTGATATTTCAAGTAGTCTAGCTAGGTAAGAGTCATGGCTACTCCAACCAATTGCAGAATTTCACCAGGAACTCCATCTGGCCTTACTGAATTGTTTCTCCCAGTTTTTGCTAATCTTTAGTGTTAATAATGAAGGTTTCACCCAGGTTGGCTAGTTTTATTTCCGGGTTGTTACGACTGCAGCAAAAGACGGATGCATAATAGGAATTTAAGATGTTAGCCTTTTTAGTAGTGTCTTTAATAATCATTCTGTTGTGGTCTTTGATCACAGGAATAAATTCCCTATTTCCTTTTCGCCTTTTCACGTACTTGTAGAACTCAGACCAGCAGTTGTCTTTATTTTGTAGTACTGACTGCAAAAATGTCTCCTGTGGGGTTTTTTTTTGGCTGCCAGCAGTTCTTTAGATAGTCTTTTCAGTTCCACTTGATATCACTGTCGTAATTTTCTCTTGTTGTATTCTCTTCTAACCTTTACCTTAATCCATTTCACTTCCTTATTGTAGTATTCAGGATCAGGATTTTTTCTCAGAATTTTATGTGGGACAAAATGATCGATACTCTCGAAGACTGTTTCCTTAAAATGTTTCCAAATTTCCTCCACGCAAGTACCATTACTTGCCCATGATGCGATTTACCCTGAGGAAACTTTGTAGACCTGTGACATTTGTTTTGTGGTACACAGGAACTAATCTTTCCACTTGATGCTTATGGCAGTTTTCTCCCCATTCTGCTTCTAATAATACCCCATAATGGTCACTGATCCCCTGAACATTATGACGAGGTGAACGCCCTTTCAGGCTGGACAAGGTATACATCAAGCAGAGCATCCGCTTGGGTCGGGCTATTTACTACCTGAGTGTAACCATTTTCCCATACCAATCTATTTAAAAATGCCTGGGCCCCCTAGACTTTTCCACGTGACCATTCCAATCTGCATAAGGCAAGTTGAGATCACCTCCAATGCTGCTACGCTTCGTAGTTCTTCCTGTATATCCGGTCCAGTCTGCCAGTTTTTCAAACAACCGCATGTCCTCATTCGGAGCTCTGTAGATGCCTACAATTTCCCATGTAATTTTGGGTCCCTGCTATCATCTCATATACCTCGTCAACCCATAGTTCAGCGCAAGTAATGTAATTTTTTACACAAACAAAAACTCCACCACCACGAATGCGTCTCTCTCTTCTGAAAGTTGTGTAATCAGCCCTAAAAACTTTCACATTGCTAATGTCCTCACTAATCCATGCCTCCGTGCCTATTACAACATCAGGTTATATGTGTCAGTTAAGTTCCAGAAATCTAAAGTCTTATTATAAATACTCCCACAGTTTACCTGCAGCAAAACTAACAGTTTACCCTCATTCTTGGGTGCCACTGTTGCCGCTAAGCATTCCTCCTTTGTTTCATCTTCATTCTCCCTCCTCGGCGTATCTGCCACACTCTCAGCCATCTTCCAGGCTGACGTCAAATGTTCCTAGATTGTCTTCATCTCCGTCTCGTTATATGTCCCCTCGCTGGAAGTCCCTACCGCCAGGCATTGTCACTCACTCCTCATCTTCTGTCTTCCGCCGCCGATGCCACTGACTCTGGAGTAAAGTTGACCTAGGTGTCTTGTTCTTCTTCGGTTTATGTGAAGGCCATCTCTACCAAAGTTTCAGTTGTCCACCAAACAATTTGGGTCTACAAAAGTAACTCCTAGCGTCTGTGCTACCCACTCATACCTGCAATGCACCGCCAAGACATGTCTCGCCTCCTCACACACGCCACTCAGAACTACTCTGGATGTTGAAAACTTAGTTTTTGCCATATTTACAAGATTGTAGACATCTCCCATGACATAATCGAGATTTCCAGTTTATCTTAAATCGTTTGTACCGACATGGATAACGACAGTATCTGGGTTCCCTAGGTCTTTATTTTCAATAACTGTATGCAGGTGTTGCGTTCTGATGCCCAGAAAGCACTCCACTTTCACACGTAAACATTCACTTCCAACATTGCATATAATCGAGTCACCCAACACTAAGCACTCTCCACCTTTACGATCACCCAGCACCGTATCCTACCTGCCAACTTCCCATCCAGCTGTTGACAGTCATCCTTCTTGTTAAATCATCAGTTTGAAGTAAAGCATTCTGCAGTTTCTCCTCTAGCGGCCTGAGTCTCTCCAGTCTACACGTATCACAGATCCATTTCCTGTCCTCCGCCTCTTAAGCTTTAGCATTACCACAGCTGTTATGGAACCAACACCCACACGTGTTACAGTGAGTTCCCGATTTGAGATTTCTGTCGCACCAGCTATTTCGAACTTTTGTTGTCGTGAAAATTTGTGGCCAAAAGAATACCTGTCATGATGTGAATTGTGGCCTGAAAGACAGATGTTGTGACATGATTTGTGGCTCACAGGCTAGCTCTCATGATGTGATTTCTCCTGTATCTTCCTATTCTTTAAATTGTTCATGATTACCTCCCTTCAAATTCCTACCTCCTCAATATCAAAATCATGTTTGCATGTCAGAACTATATGGTACCTGTATTTGAAGCAGCGGTTTTAAATGACGTATTTACTGTAGTGTTTTGCAGCCTTGTTCTTCCTTGAAATGAGGCACATTATTCCTTTATTTCAGACCATGCATTTTGAACATACATGTTTTATGCATAGCTTCAATTTTAATCCTTCTGAGTCTTCTGTCAGAAGGCTTCTGACATAGTAATTTCCCCAAACAAGTCCACTATCATTAGCCTTTTCACCAAGATTACAAATTAACTACCACAGTGTGACTGTGTTGAATGCTGTTTTACATTATTTAACATGTCGGAAGGACAGAAGGTGATAGTTGTAATTGACAGAAGTGCACGAGATAATGTTTGCCATGAAGACTAATTAGTAGGTGGTAGTCAAGAGCTTGGAGGGCTTTTAGTGTTGACACAGATTAAGTAAACATGCAGAAGTGTAATAAATGTTAAGTTTGAGAATTAATGAGTGTATTTAAAGTTTATTAACTAACTCTGGCTCTTGTGCATGACAGAGCTAATAAAGCTTACTATGTTGTGCATATATGAGATGTGAATATCACTATCCTTTATGAAAATGTTGTGTATTTGGTGTGCTTTCCTGAGCATTGCTGTTTTCTATCAGTCTAACCTGTGTCTGATAAAGTGTTTGCATTTTATTTAATGATGTTGTGAGTAGCTCACATGTAGTGTTGATAGAAGATAAATGAAATATGAACATTGGTGTAGTGATAGGAATAGGGACTTTGTAGCTACCATTATTGTGGGGTTGATGGTTGTGTTTAAATTTGGGGTAACAATTTATAGTCCAGGAACAGGGGATTTTAAATCTCCCAGTTTTGCAAGGCTGGCACTCATATATTTTTTTTTTTTAACTTGGGGGTTTAACAGTATTAATAGTGGCTGAATGTGACACTGCACTGTGTATGTGTGGTGTCACAGTAATGCATCCGGTGAAGTGTAAGAGTGGCCAGGGTGTGGTAGTTTATGCATTGGTGTCAGTTGAGGAATAACAGCTTTGATTGACCAGCAGACTGTTGTCTGGGGGCAAAGTTTTGCAGTATTGTAGAATGTGGATGAAGATTTGTAGTTAGGACTGAGTAGGATATTTAGACGAAATATGTGTTTTGCTTTTATACGTCTTTCGTTGCTCTGCCCGAACACATTTTTTATGTTGTGATCTGTATTATTTGTGGAAATGCTTGCTGTCACTGTTCTAAGACATCTCTTGTTGGAATATTGTATGAATTTGAATAATAATATTCTGCATGACCCTGTAAAGTGAATTGTGTTCAGTAAATGTCTTCCACACTCAAGTTACCTCATTTCCTTCCTTTGACACTTTGATTTTACAACTACAATCTAATCAAAATTTTAATTTACATTTTATATTTGTAAATGGAAACAAGGCAGTAAATATTGTTTTACGGAATTTTAACTTGCAAGAGGTAGATTTAAAAATTAAATGAGATTTCTGAGTGACAAATTATTTATTTATATATTTATAGTTTAATGAGCAGTTTTGCTTGTAACAGGCTAAAATAGCATTGAGAGGTAGTATTAAATTTATATTCTCATATTTATGTTGGGCCCATTTAAATAAGATACTGTTATTTATTTTTATTTTTTTGCTACAGGTGAATCTTTATTAGATTTTGTGTCCCGCACATTATCCGTTGTCTAGGTTTTATATTGCACACATGAACATTTCAGAAACTGGCTCACTTCTGTCTTCAAGCAAAAGTTACCAAATCTGATGGGTCTCCTCAAATGGTTTGATGTTTGGGGTTATATTCCAATTGACTCATCAGATGAAATTTGAAATGTTTCTAGTTTTGATGATGGATGATATAAGGATTATATAGGGTGACTGAGGTGCCATAGTGTTGATTAATGTATACACTGAACGCAGCAAAAATTTAGATACTCAGAACTTGACTGATAGTGTCATAGTCAGCACAGGTATTGCATCTTGCTGCTTGGTATCATAAACAAGGGTACATTGTACCAATATGAAATGTTAAAAAGTAAATGGCAGAATGCTGCTTGGATATAAGTAATATATAATATGAAAGTAGGCTATAACGCTTTTGTTAATTTATAAAATTGATTTAATGATATTGTGGAAGGGGAAGCTGAGATGTGGTTTAGCATACCTGAAATGTGTGAACTTATAGCTGTATTTCATTATAGTACTGGGAATATCACTGCACTGGTATTGTTGATGAATATGCCAAAACAGAACTGTTAATTGTACAGAATGATATATGATTAATTGCGGAAGTGGGTAGACCCCTGAGGGCAGAATATTGAATCAGTAATAAAGAATATTCAGGCTTTGTTGGGTTAGGAAAAAGCAAAGAAAAGTTGTTGATGGTTCAGGCTATTGTATGATGATGCACACAACATGTACTGCACTTTATTGTAGCATTTGTTGTAGCATCTCAGGTGGACATGTGGTGTTCACTGCCTTCAGTCATTTGCGGTTATGCTGACTTTATGTGTGTCTGAAGTAATGTCCACTCCATTATTGATAAAGCACAAAGTTGTGCCACACCTGTTGGTCATAAATAAAATAGTTCACGTGTGCTTTTTTTAATGTAAAAATGAAGGGAACAGTAAATTGTACAATCTTTTGATTATACATTTACCGTGACGTGTGCACTGTTGGAAGCCGTCTACCACCAATGTTACAAATGCAATGTATTTTGATCACATGAATTGGTTTGTAGATGGTAGATCTGGGGGTACAAATGGATGGGAAAGTGTTAAACTATTAGTTTAAGGTCATTCTCAAGAGTCAACACTTATTTTTGACAGAGGCATTTTAGTATGCAGTTTGAATTGTGTTTATCAGTTTATCAGACTGTTATGAATGAGTTGTACTATGTATCGGACAGTATTGATGCCGGTTTCTGTCATAGAGCAATTTTAATATTACATCACATTGCATGGATGTAATGGTAGCTACTTCTTGATGAGGGTTTTGTTTGTCACCTGTTGGAACAAGATATAACATTAGATTGTGGCATCTTATGTCTGCATTTTAAACTATTATTTCAGAGTGTTTCTTAATAAATAGCAGTAGTTTCTCTGAACAAATTACAGTATGCAGCTACATATTTGTCAGTTCATGTTATATTATTGATGGAATCATTGTAATTGCAAAAGAATGCCCATAACAGATCATATTGTCAGCTGCATGAATGTTTATGGCAATATATACAAAGAGTGTTTAGTACGTTGAGTTCTTGCAAATTGTCCTGTTAGCGTACTTTTGTCAGCTGTTGAAGGACTGCTGTTAGTGTAACATAAACTGTGATGTTTGTACATAACAGTTACTACCTTGTTTTAAAGTGTTAACATGCTGACTGCAGACATGTCGCACATAACTGATATACCCCTTTTTCATGCTTACCCTGAGAATGCAGGTGTCTGCGTATCTTGAAATACAAACTAGAACTCTTACAGAAGTATACTGTGTGGTATGGGTGATTGTCTAAATACAAAATCATGCCCTTGAAATTGTTTGTATATAAAGTACCCACATACAGGATACAGCCTTATAATGCTAATATACGTCTGCACTAGATCTGAGTTTGTAACTACATTGTCAATTTTATTGGCAGTTATCAACCCAGAAATCGTAAGTCGTACAGTGAACACCATACAACAAACATTTTTGTTACAGAAATGAGGTATCAGTCCTTAGCATACCTGGCTTTTAATACTCTTAAGTAGTACAGAAGTTACTATAACAAAATTTTAGTAAAACAAAAATCTCTACTACAGAAGCATAATGATTGGTATCTATACCACTTTATAATCTGTTGAGCCATTATATATGTGAGATACAAAAATGTGACCAGTATTTGTTAAGCAAGAGTTTTGTGTTTAAAGAAAATTACTTCAGCAGTAGGATATTTTCTGTATTGTAAATCTTTCAGTGTAGGTGGAATATAGTTGCATTATATTATTTTGTAAGGAACGCAGATACTGTATTCTTGTCTGTCTGTGAATCACCACAGTTGTTACTCAAACCAAAAACATAAAAGGCCTTAGCCTGCCACGTCAGTTTGTTAACACTACCGAACATACAGTGGCTAATCTTGCAGGTCACTCTCTGACTTGAGAAAACTTTGCATGAAGGATGTAGTGTGTGTCTCATTTAATCTGTTTGTACCATTAACTTGTGTTAATGTCCACACGTGTTGAGTGGCGTGTGTCTGAATGTCATATTTCTGTACTTTGTATCCTTGTGTTTATGCAGTAGAAAATAAAGGGAGCAGTATACGATAGTATAATGAAGCCAGTTTTATGTGCACGTGTGTGTGTGTGTGTGTGTGTTTGTGTGTGTGTGCATTCACTCAAAGGATGGAAACATCACAAAGAAGTGTCTTATTTATTTGCAGGTTGTTTTTTGACACTGTCAGTAACTTAGGTTTTACAGCATTATATGATTGGGTGGTAGTGACTAATTAAATGAGTAGGATGTGGAACAAAGCCATCATGGCCTAATTTAAGGTATTAGTTTAGTGTATGTATGGAAGGACTGAGAAAACCATGGGAACCAGCTTGGTCGGTGTTGAAGTTCAGTTTAGGCCTGTCACACACTGTGCTTACAGCAAACATAGTTACCCTGACTGCTAGTGATGATTTTGAAACAGTGTTGAAGTGTTTTAGTAATAAGAAGAGGAAGGGAGAAAGAAATGGGGATGGGCTGGACACACAAAAGGTAAATCGAATGAAGAAGGGGGTGAGCAATTAAGGTACTAGAGAAATGATGTGCCCTAAGACACCAAACCCACGCACGCATTGAAACATCATGGCAAGATGATAGTACGTATTCTGAGCTTCACATGCACCTATTACTGTGGTCTTATCTTGGTGCTGGGAGTTCAAAACTGGTTGTTCTAAAGAGTGCCTCAACTGTGAACAGTAACAAATTTTGGTTGCATAATCAGTGCCTCTTAATTACGAAATTGAACACACCGGATACAAGAAACGTTCTGGTAGTTAAGTCAGATATAAAATTTTTTGTGCAGCTGTTATTGTTGAAGAATTCAATTACACTACCAGCCACAGTGGGGGAGTTGCATACTGCATTTCATTTGAATGGAAACAGATCATCGGCATACCATGATCACTTCAACTGATTGTAAACACAACAGCTATGACATATTGTGTCCATTTTTACTTGAAGGTAAATACGAGCTGCAGTGGTGTTACGTGTTCACTGCAACTGAAACTAAACATGAACAGAGTGGGAGAATACTGCGTCCACTGCAGCTGAATCGAAACACAGAACAGAGGCATACTGTGTCCACTTATTTAAAACTAAGCAGAAACTGAGTAGAGGCATACTGTTGTCATTTTCTCTGAATGTGAATAGAAACAGTGCAGTGGTATACTCGTTACTTAACTGAAAGTAAATGCAGATCGGAGTTTTTCTGTGTCCACTGCAGCTGAATCTAAACACGGAGCAGTGCAATAAGCAGCAGTCATAAGACACAAATAAAATTAATTGTTCTGTGAATGTAGTGCATGTTTTTCTGGGACATCAGCTATTGTGATCCAGGATTTTCATGGCTTCTCTCAGTCACTCCGTGGGCCGGGTAGTATAGTCAGTAGCGACTGGCTACAGGCTGGACAGTCCGGGGATCGAATCCCAGTGGGGGGGCGAGATTTTCCGCACCTGTCCAGACTGGCCCTGGGGTCCACCCAGACTCCTGTACAATGGGTACCGGGTCTTTCCTGGGGGTAAAGAGCGGCCGGGGCGTGATGCTGACCCCTCACCCACTTCTAGTGCCGTGGTCATGAAAGGGTAGAGCTATACCTCTTCTCCCCCTACGGGACGTGCGGCCTGTACAGACCCTTAGTGCCTGTACAAGGGGTGTACTTTTTTTTTCTCAGTCACTCCAGGTGCATACTGGGTTAGAACCCTGAGATAGGTCATAGCATTTCCACACCAGTTCTTTCAAGTTCACCATGCATGATCATCCTTGTATCATTCAGAAACAAATAACCTCTGCAGTCAATATTTTATTAAATCAGCTGTGTATTGTTTATCCCATCATGTGCATGCAGTTGTAACACAACATTGCAGAAACTCTTTTACATTGTACCTACCAACCCTTTAAATAATACAAAAGTCTGTTGTTTTGTGTGAGGAATGCTTGTGTAACTCATGTTGTGTATAGTTTGCATGTTGGCAGAGTTGTCATGTTAACAATGAATTATTTATGATTGTGTATCATGTTCTGTGTATCATGTTCTGTCACGTAGAAGGTGGTGCATATGTAACACGGCAGTTTCCTATTACCTCTGTATTGTATCCTTTCGTTAAAATGGTTCAAACTGGTGACCACCTTGGTGGATAAATTGTCCAAATACATCATGCACACTGGTCAAAATTACAGTATGAGTGGGTCATGTTCCAACTTCCATGAAACCCCCAAAGAGCCACTTTCCATGGCAACTGACACTGTGACTTAAAACTGTAGTGCTGCGTTAGCTTCATCTTGTATTTCTTGGTTGTTTTTGGTGTAGTTGAATACATTATGTGCCAATTCACTTGTTACCTTACATAAAGTACTGTGGTTTGTTGACAAAGACCATATTCTGAGTGTTATAGGAAAATGAAATCTATTTATTTTGAGAATCTTCAAAAACTCATAAATTTAGTGTGTGGGCAAAATGCACAGTTTTTAAATGTTATAATAGGTTGTGTGTATATTAGCCACTTTCCTTTAAAGGGTTTAGTTTTTTATCTTCAACATATACCTCATACGCTTAGAATCCAGGCCATGCTGTACAAGACATATCTGATGAACATAAATAGTGAAAACTTTAGTGTGTCATAGTGATTAACTTCTGGGAGTGGTTTTGTCTGTTACCGTAGTTAATGCTGTTTGGTTGTGATAAGATTCCTGCACTGGATATGATATAAATAGCAGGTCCAGCCTCGGTAGTTCGTCGCACATGCATGGTGTTTTAGGCCTTGCTTTCATGCCCAGCCCTGCATCGTCTGCCACACTGTTACATTAATTGTACGTTCATTTTTTCTGGTTTCATATTGCCTCTCATCACGTATTACTACTGACATGTGGAAAAATTGCATAACGAGGCCTTCAGTTTAACAGTACTTGCGGATACTCCAGTCGTAATAGTGGCAAAGCTGTGCACTGTATGACTGGATAACTGACCAACCATTCCCAGCAGAGGCAGAGATTTTACTTTTTGCCGTTACATACACAGCAGTTCTGAGGCTTGGCCATCCTCCTAACAGATTCAGGGAGCCCCTTCTTTTCTGGGGTAAAGCTTGGGCATGGCACTAACCACTCGCTTCTGTCTAGTGCCCAGAGGTTAAGAAAGACTGTAGCTGTACCTCCATAACTGTGTTGCATTGACATACTTTACTTCAAACTTGGTGTTACAGTGAGAGAACTACCATTTATTTTCATCACTGCTGCCAGTATTCATAAACTGTATATAGTTTAGGCATTATTTCCTTGAAACTTAAGTATGTAGAACGGTATGATAATTGTTTGTAGAAAGGAGGCATTCTGACACTTCGTCTTTTTTTAGTACAGTGGACAGTATGTTGACATATGCTTACAACATTTTGTGAGTTGGATTCTATAATCTCTTCAGGTCATTGAGTTTATTTTTCAATTAATATGTTTTATAAAAGTAACCAGGATTAGTAAGGTCTTATAATGGAAAGCAATTTGTTGAAGGAAAGATTATACACATTTTCTGATGTAACTGTCTGGGAGAACCTGAATGTTCAACACTCCTAATAACATGGCCTGCCAGTGAACACAAAACTGAAGCAGTTCCATCCATCCCCCCTTACCGCTACACATCTTGGACTGTTATCCTCCTAAGTGCTGTTTTCTCTTTGAAGTGGCCACTCTCCAAGCGGTTTCTCCATCATAATTCTGTATTTCTAGCTGCTTACTCAGCCCATTATTACCTGTTACGACTTTTCACTACATTACCAACTGCAGCTGTAAACGCTTCTAAATAAATTTTACCTGTATAAATCACAGCTTTCCTTCTTATGTAATATACATCCCAGCTACATACACAGCCCATTGTAACCTACATTTCACTACCCTAGCAGCAATACCAGGTGATTTGTTTGAATCGCACATTTCCTTGTTATTTAATACCCATCCCAGCTACATACACAACCCATCATACCCTACATTTCACTACTCCAACAACAATACCAGATGATCTCTATGAATCACACATTTCCTTGTTATGTAATACCCATCCTGACTACATACACAGTCCATCATAACCTATATTTCACTACCCTAACAACAATACCAGGCGAACTGTGTGAATCACACATTTCCTTGTTATGTAGTACCCATCCCAGCTACATCATAGCCTGTCATAACCTACATTACAGTACCCTAACAACAGTACCAGGTGGCATGTATAACTCACACTGTTTCTTGTTATATAGTATCCCTCCTGGGTGCATAACTGGCCCATGATGACCTACATTTCAGTACTCAAATGCCAGGTGACCTATTTAAATCACTGTCCCACATTACATGATATCCACCCTACGTCCTTTATCTGTTTCTCCAAAATTTGGTCAAATTTGTGAGGAACTTTACATTAAAATTCCTGTCACTTCCAGGAATCACATCCATGGACTGTGTATCTTCCAACTGCCAACAGTTTCCATCCATATTCTGCATATGGTAGAAAAATATGTTTAAAGAGAGGTTTACATTTAGTTAATGTTTATGTGTAATGTGCACTGTGTACACCAGCCTAGTCCTTACTACCCAAATGCTTGTTATTTCTTATTGATGGAAATTTCCTGCTTAACAGGGATTTGCTTTGAATGGTACTTTTTGTGGTCGCAGCTGACCACAGATAGTGATTCCTTGTATTTGTGTGTCTGTAGCACAGGAGTAGTTTAGGAAAGGCAGATGTGAGCTGTGTGCCCTATTAGTTCTGTGGCTGTGGGCTAAGAATTTGCTGTGTCTGTAAGCATGTCTTATATTTATTGGCATTATATTCAGTATCGTAAGGAGCAGTGGCTGTACCTTTTGCCAGTCTGTACTGTATGGCTGTGTGGTATGCATCTTGAAATTATTATGTGCCTTCAAGATATGAAGTTTTCATGCAAGTAGAAATGATAAATCCTTCTCTGGTGACCAACTGCAGCCTTTTGGAGCTAAGGGAATTATGATAGAGACAGATGCGGTCTCTGAAATGTTGAAAGTCCTCATGTTTGCAACTGATGCAGCTGGTTGTCCTGGAAGACTTTATCACATTATGTGACGGTACTTGCAGGGCTTAGAGTGTGATTTATGTTGAATGTAAACATTTTGTGAGCATCAAAATTAATGGCAGTGAAAGAAGGATGTACAGATGATCCTTGCCAAATGCAGGAGTTACATTTCTGTTTACGAGAACCATGCTCAACAGACATAAAAACCTGTGGGAAAAATATCATATGAGGAGTTTTATATATTCATACTGAATGCATTATTGTACAATTGTTGTCCAAATAATAGCAGTATGTATGGAATATCAAGTTCCATGGTTGTATTAAACATAGAAGTGCCATAAATTGCTGGAGTTATTGGATGAATGCAGTGAGTATTAAGATTGAGGAGTTCAGGGATGTGACACTTTGTTCCCTGACAGATGTTTAGCACAGTTTTGGAGGCACATACTGCCTTTATCTTCAGGGCAGTAATTAACCCTTAGACGCCGAATTAAATCCCATCTGCTATTTGCTGGCATTATTAGGAGCTCACCATTTTCTCCACATTAGCAGGATAAGGGTTAAATTATTAACCCTTAGGTGACTAATGTCATATATATATGGAGCACCCA
>Ga0268261_10001212_pt1 | contig 17414 bp, 9 predicted proteins | sample TergutNc150P1_FD_190353 | JGI IMG/M metagenome (GOLD analysis project Ga0268261, IMG submission 190353) | Nasutitermes corniger P1 segment gut microbial community from laboratory colony in Florida, USA - Nc150 P1 (SPAdes) (version 2) | ecosystem: Host-associated > Arthropoda: Insects > Digestive...
CCAGACTTTCCTGTCATTATGAGAGAGGAAGACTCGTATAAGGTTTATCACATTTGAATGCTTTAATTCCCGTAGCAACTGGAAAAGAAAATTATTCACAACATTGCTGGCATGTGAAGTATCAGCAATTGACACAGAAAGTGATGATGTACAAACATGCAAGGGCATAAGCTTCATTAATAATATTGCTGTCTTCTTCAAAAACCTGAATTTCTATGCGAAATTCACTGCAGTTTATTATTTATCACTGGCAAGTCAGCCAGTATCCCTGCTGAGATTTTACAATGCTCAGGTGATTAATTACTGGACTCATACATAAGAAGCCCAGGTTCAACGTCAGGCCAGTCCACATGAGATTTCTAGTGGGCAGAGTGGCATTGGGACAAGTTTTTGTTGAAGTATTTTGGTTTTCACTTGTCAGTATCATTCCATCAATGCTCCACACTCATGTGTGATTCATCTACCACTGATGCCACATAATTTTATCAATTGACTCATTAACCTTTAAATGACCTGCATTCATGCACACAAATACATGTAACAACACTGCTAGAAATTTGTGTTATATATTTACACAACAAACAAATTTGCTACATTTTTAAGGCATGGTGAATAATTAATTAAATTCTGTAAAGAAAAAGACTTGGAAATATGTGCTGTGAAAGTACATCTCTCTGCTTACAATATCTGCATTGTAGCCATTTACCGATCTTCTTCCAGAAATTTTCAATACTTTTTAAATAATTCTGAAAATATTCTGAATTTGATTTATAGTAATTCCATTGAAATAATTATATGTGCAGACATAAATATAAATTATCTCAATGATTCTACACATAAACAACTACTAGATTCTTTATTGGCCTTCTACTGTCTCTATAGCATAGTTCAATTTCCCACAAGAATTCACACCTCCTCCTCCTCTGCAATTGGCAATATTTTTATAAACAATATTAAATTTGATAACTTCTCAACTTACCCATTTGTGAATGGTATGTCTAATCATGATGTTCAGATTACAGTAATACATAACTTATCTGTACAAAATTGTAATAATTATTTTTACTTTGGTTGAAAGATTGGTAAATGTTCAATTACTGATTTTAATCCTAAATTAAGCTATGAGTCCTGGGATGATATATTTATGGATAATGATGTAAACACTATCTTTAATAATTTTTTTAATACCTACTTCAGAATATTCCATTCTAGCTTTCCTCTCAAGAAAAATCTATCATAATTCCTTCACCAAGGCATGGTTCACACTGGGAATTAAGACTTCATGCATTAATAAAGGTAAGCTTTTCTTAATTAGCAGAAATAGTAATGATTCTAATTTATTAAATCATTATAAAAAAATACTGCAGGATTCTACTGGAATTTATTAAATTAGCTAAAAAGCACTACTGCAGTGGTGTTCTAGCCCATTCTGCTAATAAGTCTAAAACTAGTTGGAATAATATAAAAAAAATATCAAAAATATGAAACCCGATATTAACATATTAACATATCCTCAATCAATAATAGCCAAATAATAGCTAAGCCATTTAACAATTACTTTATATCAGTTGCTCAAAATATACTTGTAGATGATCTTAATAATGAGAATATTTCATCTAAGAAAAATAATCCCTTATCTTACTTATCTTTTGCATTTAATTGGTCATTTCCTAATATTATCTTAAATATGTTTCAACTAAAGAAATAGAAGACAAAACAAATTCTCTCAAAACAAAATATTCCCCTGGTTATAATGGGATATCAACAAAAGTTTTAAAATTGAGTATTCCATACATTTCATCCTTCCTAACTTATATATGCAATAGGATATCTTCTGGTAATTTTCCAATGAGATTAAAGTCCTCTGAAATTAAACTCAAATTTAAAAAAGGTGATAAAGGAAATATATCTAATTATAGACCCATTTCTATGCTTACATCTTTTTCAAGAACCTTTGAAAAGGTTATTTTTAGTAGAACATATCATCATAATTACATTCTAGTTAATAAACAGTTTGGATTTAGAAAAGAATCATCTACTGAATTAGCCTCCTATAATTTGATAAATAATATACTTTCAGCATCAAATAATATATCACTTTTTGGTGGTGTTTTTTGTGACTTACAAAAGGCATCTGACTGGGTCAACTGCAACATTCTACTGTCCAGAATGGAATTTTATGGTATTTCTGGCAAAACTAACAATTTAATCACATCCTATTTACATGACAGATTTAAGAGGGTATTGATAGATTATGATTCCAGAAAATATTCTTCTGAATGGGAACCAGTTACACATGGAGTTCCTCATGGCTCCATACTTGGTACCTTATTTTTCCTTTTATATATTAATGATCTACCTAAAATCACACCAGATATATCCAACCCAATTTTATTTGCAGATGATACAAGCATAATAATTACAAATTCTGGTTTCCAGGTGTTTAAAAAAGACATACATAGTACTATTATACAATTAGACAGATGGTTTAAAAGCCATCTATTATCATTAAATCTGGACAAAACTCATTTCCTACAACTTTTAACTAAAAGTAGTCATGAAATTGACCTACAAATATCCTACAAAAAGAAACGAATTTCTAAAATCTATAATACCAAGTTTTTAAGATTAATAATTGATAATAATCTGTCTTGGGGTTTCCATATTGATGAAATAGTATATAAACTCAACAAAGCATGCTATATAAGTAGATCAGTCAAACCATTTATATCTTCTGAAGTTTTAAGGATGCTTTCTTTTCTTTGGTCCATTCAATTACATCATATGGCATAAAGTTTGAAAGTACTTCATCCCACAGTAAAGTTATATTTACGATGCAAAAAAGGAATAATTATAATTATTATGAATTCTGATAGCAAAGATTCTTGTCGTGAATTATTTAAAAAATTATATATCCTCCCTCTTCATTATCAAAATATATTCTCCATACTACTGTTGGTTGTTAGGAATAGAGGTTTATTCAAAACAAATTTTGATGTTCATAATTTGAATACGAGATCTAATTATGATTTACATCTTCCCACAGCAAAATTAATGATATTTCAAAAAGGAGTTTATTACTCTGGTATTTATAACCATCTTCCATTAACCCTCAAGCAGTTATCATATGGCATCAATAAATTTAAAACAGCTTTAAAATGATTTCTTCTTACAAATTCCTTCTAATCCTTGGAAGAATATTTTAGTTGGAAATATGTAATGATTTGGTTCTATTAATTAATGCTTTTATATTGTTGTGTAATTATCATATTTTATTAATATCTGTTATGCAGTTATTAATTTCTCATTTATTAGTTATAATAGTACATATGTTCATTGGTCTTAATTTACTGTAGTAATTAAGGAATTTGTGTAAATGTTTATAATTTACCAGAATGGAAACAAGTTAACATTAATTTTATTATAACTGTTTCTTATGACTGGCTCTTGTGTAGCCTCTACACTTAGATTAATGCTTCTATACCTAGATTATACGAATGACATGTTTTATATTCTATGCCTGGATTTATGTAATGTTAAATAAATGAATGAATGCATACTTGGTACAATGTACATTATTCAAATCTTGTTAACCATAGACAGTATTTTAATATACTTTTGCATACCATACAGGACATCCTACCACAGTGAAAAATACATATATACAATCTGGCAGGGTAGTTCTAATTGGGATGGATGACTATTATTTGTTTGGTTTGCTATTTGTTATGTTATTGCTTCTTTTGACTATGAAGGGTCATTATCAGCATGCCTTTGTCTCCTTAGGAATGGATTTATCAGTATCCATATCAAAAAGGCTATATTTGCAATTTAGATTAAATACAGACCATTAGAATAAATTACTTACAGCAATTTCCCTACAGGCTGACATGGATAAGCCTGTCCCTTCTATCTGTTTTAAGGCATAATCTCTTGTATCAGACCTGAAACATAAAATTTACCTCAAATAAGGTGGTGACTTACTTGTTAATAAGTACTGTCATGTAAAAATATACATTACACTATTAGTTTCAAGAAACACATTTTATTTTCACCTTTTAAAAAGTCGGTAAGTATTTAAAAACCACACTTTGTTTTCTCCTTATGCCATCATTAAACTTATAATTAGCATTTTCGTTTCATATCAGGCATAAAAAGCAACAAAATGTAACAGAAAAACTGATCCAAGTATGGTTTGGTTAAAGCCGTTTTACTCACTAAAGTTCACGTTAATTTACTGGTTGCGTTAAAACTACAAACAAGAGAGGCCCTAGGAACCCTGAAAAAAAAACTACACAATCTAAAAAGAAATGAAACTAGATTTGGAAATACTACAACACGATAAAATTTTTTTCTTTTGCATTCACTCGATCCCTTGCAGGACTAAACCAAAGACGTGTAACATGTCCATATGCAAGTAAAAATAATTGGTGAGTGGGAATGGCATGACCATATGTGTTCTGGACATGTGAGACTGGGCTGAACACAGCTGACACACGTAAGCAAATAAACATCTTTGGTTCGTAAAACTACAACAATCACGAGTTAACTCATCTGCCTGTTGGTTTTAAATGCTTATATGTCAGTTATTACTTGTGTTGACACGTCTTGTTTGCCCCACGACTTGGCAAAGTGTAGAGCATTACTGACCATAACCTTTTTAGGTTACGCTGCGCATCGAACTATGAAAACATAAACCTTTACAAATTTCACATAGTACAGCATTGATAGCTTAACATAATGTATTTTTGTAAAGAAAATTAAGATATCGCACCCATCTTTTCTCCGAGCTTTGTAAACATGACCGTAAGTTCCGCGACCGACTTTGCAACCCTCATAATCAAACAAATCTTCTACTTTGGCACGTTCTGACGCCGTTTTCAGTTTGAAATCGTAGTCCATCATTAAGGAAGACGATTAAATAATTATCCCTGCAAAGGAGGTCCAGTCCGCCTGAACTCCCTGAAAATGTTTTGGGTAACAATGACATGAAGCTAACAATTATTCACCATTACAATTATGGTCGGTTACGATCACAGATTACTTATGACTGTTGTCTTCAAGGGTGAACACATATTGTCGAGTTCCCTGTTGCCACCACGGATAGATAATCCGTGGTGGCAACTTATACATATATCGGTGGACTCATAATTTCCATCGTTTAGATATGACGTTTTGTCTGATCCATGGTTGTGTCACAGTTATGTGGATATCATGGATCAGATCATGGATGTAGATGCAAATAGTATGACCCATGGATCAGAGTAAGGAAATGACCACGGTGCCAATAGACGTGCGCGCACAGATCCGTGCATGTATGTTGAGACGAGAATGGTCTGTAAGATTATCCATGTGTTAGATTGCCGTGGAAGTCTAGACACACAAAAATGCTTTCGAAGATTGGTAGCTATATACCAATATGTACGGAGTCATGACCCACGTGTGGAGTGTATAATTCCTCTAGAATTTCATAATTCTACGTGTAGATTAGCTTTGAGTTAAGGACAGCGTTTAACGGCGAAAGTGCGATAATGAGTAGTGTAATATATAATTCGCGGTACATAATAACTGACGTCACAACAGTAAAACTTATTGGAAAATGGATAATTGCAGGTAATTATGCTGTAACATTAACGAATGAAGTATGTCGTAGCTGTCTTATATGATGGCATTCCCAGAATGGTTGAGCACAGTCGTTATATAACACGTGCTTTAACCTTAAAAAGTTATGTTATGCTATTGAATATATTTGTGGGTATTGTATGATTGTCAAAATAAGGAGCGAACTTTTCCTTCAGCGTTAACGGCGTGGTTTTTGTGCTTGAGACGCATTATTTGCTATGAAGTAGGAACTGTACCAGTTCGCAAGTTTTCGCGGCATTTTAGCTGACGATGCATATGGGTAAACGCACAGTTGTGCCTGCCCACGACATGAAGGCGTATAGAGAGAGTACATGTGTACCTCCACTTAGTCTTAGTTTCGGCGCTTGATGGAGGTGAGTGGTCAACATCTGGCCCTGGCCGCTTTATCCCCCGGGAAAAAAATAAAATAAAACACCTTACCTGTTGACTGGGAAGCTGGGTGGGCCTAGGAACCGGTCTGGACGTTTGGAAGAACAGAATCTGCTGCCCCTGCCGGGATTCGAATGTCAACCGCCCGGTCTCCATACCGACTATGCTAACCCAGAGGATTTTGTTCTTCTGCAATACATTTCATCGTATTCTATAATAACACATCAAAGAAGACAGTATTTTTTTTTTGTAATATTTCTTTTTTATTTTAATTGTACTTTTAGGTGTTGGAGGGTGTATCCATGTTTTCGAAACTCAGACTGGCAAATTTATCACAAAGGAAAAGGTTTTTGAAGGCCAGAGGGTCCATAATGTTTTTGCTGACAAGAATCAGAATTTGGGAATAATTGGAGGGAAGATGGTCCGAACATTTAAACTCGAAAGAGAAGATACTTTTATGTGAGTACATTTGAGTTTACTTTCGTAACCTAAGAGTTTGATGAATAATAGGTGTTTGGTACAAATGTAAATGACTTTTTCTTTTAGTGTTATCTAGAGTATTTTATGACACATGGGCCAGTTCAGAAAAGTATGAGCCCCTTTTTAAAAAAATTATCCTACATTTTTGTGGGGTGTTTGCCAGTCACAAAGCTACATGTGAAGTCAGTGCAGTTTGCTTGCTTGTGTAACACTGTAAGGAAATCATGTTGTAATGGTATTATTATTTGCAAATCAGAGCTGACATTTTAGTTATTGTAATGAATGTGTTTTGAATTGCATGAGGTAATAACTTTGTACATCTCTTGCTATGTCACATGTCACATAGAACTATCAAAGTACACATTTTTTCTGACTCCCACATGATGCATTTGTATATACACTGATGCATCTTATATTAGTGACCGAGTTAAAATGATCATTATCTTCTATATCTCTTAATTAAAAAGAACGTGTTAAGTTTGTGATTATATCTGGCCATGTCAGTCATTAAACAAGTTAAAAGTTTAATATAAAAATTTAATGTTTTTTAGAGTTATGAAGTTGACTAATTTGGATTGAATTTTTAACAAACATGAAGTTTTAGTAGTGACCTTTCATCATCTGTAATGTGTTGATTAATACAGAAGACAGTAATCATAATACTAACATTTTCATTTTAATCAGGTAGTACTGAAGGTTATAAGCATAAGAAACTTGGTCACTAGGCTGAATCAGCTTTACATTGTTCGTTCTGTGCATTGTCAATAACCAGTTTACAACTCAACCAACAAAATGCAACATGTTCTTCCTTGGATATTTATATTATATTATACTGTTGAGTATTCATACATGTTTCAGTCTGCAAGGGATCATCAATGGGGAACAAGTATCAAATAATATTGCATAAAACTTATTTGGCTATTTTTTACACATAATATATAAGTGTACAAAATATGAAATTGTGGAATGCAATGTAGCTGCAATGTAGAACCCAGTCTCACTGGGGCAGCTTACTTCCTTGATGAAGAGTGACACAGTACTAAGATATGTTTTAATTATTTTAATGTTTATTACATGAATTTTCAGTATATCCAGATTCCATTTTATGTGTCTACAACTATTATACAAAGAATTGTCTGTGTTTTACTGCTCAACTTTTTGCACCATGAATAAGCTGTTAATTGTGTATAAAACAGTAGCCTGTTAAGTTCCATGCAATTTTATTCAGTACTTGTTTCCTGATGATGATCCCTTGTGGATTAAAACATGTATGTGTACACAGTGTTATATCTAAGAAAGAACATTGTGCGTTTTGTTGGTTTAAGTCTTGTGAACGGACTGAGTCATAAGTAGTCGTCATCGTGTATCACTCAGTTCTCTCTGATGGCCATAGAACCAAAACACTCCGTAAGAGTTTAGAATGAAAAAAGTGACAATCAGAATATATGTTTACTTTGATGGTTCTGTATGATAGATTATATAACTAAGTGGATGGTGAGAATGAAACACGTTAAGTTTGTGACTATATTTCAGACACATATTTTTGGTTTTAAGTTAAGATTGTTTTTGTTCTTTTCTATTTTTTCCCCCTTCACAGATGCAAATAGTAGGGATAAAGAATTCCACCAGTATTGAAGTCCATTCCACTTGTCCAAGTTTTTCAATTTTCTTGTAATTACTTATGTGTACTGAGTTTCACATCATAATTCCATTTGGAATGGCCTCTAAAAATGAAGGTTATTTGGGCATTTGGGAATAATTGGTATCATCATCACCAGCAGCAACAGCAGCAGCACCATCACCATCACATAGTCTGCCTTACCACAAGTCTGTAGATTGTTCTAAAGCAAGTTCTCTAGAGAGTGTGAACGGATGCTGCTTCTTTCAATTGCCAGTATCTTCTAGCTGCTTACATCTCCCACCTCATCTTCCAATCCCTTCTATCTTTAGTAGTAGCTATCAGTAATGTGTTTTAGGAGGCAGTTTATATGGAACACGTGATCACTCCAGTACGCATTCCTTCATTTTATTGTGTGTAGGATGTTCCTTTCCTCCTTGATTATTTGTAATACTTCTTCATGTTTCACGTGATCAGATGAACTGATCTTCTCCGTCCTGCTTGAACACCAGGTTTCAAAACTTTCAGTATTTCTGATCTACTTTCCAAAGCATCCAAGTTTTAGTACCATTCAAAGTTATGCTGCAATTGTAGCATTTCACTGGTTTCATTCTAAATTTAAGTCCTATTTGCTGGTGAAAAGGGTCTTTTTCATGTGGAATGCTGCTTATGCCATGGCAATCCTGGATTTGATTTCACACGTACATTCTGCATCATTTGTTATCAGGCTACCCAAATAGTTGGAATATTCAGCATTCTCCAGTTGTTTTAATTGTATGATAGGATTTTAAATTTTGATGTGATCATTTATGTTTACTGAGTTCCAGATCTTGATTCCTCTGAAAGTGTGGGTAGTTGGGAATTTGGGAATAATTGTATGATTTTCACAGACTTTCCCCATGTGCAGCTTGGACTACAGAGGACTGGATTCAGTATCTACACTGGCTTGATTGTGGAAACCTTGCTACTATCTCTGCACACAATGTAGTCTCTGTATGGAACAGCAGAACAGGAGTGAAAGAGAAAGATGTATTCTGTGAAGTGAAATGCATCTTGTATCCTTTACAGAAAGTGAAGTTTCATATCTCCATCACTCTCTGAATCTCAGAGTTTACATCCACACAAGCTGTTACCTTAGTTCATGGCATAAAATTTATGCTCTCCATTTTACTGTAGTCCTTTGTACCTATACATTTGTGATCTAGAGAGTCCAGTGGGGAATTCAGTGAGTAGCATGGATATCATTGGATATTCCTCGTGCCTTTTATCCTGACCATTGCAGTCATTTTGTCAGAATATTTTCTCTTTTAACAATTTACCTCCAATTATATAGGGTGTCCCACTACTTACCAAACCCGGCATTTCTTTGATAATCCTAAAATCAATGAAGATATTGCAACGAAACAGACACACACTACAGACACATTCCTCTTCATTTCTCACACAATGAACGTACTCCTGTTCAAATCTAGTTGCAATATCTTAATTGGTTTTAGAATTATTAAAGAAATGCCTGGTTTGGTAGGTAGTGGGACACCCTGTATTATATGAAATATGAAGTTCTCATCTATATCTATGATAACCAGTAGTTGTTTTTTAACATATATCCATACAAATATCAGAGGTCATGTTTCAGTGGTTTGTCATGTACTGGCTTTGCATCAGAGCAGCTTGCACAACTCCATGTTATTCCCCATTTTCTTAAAAAGCTAATTTATTACAGTAGCACACTTTTAATGTATTGGTCATCAGATAAATCTTCAGACCCCACATGTAATGCTGCTAATGTTAACTAAAAGTCATTCAGTCCTATCAAATTTTTAGTCAGGTTGTTCTCACCTTAACAAGTTTCATGGTGGCCATATTGATTTTATTGCCTACAGAATATTTAAAGGTACAAAGATGGCAAGATACCTGATTGCATGATAGTCAGTAATATTCATTTGCATGATATGCATACTGGATTTTACGAAAGTCAGTTGATCAGTACATTTAAAGTTTTTGCTGAAGGTTTGAAGTGTTTAAAATAATTACTATGCACATTATCTGTTATCTGAGTTGATATACAACTACTGCATTTTGGAAACTGATTCTTCTTCCATCTGAAGATGAGCAGGAGATAAAAAAAAACATACTCTGTTGGGTCTGTTTGTATAGTTATTCTTGCGCCACTACTCCACTGAGGGGTCCAACAGGGTCATTTTCTTTTATCCTGTTTTATCAAAGATGGAACTACAACCAATTTCAAAGGCATAGTATTTTAAATAAACTCAGACAGTGGACAGAGCTTAAAATAATAATTTTAAGCTGTAAGTTTGTGTCTGTATTTTTCATGCTTGTAGTTAAAGCTGTAGGAAGTTGCAAAAAATATGCATCTTATTAATGGGATTTTAAAGCAGGAGCCACTGGGCTCTTTTTGAACCAGAAAATTTGAAGTACAAGTGCAAAGTGAAAGTGTGAGGGGTTTATGCTTACCTGTATACATCATGGAGTTTTCTGTATGGTGATACTGTATCTTTTTGAAAGAACATTCTGATATGCCCAAAATGTGTGGTTAAGTAAGAAATCGTTTTTATCGTAGCAAGTACAGTCAGCCGTTACTGAACATGAGGCACAACATTGTCCTCTTAAATGAACACCATTTTCACCTGAATGGAAAAATATTGTCCCACATTTTAATTATACAGGGGTCCAGCCACAGCAGTAACCTGGCATTTAAAAGGCCTGACATTAAAGGTTAAGTACTGCTCAAAAAACCTGAATATGATCTTTAAACAATTTAGATCAGCTCATGGTAATTTTATAGTGTCCAATGTAATCACCTGTACATGCACACACGCGCACGCACGCACGCGCACGCGCGCGCGCGCGCGCGCACACACACACACACACACACACACACACACACACACACACACACACATGCACCACCACCTCCACCACCACCCCTCCCCCCCGGCCTGCATTATCCAATATCATAAATTTTATATAATATTGTATAATATTTAATGTTTATGGGTCCGTGCATTGTGAGAATATTCCACTATATATCCAACAAGATGCAGCGTTACACAGTTTATTATATCTGGAAACTGCTCCACATGTTTCGGGTGGTACCTCCGCCCATCATCAGGAGTGCATACAACTGTATCTACAGCATCTGGTATTTGTCACACTGTTACGGCTATCTGCTGCTATTGTGGAAGAGTTCCCACTCTTTCATGATAGCGGCAGGTAGCAGTAACAGTGTGACAAATACCAGATGCTGTAGATACAGTTGTATGTGCTCGTGATGATGGGTGGATATACCACCCGAAACATGTGGAGCAGTTTCCAGATATAATAAACTGTGTAACGTTGCATCTTGTTGGATATATATTGGAATATTGTATAATATTTTTTACATTACAGCAAAATAATGTCCTAATGACTATATGTTGTGAACACAAAGGAACTAATAACTGGCAGCACTAAATGTTGGTATTACAGTTGCATGTAACATATTATATACAGTGATGTTATATTGTTGTGGCGTTAAAGTTGTAAAGTAACTTTATGTGCTTATGGTGCTAATTAATCTGTAAACTTGCACTTTATTTTCTTAATAGACATCAGATACTGTGCTTTACTCAATGGATCATCATGGGGTGAACTTCTGGTGTTTGCTGGTACTGTGTTTCAGCAGATTCTGGTGTGGGCACCGAGTCTGGAGAATGACACGCTGGGTAGCCCAGTTCTTCACACCCTAAAAGGCCATGATGTATGTCACAAATTAATGTAACAAGCAGGAAGATAAATATGCAGTACGATACTCATTTGACATTATTAGTCACGTCTATGTAGAATTAAATTCACCAGTGTAAGTTTCATTAAGACCTGACATCCAACACCTAGTAATTTTATCACACATTGATGACAGAGTTGTCAAATATGACCAGACTTGGGTTAGGGGTACATTGTATATGGTACTGAGGGTGGTGTGACATTATATGAGTGAGGTCCGGATATTGAATTTATCCTTACTGAGGAGGTTTTTCAGATTTTCCACTATTTTCAAAATTATTGAATGGGAATTCTAGTGCACCAGCATACCCCACAAGGGAGTCCTTGTTTGGTCTAGTGAAATTTCATCTTGCCAGAAGGGGTTTTGTGAATGATGCCAAAGTGGGCAACCAAAAGATTTGTGCACATTGTTTTAGGCTGCAGTGATAATGTAAAAAGCAGCTGTGTATAAAATGATATAGTGGACTTTCATCCATTTGATTAATCTTTTAGATTGTTCTGTGTTATATAAGTCGTGGTCACAGACATAACATTTAGTCACTTTTACATTTAAGGCACCGCTGAGTGGAATGAAACCATAAATGGCTTGTTTTTATCTGTATGTTCATATACATGTCTATTTTTCCCCCTTAGAGCAACAGTGAATCATTGGGTTTCTGTCATTAAAAAATATGCTTATATCAGGCAGAAACTGTAAGCATCACAGTGTATCACCAACTAAACTCACGTTACTAGAAGCTGTATTTATTTTGCATGTACATCATTAACTGTTTCAGATTTCATACCTACCTTATATCATGCTGATTGAACGTACTTTACATTTCCCTGCACTAGCAATAATACTTGGTTCAGGAGAGTGTAGTTGGTATAGCAACTTGGTGAAGGTAGAGAGTATGGTGTTGGAACCACAGTGGGGTGAGATTTCCCAGACCCATCCAGAGTGGCCCCAGGGCTCATCCAGCCTCCTGTACAATGGGTATTGAGTCTCTTTCCCAGAGGTAAAGCAACCAGGGCATGGCGCTAATCATCCATCCCCTCTAGCATCGCACCTCCCCTCTGTGCCTGCTTGGAATGTAATGGAACATTTTACTCATTTACCAATAGTACACCTGGTTATTGTTTGCCCCCAGTTCATAATTATTATACTTTGCTGCTGATAATTAATTATCTGTGCCAATGTCCTGAGGTAGAAAATATTCAGAAAAATCAATTTCCATGTTGAACCCGAATGTACATGAGATGTTTGTATGAGGAACTTTAAAGCCTTCTGGTTACGTGATGCACCAACAGGTTAACATTCAACAATTGTACATTCTGCCCACACCGTATTTATGTGTTTTGTATTTATCTGAGAACAAACAGCAACTTGTGCCACTTACACCTTAAACTGATTGGTTTTTATAACAGAGAAGAAAAGTGTTTACTGTGAGGTATGAACTGGGTTTTTAATAAAGCAGCCAGTGTTTCGTCTTTCAAGTTAACCTTTATGTGACTGGGTTGGTATTTCAGTTTTAGTACATGCTTTATGAAAAGTATGACCTGTTATTCAAGCAGAGAAAGATAAAACTATGAAGTAGACAGCATTTTATGGAAAATAAAGCAGAGATCATGCAGCATTTCTTACAAGGCAATAAATTTTCTTGTTTTTGAAATATATGAAATGAATTATAGGGTGTGTTCATGCGAACACATGGCTTTTAGAGATTCAGGTCTGTTAGTTGAAAGCAGTGACATATCAACATATTACTCTCTCCCACAGCAGATTAGAATACGGCTTCTGAAAAGCCAACTTGAGTTGGACATGGGACATGTAAATGCTAATTCTTGTTTATTGTAAGAACCGTGTAAAGCACATAAGCTGCATGGGCAAAATGGTGGAGAGTTTTTTTTAATGTTAAAATAGGTGGTTTATATACTGTGTAGTAATCAGTGTGATTTCTATTTCCTTCATCTGATTTCCAACAGGGTGTGATATTCTCGGTGTCGTATGATCCAGAGTGTCAGGTCATCTGCTCAACATCTGATGATCGCAGTGTCAGAATATGGTCTGTAGATTTACAGCTGTGCAAAGGCAGTAATTATGTGACTCAGTGGAAAGAGGCAAAAATCACATTGTTGCACACTATGTATGGCCACACTGCTCGTGTTTGGAGAAACCTCATTATAGACAATGTAATCATCAGTGTCGGTGAGGTAGGAGTTTGTGTAGAGATACACCATAAATATACCTACATGTTCTGTAAAGATAAAAATAATGTTGTGTCTGTCAAAGTTTTATTTATTCCCCAACTGATGCACTAGTGAGTTGTCTTAAAAAATAAAATATTAAAATTTACATTAAAACAGCTCCGACATATTTCAGTGCAGTTACACTGTCATCAGGGAGCGCATCAATTCATGCTTACTAAAGTTACAGTTGTTAAAACAGTCCATTAAAATACATTGGTGCGTGGTTAATACGGTGATGGTGTGGCTGCATATATTAGGTCTGTAATGAATAACAGTGTGTCAAATACTGTAATAATAGAATTTTCAAAACATAATGAGTCATATCAAAATTGTCTGGACTTAACATTATTGGTTTATGTGTGTTGCACTGTTCAGCAGTAGACTGAGTTAGGGAATGCGTAGCTGGTTGTGTGTCATGTGAGCCAGCTCATACAGAGGATTTATGTCAATGACCTTCTGTTCTTCAATCAGTATGTTACGTTGGTAAAAGGCTTGCATGTAGAGAGCTTCCCAACAATTTATTTTTGCTCCTTTATTGCATAGTTTCAGTAATTCCAATGTTGTGCCTGTACTTGATTTTGCACCATGCCAGTAAGATTGAGTGGAAGCATAGCTCCACACATTTCTCATCTTTTCACTAACTGACACGTATGGTCTTCTTTATGCCCTCTTCACTCTACCCATAGTTTGTGACACTGATTATTTATAATTCATCACAAATGGTGATGGTGCAAAATTTTGAAGTCATGTCCACAATGCAGACAGAATCTGTTATTGAGTATTAAGTTTTCCAAAGAAGAAAACAGTCAAGAAAATGTTAATAATTATTATCTGTGACATATTTACAATTGCAGGTGGTGAGAAAGTTTTTAATTTGATGAGGATTTAAATCTATGACCACCTGCTTGTGGTTCCACCCTGCCAGCCCGAAGCTAAATTACATTATGCTTTTGGATTATCATTTGTTAATTACCTAAATGTGACATTAACAATAGAAAACTTAGGTGATGGGACACAGACACAGTAAAATCTGTGACATCTGCAACTGAATGATTCAGAAATCTCTGTTAACCCGAAATTGATTAATCCTTTGGCACTAGAAGTAAATACCCATCGTGACTTGCGGAAAATTGGAATTTAAGTGTCCCTTGCATAAGGGGCAGATATATTTATATGATGTTTGGTGTACTGAGGTTCACTGATTGTTACATGTTTGTAACATTCAGCACCAGAAGGATGAGAGGCACATCACAGTTTACTATACCATAAGGCTGGCACCACCCAGCTTCAGTTCTGAGAGTTTGGCCATTAGATATTGGTGCTTGTTGGTGTTTTTTTTATATATATATAAGATTATGTGTACACTATATGTAATTGGTGAAAAAGGGTGCATATTTTAGTTTTTTAAAAACTTCTTTAAAATTGTGCCAGTCTGAAGTTGCATAAGTAATGGCATGTTTGTGTCAAGTACAGACAGTCCACTAACGTAATGATAGGGTCACCTTCAAAGTACTGACTTTGAGGAGCGACCCGCTTAGCCCAGTGACGCTACCACAGTTGGAAACATTTATGAAACTCCTTTTTCTGTTTGACCATTAGCATTGCTGTCACTTTGTGTGAAATGTCTTCCACATCCTCAAATCTGTCCCTTCAAGGTGGACACTTTTTTTTTTAAGCCAAAAGTCACTGGCAGCCATATTTGGTGAAAAATGGGGTTATGCGGATCCAACAGTAGATAGATTTCTTTGCCACAAACTGCTTGAAACAGAGCACGTGATGAGCTTGGAGCATTATCGTGATGGAGGAACTATTTATTGGGCCGATGTTCAGTCCTTTTTCTGCATACAGCTTTGTATAACCTCATCAGTATTTTTGCTTAAGAAGCCAAATGCTTGGCCATAGGGAATGAGTAAAGAGTGAACAGAACCTCTGTTATTCAGTGATATAATGTTTGAAAACTGTCGTTTAGCAGTTCTTTAATGAAACTGGAATGCTTTTCATTGTGGTGCTGTTTTTATCGGCCAAAAGTCTTGGGATCATTTTACTGATTTTTTATGCACAAATCTGTCTTAAAATTTGTCTCACCATTTCATTGTCATAATTTCAATCATGGGCCACCCCTTGTATATTTAAATGTGCTTTTTCATATATCACTGCACATGTTTTACTTGGTTTCTTTCCTAATTTCAGGAAAGGTTTAATGTTAACTCATAGCTCTAAATTCAAATTTCTTATTTTTTAGTGAGAGATAAACACACCCTGTATTTGTGCCATGCCATTGACATAACATGTCACAACCTACACAAGTCAAAACACACACATACTTGATTTCAACATGATCAATTGTAATGTGTGATAAAATAATTGCAGGAACATAATCATCACATGTTATATATATATGTGTGTGTGTGTGTGTGTGTGTGTGTGTGTGTGTGTGTTTGTAGTCATACCCTGATTGTAATCAGCAAACATTTTTGAATCAAGAGGAATGAGTTCCACCTGAAACCTCTTGCTCTGCTGTCTGTGTAAGTGTGAAGAGACTATCTGCACATGAGCATTCCTTCTGAAATACTGAATGTTGCTCTGGCATTGCTTCGGGTGCTACATTAAATTCTTGTACAGTTATTGGTTACTATATTTGTAAGTTGGACATAAAAACACCTTATGTGATAAATTTCATTTGTAAGTTAACCTTTTGGCACCAGAGTTTTACATTTAAATTTTAGCACACCCTGTATGTAAAATGTGAATAATACTGGAACCAAAAAAGGTACCATTATGACATAAACAGCATTTTGAAGAGAAAAACAGAGAGTGTGCAGCATGTTTAAAATACTAACTACTTATATTTGTTGAAAAAATATATATAAAATGCAACATCTGGAGGGTGGCAGTACGCCCGTCATATATATAGGACGCATGGTTCTTAAAGGTTAAAGGATATATGTTCATAACCCCAGAATTAATAAAGTATCAAACTGATATCTGAATTTTGACTGTGAGATGAATATTTGTTACCCTGCAGCTTATACATTTTTTTTCATTAATAGGGGATGGGTTAAATTTAGTGTATGCACTACTCAGAAGCTCCAAAATGAATAAGTGGACATATTACTTCTGGTGTTTATCACCCTACAAACTGATGTGAAATTGAAGCACAACTAATTATGAGATTTGAAGTTCTCACAGCAGTGAATGTTAACCCTTATCCTGCTAACGTGGAGAATATGGTGATCTCCTAATAAAGCCAGCAGATGGCAGATGGGATTTAACTTGGCATTTAAAGGGTTAA
>Ga0268261_10001213_pt1 | contig 17413 bp, 8 predicted proteins | sample TergutNc150P1_FD_190353 | JGI IMG/M metagenome (GOLD analysis project Ga0268261, IMG submission 190353) | Nasutitermes corniger P1 segment gut microbial community from laboratory colony in Florida, USA - Nc150 P1 (SPAdes) (version 2) | ecosystem: Host-associated > Arthropoda: Insects > Digestive...
TCAGGTAGAGGTCTCTGCGACGAGCTGATCACTCGTCCAGAGGAGTCCTACCGACTGTGCTGCGTCGTTGTGTGTGATCTAGAAACATCAAGAATGGGTGCTCCATATATATACGACATTAGTAGCCCAAAGGTTAATAATTTAACCCTTATCCTGCTAACGTGGAGAAAATGGTGAGCTCCTAATAATGCCAGCAAATAGCAGATGGGATTTAATTTGGGGTTTAAAGGGTTAAGGTGATCCATCCCCATTGTGTTATATTCAAAAACACAGTCTTGCACAACACATACATAAGTTTTCCAGGTTACTAGTTTTGGTTTTGTTAACAAGCCATCATCAAAGCTTTTTCTTTATCAAGAGCCATCCAGTGAAAACTTATCCTTATGCAAGGAGAAGTTTTTGGTTAAGAGACTCGCTACAGGCCGGACAGTCTGGGGATCAAATTCCAGTGGGCGTGAGATTTTCTGCACCTGTCGAGACTGGCCCTGGAGCCCACTCAACCTCCTGTACAATGAGTACCATGTCCCTCCCAGGGGTAAAGTGGACCCTTACTCCCCTGTGGGACAGCATGGCCTGTTCCACGGTAAACTTTACTTTCACCTACTTTCATTTTTCTCTGTCTAATAAAAGTTAATGTTAACTTCGACTGACACTGTTTCCTAACACCCCCAAGGCTTACCTAGGTTTAAGAGGCAAGTATTTGGCCTCAACCAAATTTAGTAAACATTTGCTTGGAGCACAAGTCCAATTTCCTTCCCACAGCCACTGCCAAGCTTAGATTCTTTCTTTTCTTCTCCATTAATTTAACTGCAAACTACTTAAATAAATAAATAAAACTAATTCCCAAACACCATACACACATTTTCATTAAATGTTTGAGCAGTCCCTTTTCTCACTTTCTGTAATGTTTATAACAGAAGATTCCAGCATCCACAAAAAGTGGTCATATATTATTACGATGGAACAATTTATTAACTTGCCTGTTGCTCTGACTGGTACGGCTGCTGCTGAGCACAAAGCCGGAGGTGCTCAGCATATGAATTTGGTTGTAGTGGCCTTATCTGAGGGTGGGGAGGCAGGGGTGGCAGTGTCTGCACTGACTGCCCCGATCCTGACCCTGGGCAATGTCCTTGCAATGTGGCCACATTCAACACATCAAAATCTGCATGATCTACCGATCCTAGATTTAGGCATGGATACTCTGAGCTGGAGCTCAGCTGAAACACATATATTAATCTTCAACTTTTAAATGCCAAACAGATAACACAGCTTCATATCTCTGCTCAGTAATACAAATAGTGACTGGTTTCTTGAACACTACCATGCATAACAGAAACACCCACTATTGTATAACTCTTGAACTTTATTCTTTTCCACTTCCTGTAGATAAGTCCACTCTTACACGAGGGCAAACAATGAACTTTTGCAGTTGATGTTATCATGCACATACGGTTTTGCACATAAACCAATTGTAGCCTCTTAATACGTTTCATATCCGCGCATTAACCTTTTAAAACCTAGCGGTTTGTTTAAGTGCCACCAGACTTAACATTCAAAAATTCTACATGGTGCTCACTTTGCGTTGAGTGTTTTATAGGGATATCAGAACAGCCAGCAACTTTTCCTTTACAAGTCATTAACTGAATAGTTTTTATAACCGTGCTGGAAGGTGTTTACAGCGCGGTATGGACTGATTCCTTATATAAAGCGGATTACGTTTCGTCTTTAAAAGGTTAAAGGAACGTTTAACCTCATGTAATAAAAACCTATAAATACACGTGTGTCAATTATGTTTCATCACATATTATTAATTACCAAAATGTTTTGATCACTTGTACTCATAATCAGGGCAACCTGACAAGAGTACTAGGAATATAAGAAACTGCCAAATTACATAAGTGGACCACTCAACATTACAGTGAATGCCTGAGACTTTCTATATGGTCACACTATGTCACCTTAGGTACTGTTAAAATCAGATAAGATTCAGTTGTTAAAAACAAATAAAACAGGGTGTAATGTTGTATGTAGTTAATATACTCCCTGTTAACTCCACAGAGGTGTGTATCATGAGGGGGAAAGTCTGAGACTCAGCCTTTTCCCGTTGTGATTCATCATATTCTTTGTAGAGATTTGGGCAAGTGTAAGATATGTGCAAAGTGTACGCCACACAGCCTCATGGATAACCAAGAGCAGCATAGTGTTAATACCATGAAGTGAAGCACTTTTAACAAAAGCCACTAACACACAAATCAAGTATTCAATGTTACATTTAAAAACACACTTGAGATACATCAAAACAAGCGTGTAAGTGATTCTCACAACACAAAAATTTCAACCGCATGGTAGCCACATAACATTTGCATACAGTTTCACAACTGTCATACTAAATTGCAACACAGTACGCAGACCAAAAACACAGCACTTTTACAGCTCTGGAAGAAATGTCATATAGCACAGCAAATGGGAGTTTATTCTGTGAGGTGGGCTAAAAACGAATTCGCAATACACGGTAATGCAAAAACATCCAACTAAAGTAAAATACCCCAAAAATATGGTTAAGATATATGACTCTTAATGCTAACCAGTAACAGCAGAAGCAATGGAATTAGCAGCAAACAAGCCTGGAAAGACAGTAGCATGTCAGAGCCTGTTCCTTTCAACTGTGCACCTATGCAGTACAATTGTGTGGATTTTAAATTCAATCTTCATACCTTTTGATCAGTAAAATATAGATGAGTGCAGCAGCAAATTGGGTGTTAGCCAAAAAATAGCATGAACATTAATAACACAAAGAACAAAGCTTATTACTCACAAAATCTTTCACAGTGCCAATGTGTGACTGCCCGAAGTCTGGTATTTTTAACCCATCAATAGGGCCCAAGCTGTCCACACCACTAAGATGAAGAGAAGTTCCATTCACACCATTCTGAAATTGTTCTACCCATCGACTGCCCAACATGCTAGGGCCATTGTACACAGAAAACACATCTGATTCCCTCTGGGATGCAACCCTGAATTCAAAAGAGCAAATAATGTTTACTGCTGAATATGAAACTGTCAATAACATAAAGACATTAAACAGCATATTACATCATAGGTACATACCCTGACAAGCAATCATTTGGTCCACTGCCAACTAAAAAGGCATCATCATCCAATATCTTTGCCACCAGATCATCCACCATGGAATTGCCAGAGTACATGGCCCCATCTTGGCTCTGCAGATCTCTGTCTTGACCACTCTGAAACTTGAAATATAAATGAAGATTGCAAAGTAAAACAGATGAAGTGACATCTCAAAGTCAGGTCACATGTGCCTTCACTGCAAGTATAATTGGTCATTTTCTTGTAAATTTCACAACAGGGCAAACAAGGAAGGACTACCTGAACTATCATGGACATATGAGTAAACTAATTACCTACAACCATGCAGCACAACCACTCTAGAGCAGCTAACAGTTGCTCAGCTAGTCAAGAAAATTCCATCATTTGAAGAACACAAAGGATCATTACTTCAGTTCATACAAATGCATGCTCAGTAGGCACAACTCATACTTCTTTTTCTGTCATCCCTGCCATGTGTTTTAGTTCTACAGCCATCTTCAGGCAGTCCATTAACTACTGTGTAAAATCAGTACATTTTTACAGTGCCAATTCTGTAATAATGTGATCTCACATCATTACACAAAAGTGATAAAAAGCCATAAAATATTATAATACCTATATAATATAAATTTATACTCCAAACTGTATAATAGTACTGATATTAAAACCTCTGCCACACTGCAATTATTCTCACATGGGTTGTTGTCTTTGTTTTGTTTCTATACACTCACTAAATAGCATATTTTTTGTGTTGGTAAGCCAAGTTAATTTTCTCCTTGTTCACATCTGTGACAAGTTTTCATTACCTTCCTTAAAAGTTCCCTCCACCAATACCAGTAATGTGGCAAATCCAGCCCATGGCCTCCTATCCTACTTTATTCAGGTCCATTCTAATATTATCTTCCCACTTACAACCATCTTCTGGATGGTCCCGTTCCTTCACGATCTTTGACAACATCGTGAACACATCTCTCTTCTATGCGTGTGAGCTACATAACCCACCGTTCTCAACCTCCTTCATCTGATCATCTCAATAACAAGAGTGTTCTTCTGGGATGTGATTCCCTGCATAGTGGTAAAATTTAGCAATGTTTCAAAGCAACAGGCTGCCTCCATCACCTACATTGATGATGGAGGAAGAAGGTTCCTCCAAAACACTGATACCTTCCTACCCAACTACTTTGACTGACATCCCAGTAAATGGCAACCATCAGTCATCATCACGAGGAATTCACATATTGCATCCTCATATTTTGCAAGGAATACAAATAATGATGTTCCTCCTGTTGCTTCCACTGAGGTCCAAATATCTTCCTTAGCATCCTGTTCTCAAACACCCTCTGTCTATGCTCTTCCCTTAATTTAGAGACCCAAACTCATGCCTATACTAAACAACAGGTAAATTTATGGTTCTGTACATTTGTATTCAGATTACAGGCAGGAAGCAAAGGATTGAATAATGTGTGGCAGCAGTATTACCCATATTGAATCCACTATTAATTTCTTCCTGAACATAATGTTTATTTGCTCATATCATTGACAAATTTTTAATCTGCCCTTTTATGTTATGATATTGTCTTTCATGCTGATGATGCAACATTAACATATACAGTAACACCTTACCAAATGTGGTTTTGACCCGCAGGGTTTTAACTATACATGGTTTGAAACACTTTATATATATAGGGAGAAAAAAATCTGTCAAGTGCTGAAAAATTTAAATACACAGAGACCAATTTGGGTGAACTCAAATGCTTTGGAAGCTCACAGCAGTAGCTACCCAAACACTGCATAAACATTTAAGTCCAAAAAGTTTTTAAGAATTAAGTTACTGAAATTTACGATCCACTCCGCAGGGACTAACGAAAAAATATGACGACAGGGTGTAAAATGAAAGCAGAAAGCATCCAGCAATGACATCCCCATTGTCTGTGTTGTTTATTTCAAATTTCAGTTGTGGATAACAGCAAGTCACTCAGCCACTGCTTATTGAATCTTCTGGGGGCAACGTGGTCATGCATTAGCCAAGATGTAATGTCACTGCTGTATCTTAGGAGATGTGTGTGATATGCCATAGCAAGTCTTATGATTTCATCTTTGATGAAATGCATACTTAAGTCAGTGTGGAGTGTGTGGTTGGTTATATACCAAGGAATGTTGACAAACGCTCTTGATGTATTGCACCAAAAATGTCAAATGATTTGTATGTTAGAGGGTCAGGTACATCGCCAGAGTTGTATACTGTAAGTCCATATTGTTTTAACCCTTAAAACAGCTGTGTTCATATATGCAAAGATACATAAAAAAACACAAAAATTCATTTTATATACTTGGGCAACAAGAAAATTTACAGCATTTTTAAGACATAATGCATGAACTCTGTGTTAATATCCCCAAAATGCCATTTACTTCATAATTTCATCTTCTCCTGCTCAAACAATACTCATGTTTTTCATAAACCATGTACCAAAATTTAAATACCAACCCAGATCAATAAATGTTAGATAATGATTTTGTGGAGAAGAATTTTGTTGTCTATCAACAGAGGGGATATACATCCCAGCAACCAATACACTTGTCATAGTGTGAGGGTCAGCTGGTCCCTTTTCATCTTGATATACTTTTGCTATGTAAGTCATTGATTCAGTTGCAGTACTAAATATACATCTACTCCTTTTGCTCAACATGTTGTTCTAGAATTATTTCTTAGACTTAACTGAAGACAAAAAATCACATTCATTCAAACTTTTTATTTATTAACTTTATTAACTTTTTACTTATTTATTCTCATACAATTATATGAAATGAAATATATAAAATGTGTGATAACAAAGTAAATATGCTTCAGAATAGAAACGTAAATGAAATTTGTATTATGATTGGTCCTTGCAAATGCATCCAGAGCACTGACAACATTTCCAATTTGTTTTCCTGTCCTTGGCTGTTGGACAAACAGTAACTTTCCATGCCATCTTCCACCATTTATTTCTCAAATGTAGGAAAAGCTGGATTTAGCAGGAAACACCCACTGGCCACAACACTCTGTATGTTTGTTAAAGTTTCCATGACCAGCCCTTCTTTTAGACGTGGTTATACCACTTCTTCTCCCAGTGAAAGCAGAAAGAGACATCTTCAGTGATTTTTTTGTTACTGGTGAGGATAGTTCAGCATACACAGTATCAAAGTACTTACATAAGCAACATACATCAAATTCTTCTATAAGCATATTCCTTCACAAGCTTGTCCAAAAAATCAACCCTACCTTTGGAGGCATTAAGGTGCATAACAATTTCAGGTTTTAAGTCTTTTGCCTCATGCAGGTATCTGATGTCATGATGCCGTGACAAAAAGGATGGGAGTCTTGTATCTTGCTGGTATATATAATATCAATGTTACATCACTGATACAACTGAAGATAGAAGAACAGACCTCTCATTGTTTCCCACCGAAAAATAACAAGTGTATGTCACGTTTGTCCCTTCTTACTGTGCCAACCAATGTCATAATCTTAGTCAAAAGTAAATATATAAGTTCACAAACAATTATCTGTGGTAACAACTTTGTCTTGTTCCATACATGCAACAGAATGTATCTCTGATAATTCACAGGCCCTACTTATTCTGTCTTACTCCATCAGTCTTTCCAGCATATACTTGCATGTTCTATTGACCAACATGTGACTGCAAAAATAAGCTCATTATGCAGTCAGCTGCGCTGTAGAGTTACTACTGACCTATTATTTGCTGGATGGCTGACATATACATTACACTTCAGTAGAAAAATATTTGAGACACATTTTACTAACATGGGTGTAATGGGGTGCGACGGCTGTCTTAACCGCTGACGCTATTACCTAATAAGGGTAACTGCTGCCACCACTCTTTGAACAGCACTTTGTCATATATAACACAACATATATTCTAAGACATTATATCAAGTACATTAATAATACACTACTAGATAACATATATCAATTCCAATAATGGCCTAAAATTTCTACTGAAGAACAAACACCAGGGCTACAGATTCCAGTCGAGGATTTACTAATAGGAAAGCGAGATCACCTCCCTAACTGCATATTTCAATCTTTCTGATATGTCAGCCAATCAAAATTTGAATGTTAATTTGCAAGGGTAACCAAAGAACCAAACATACCTTTAATCATTTCCTATCTGAATTTGGTACTAAGCAACTCAATCACGCCTACCTTGTATGATGATTATCAGCAGTGTCCACATCCTGGGAATTTCACTATTTTTCTACCTCCACACATCCGTCGCTACCAACAGTTAGAATAAGAATGAGTACCGCGGCTTTTCCGGTCTATATCACGCTTCTCCACTTAGGTCAGCAAATCCTTCATTCACCTAGCAACAGTTTTCTGCTGTTTCAACTCAACTGCTGTTGCTATGTGAATGATAGGTGATCTGGCCTTCCTGTTTATTCGACTGAAAGAAGTATCCGGCCGTTACTTAGCATGCTATTAGCTGCGTAAAATATGTGATATGAAATTAAATAAAATATAATCACCACTGTGGGGGCACTACATGGGTATAAAACTGTCCAGAGTAGCAAAAATGTAGCATACTAAGAAACAATATGAGCACTCCATAATAACAATTTTGTCAGGGGGACTTAAAAAAAATGAACAGAAAAATAGGTAAGTTCCTTACTCTACACCAAGAACTGCTGAAGCAAAAATCAAGCCTAGGTACACTTTGTACCAGGTCATTAATGCAAGGGTTTAAACAATAGGCATATACTCCACATTCACATGGCAGGTTGCCTGAGAAAACATCACTGCATAGTCACCACAGAATCTTCAAATCACAAACAATATGATTAGCTTTGCTCCAATGCCATACAATCTCAGCATGTGACAGTGCTCTTAAATAACACACCTAGAAATGATAAATGTGCAACAGTATAGTTTTATCTGCATTGAACAAACATACAGGCCAATGTGGTATGTCAAACTCTTCAAACTGTGCTGGGAATACTAGTAATCTACAACTTAGAGCATACTTTCATTCAGACAGTATTCTAAACTGTCATAAATATGGACACATAATTCACTGCATTCAATTTTAGCATTTATATGGATGAAGGAGGTGAATGAGGTGGTGAAATTAATAACTAATGTCAAGTAGATTATATATATATATATATATATATATATATATATATATATATATATAAACCAAATCTTAACAAGTTATGACTTATTTCTTCATGCAAACAATAAGAAAATGTTGTAACAGAAGAAAGCTTTGAAGATCTAAAAACAAATGGAAAGGTGCAGACTGGATTCATCTAGATCAGCACTGGAATCAGTGATGAGCTCTAGTTAACATACTAATAAACTTTAAAACTCCATAAAATGCATGGAATGTCCTGACTAGCTGAGGAACTATTCATAAGTACCTCATAAAAGACTCTTATCCACAGAGCTCACTAATGTATGACAGGCAACAAAAATTCTGATGCAGATAAATCTGTCCAGAGATGTTGCACTGTTAATCACAGCTACAACCATAAGAATCTCAAATATCACAAACATACTGACGCAAAATAACTGCTACATTTCTGTCTATAAACTGGAATTATCCTTCAGTATGGTACACTGACTGCAATATACTTGCCACCTACCCACTACATAACCTGCTCTAGAGCACTACTATCTGTGGAATAAAACGGAATCAGCCTTTGGTGAAATGTTCACTAATGGTGGCATACGTCTACTATGTTCATGTAAACTTATCAGCATAAAGTCCAGTTAATCACATAAAAACTTTCAGTCCCCTACACTGTTGTCAGAAAAATATTAGGCAAATTTGCATACTTTAAAGTATAAAAATGCCTGCAACACAAAAGGCCACATACCCATGAAAAATATCCAGCAATTGAGAAAAGCTCTATCCAGTACGCAAAACTGACTAGGTGCCTCCCCCTCTGTTTATTCAAGTAGAGGAAATGGATCCACTTTCTATGAGTGTTCAGTTTTTGTATTTCTAAACAAGGGATGATGGACAAGTTCAAAAGCTGAATGCTTCTAACACCTTGTATTTCTGCTTCAAATTACAATAAAGCTACATGAACATTCTACTCACACAAGGGAAGTCAGAAATGGTTCCATTAAATGACCACGGTGATACATTGTCTGCAACCAGATTTTTATCCATAATCCCACCACACATAACTTGCTCATCCTGCTCACACTGAAAACAAAGTAATGAAGTTAACAGTCCTACAGTCAACGCCTGTGGAACCCTCGTTTGCTCTGGCACAATAAAGAGTATCACTACTGACTTTTGAACAAGGCGCTCATGCGGTTAAATTATTTACGAATAACGCTGTCAGTAAATCATGCTATATGCACTTAAAATATCTAATGTTGTAAACGCCATTCAAAGCGATGAATTAACCTGCATTCTAAGCTATAAATGGTCACATTATTTAAAGTGGAGCGTATTATATCTTGACTCAAACTGTTGCGAAGTTCATACACGCATATTGCGTTAACGTAGTTCATGCCCCTAATTATGGTAATAAATACCCTACTCCGGCATGCAATTCTATACAAACAACATTTCGACCCCTCTCTTGGGTGTTTACCGTACATGCCACCTAGCTGACAGCTGAGACCAAATACGTAAACCGCCCACGTCACTACTCAAATTCTTGACTCATAGCTGCACTTCACTATTAAAAGCACCAAACTCCACTAATATTAAAGCAAAACAGCGTAATAAATCACAAAATAGTTACTACAGTTAACCATATTTACCTAGAGACACAGAAGAATAAAGCAATAACTCAACTTTGGCACAGTCGTATCGCCATTGGTTACAAATGACATATTAAATAATTCCTATAAGGTTACAAGAAAGTCAACACACACAAATATACGTAATTTTATACCTTTCGAATCGCGATTTTGTTCGTTTCCAATAGATCACCTAAGCCATGGATTTCGGACAGAGCCATTTAGAATTCACCTGCATACTTCATGCTACAACTTCTCCAGATCTCAGGTGTAGAATGAATGGGCTCTTCAAATTAGCATGTTCACCCCCTTCTGCCTTTGTAGGAAATAATTGTACTATACCGACACATTTATAATGTGAAGTAAATGTTCGCAAGAACAATACGATTAAATGTGTCTGAATTATTATTTGAAATCACTTCTTTTTAGAGGTCGTATGCAGCAACGCTTATGCGTAACGAATCCAATAAAGCGTCTCGTTTGTACGGTTTGGAACATTCCAGTCTCAGTACAAGTTCCGTATTCCGTACACGACGGCAGCACAGAACTTTGATCCATGCACGAAATAGAATAGTAATCTGTGGGTGCTCACGGATTACATTCAGGTTAGAGGGAGTAGTGCATAGAATGGGTATGAGAGAGGGAAGGATTTTGTTCGGCAGTTTTCCCTTCGGCAAGCCGTGTATATTCTGTAGTTCACAGTATATGCACGTACACGTGTCTTGTTAACCTAAATTCCCTCCTTATTACACTATAAATGTGCAGAATGAAGCTAAAGATGTCGATACACTAATTTCACGTTTCCGAGTAGGCCTGCCCAACCTTTTATATTGTGCAGCCAACTCTAGCAAGATACGGTCTGCCTGCGGGCAACATGAAATTGAACACGGGGTCGAGAAGGAATAAGTATGTCCACAATCTGACCTGTGTATTTTTCTATATACAAAACGCAAGTAAAGCGTACATTAGTGACAATGTGGGAGTATTTTTTTAAGGCAATTCACTTCGTAGGTTAGGATGTCGCTAGTTGTAGCATATTTTCACACAGTGAATTGATAATGTAATGTACACATCCATAAACAAAGAGCTCACACTTGTAAAAATTGCTTCAGCCTTGGGTCTTGGCTTTGCTAGTGACGCGGTTAACCGTTTAAACGCCAAGTTAAATCCCATCTGCCATCTGCTGGCATTATTAGGAGCTCACCATATTCTCCACGTTAGCAGGATGGTGGTTAAGTAATTTTTCCCCATTTCAAACGTCGCCACGGACGTCGAGCTGAGGGGACCATACATGTATGAAGTTAACCTTGACAGAAGAATGTAATATACAATTTTGTGTGCAGTTCATGGCAGTGAAGTACCTCAAAAATTACTACAGTCATCTTACAAATGTAATTCCATGGAGCATAGTCCTTCTTGAGAGGCTAACAGTTCATCATGTAGTCTAGACATTCCCTTCATATTATGGAACCTGAAGTATCATTACCATTTAGTTGAAATAACCAACACAGTACACAGATACATAAAATATATAACATTACTGTTACTATTTACTCTTACATGTTTCAGCCATTTTAGTATGATTTCAGGGGGGCCTGTTGTATATATTTAGGAAGGTTCTGAGGACTCTTGACTACAAGGGAATACATACATACAAACACACATTCCATTGATCCATCAGTCTGCCATATGACATCTGGATATGAAACAAGTCATAATAATGTGAAAACATGATTATATAATACAAGTCCTCTGTCAGAAACATGTAGACAAAATGTATGATTACAAAAATTAATTCTTCCTTATGCTAATAAATATATATTTAATGTCAATAATTTAAATATTCTTTAACTGAATATAAAGAACTCAACAATTAGGAACATTTTTAAGACCGATATAAAATGCTTCTTATGCTCTACTAATTCTGCAGTGGATTCTGGTAATGGTTAAGCTTACATAATACATACCCCCTCTGATATGATTGTAGTTGTACTTTCTTTCTTGTACTGATAATGTGCACTGAAAAGTTAAAAATGAAATATTCTAAATTATGTACTAAAAAGTCATTGAAGATTGTATATATTGAGGAGGTGGGGTCAGTATTCCCATTGCTCTGCATACAGGTTGACATGAAATTCTGGATTTAGGTTTACACAATATTCTGGATTTAGTTTCTACTGTAATTCTTACAGCTTTCTTTTGTAACTGGAAGGCTATTTTGCTATCTGTTGAGTTGCTCCAGAATATGATTCCATATTTTGTTATTGAATGGAAGTTGGCAAAGTATATCATTTTAAGTGTGTATTACAAATGATATACAAATCTTACTGCATAAGAGGCACTGCTCATTCTTGGTAGTATTGGTTCAATCTTCCACTCCTTCTATTTGTAATTCCCAAACAAAGAAATTTTATATTTGTCACTTCTTTGATTTATATGGCTTTACAGAGAATTTTAAATGAATCATCTTGGATTTGGTTTAAATTAAATTTTATTAAACTTGTCTTATCTATATTCAGGGATAATCTGTTTACTGCAGATCATTTATTCACGATCTGGTATAGATGCAGATCCAATTTGCAAGTCATCAGTGATTAGTACACTTGTCTCATCAGCAAACAACGGAGGTTTAGAACAGGTATTTATCCCAAAAGGAAGATCATTAATGTGTATTAGGAATAACAAAGGTCCTAAAATTGATCCCTGGGGAAACACCACATTTATTGCTCTCCAGCTTGATTAAGATATATGCTGTTGACTTTGAGGTATTACTTCAACCATCTGCTTCCTGTTTATGATAGTATTTGAACCACTGAGTAGTACATTCTACTGTACATTATAGTTACTCAATTATTAATAACCTCTCTTTATGCGGGTTAGCACTGTCGCTCTAGTAAGTGTTTTGTTAATATCTTCAAAATAATGATTATGTATCTCAAGCAATTCCTATATATATTTTGTTGTCACTTCTATAAAGTTCATTACCATGTTCGTAAAAGCCTGTCACCTATCCCTACCTGAGCCAGATAAATACAATCCACGCCTTCCCATCTATGACTAGGTCTTCAAAGTGGTATCTTTCCTTCAGGTTTCTCCACCAAAACTGTGCATTTCTCTTCTCCCCCAAATATGCCACATGCCCTACCCATCTCATTCTGCTTCATTTGATTGCCCAAATAATATTTGGTGAAAATAAATCAAGAAGCTTCTCTTTTTATGCAGTTTTCTCCAGTCTCCTCATACTACCTCTGTCTGAGGCCCAGATGTCTTCCCTAGCCCCACCTCAGCCAATGTTCTTCCCTTAACATACGAGACAAAGCTTCACACCCATACAATACAGCAAAAATTACATTTCTTTGTACTTTAATCTGAATATTTTTAGGTAGCAAAGGGAAGACAAAAGATATTCGAAAAAATGGTAGCAGACATTCCCCAAATTTAATCTGATTTTACTTGCTTAAAATATGCAGTTGTGATTACATTTTATAGAGATATGAAAAAAGTCCATGACCAAAAAGTCAACTTTATTATGGATTAGGATTACAAAATTTGAACAAAAAAAAAAAATTATGCAACAGCTTCGGCGCACAATGCGTTCGTTCTTTGTAAGTAACAACGAACAATATATAATAAATGCTGTAAAAAGAAAATAAGGGTAAATGTAAATTATGAATTTATGGGTCATGAACTATTTCCACACAACAAATATTGTGCATCAGATGACTGGTTAATAATAATAATAATAATAATAATAATAATAATTGGTAGTGGCTGGGTACAAGTGGCGAAGGTTGTTACCTCCCAATCATAGCTTAATACTGTAGAAGTTTTTTTTGTTTACCTATGCTGTTTCAACTATACAGGTAATGTAACACCAAATCGCTGGAAGATTTGAAAAAGTAAGTTGAAAAGATTGTGACGTATTTTAAGATGCTTAAGCAAATTGTATAATCCATCATGCACTGGTAATATTTGTAATATATGGGAAAAACTCGTTCTGTAGCTGCAAAGAACATTCAGTGTGTTATTCCTAAAATAAGTATAAACATTACCTTCATGACAAGGTTATTATGTAAAATCACTCCTTTTCTCCATATGCTAGATCCAAGCTGTCGATACGATCAGGGTCTACCACACCTTGTGTCTGCTGGCTTGATTGGAATATTACTTGAAATTTTATCCAGGTATGGGGCATGACCATTTACCCAACAATTCAATCTCAGAACAAATCGCAGGTCAGTGAATATGCATTATCAACCACAACAGTCGGTAGTTTTCTGAAAGTACACGCTGCCGCTTATTAGCCGATTATTTGTAATTTTCTATTGAGAACACATGCTGAAAACGTTTTTAGTACAAAGGTGGTGTGTTGGAACCTGTTGCTGATTTACAACCAAGGCATATAAGCCTGCATCCACTAATAGTGATTTATATGGTGTGAATTATTTCTCATGTTTTGAGCTAGGGTGTGCCTGGTTCTTGGTTTTTTAAGTTTATCATCCTGTTGCATTGCTTACAAAATAATTAATCAATAAAATAGTTATACAATATTCCTGGCTTTACATGGTGTCATAAAACCAAGAATATAACTATTTTATTAATTAATATTTCAACCAACATAACAGAAATATATGGTGCGACAATTTAATTCCTGGAATGGCCCTGTGAAAGCAAAGTTTGCTTACCCGTACACTAACGGCTGCTGTCACCTTCAAAATACTCTCCTTGTGAAGCTATGCACTTTGTGAGACGGTGGTGCCACTGCCAGAAACAGTCTTGAAAATCGTTTTCCGGAATACCTCGCAGTAATGTTTTCACGTTGCGTTGGATGTCAGAAAGGTCAGCAAATCTTCGTCCCTTCAGGGCACTTTTTAATTTTGGGAAGAGCCAAAAATCACAGGGGGTTAAGTCTGGTGAATAAGGTTGGATGGTCCATTTTTGTAATGGACTTCTTAGATCAGATGAAATGTGAAGCTGACGTTTCTTGTCATGTGTCGAGATTCGAGGCACCATTTTTGCGGAAAATTTTCTCATTCCCAAATCTTAATTTACAATCTGTCGCACTGTTTCCCTGTTCATATTCAATTCCTCTGCTATTACTCTCACACCTAATCTTCGATCTGAGCATACCAAGGTTTGTACTCTGTCCACATTTGCATCTGTCCTCTGAGTTTTTGGCTGCCCACTTCTTGGGTCGTCTTGCACATCTTCTCGCCCTTCTTTGAACCGCCTGTGCCATTCAAAAACACTCGATTTCTTCATACTTTATTCACCATAAGCCACTATTAATAGGGCTAACGTTTCACTAGCACTTTTACCAATCTTCACACAAAACTTGATGTTTATCCGCTGCTCCAGATTCTTGTCACTCATTTTTCCGCCAAACGTATACGACGGACACATACTACTTCCTCTGCTGCTCGGGAACGAACAACTCATTTGGTCTGTGGCTCAAGTAAACGCAAGTTGGAACATGTCCAAACGTGCCTGAGTACACAAGTTTGGCTGACTCAACACTCCAGCGACATGCTGCGACTATTCCGGGAATTAAATTGTCGCACCTCGTAGATACGTGTTTCTAAAATTATAGTAACTGAGATCTCAGTGACTCTTATACAGTTATATTTAACCTTTTTATATGTTTCTGAAGTATTGTAGCCTGAAGACGACCCTCTGTGGACGAAACATGTTGGAGAAATAAATACTACAGACAATACAGATGTGCTGACGGCGCTTTATTCTTTTATTTGGTTCGTAGTGGCCGAACAATCTACCGTCACGTTTAGTGCAACGTAATTTACAGTGCTCACTTTTGTTTGTAAAACTTAGAAGTTTTGGTAGGGTAATTACTGTCACATGGTCGACAAATTCTCAATTTTTAACAACATCTTAAATCAAGTAACATTATCACTCTACATAGGTAGAGAACATTTCCATGTGTGTTTGTCCCAATTTTGTGGTCAAGAAAAGCAGGTATCAAAGTGTCATTCAAAGCAGCATAAATTTCTCTCATTCCCTCCAAATCATAAAATTGTGAATGTACATGCTTTCATATTACAAACTAATACCAGAGCAGTGCCTGTTCAATAGTGCAGTCCTCAGTTCCATTCAGTTTGATTAGCGGATTAAAGCAATATGCAGCAATACCACTGTTATAGGAGAATCCGATTGCGACCACAGAAAGCTATCAGGATGAAACTTCACCAAACCTGTTTTACTTGTGCCAATAACTGAATACCAGTAGTACAATACTTGTAACATATTTAATGATTTATTCACTTTAACGATTGCAATAGACAACAAAATGAGAATTCATACTGTCTCATTCACACATTTTCATGTTTTTAACAAACTGCAATTAGACAACTGAAGTAAAATGTCACTTCATTTTTGTACTTGCCTTCAGAAAACAGATGCCTTTGCCTATGCCTACATTCCATACATTCAGCTACATTCAAGACATCCAAGTGGCCAACACCACAGAAGCAGTTCCACACAAATGCCATAACATGCTGCAAGGAATGTTTCAGTTCGTAGATTTAAACTGGGTGTCCCCGATGTGATTCCTTCACCAAAGACAACAAACTAGTCACATAGGATAGGTCCAGGGAATGAGGAGGGTTTGCCAGCACCTCACAATTTCAGATTCGCAGAAGTGTTCCATACTGAGATGGGGACATGGTGAGGCACGGTCGTTGAGAAAAATTACGCGAAATTCCAGCAGTTTTGATTGTTCACACACAGTGTGATCATTGCACCTTATCACTTAACATATTCCTTCAACAGTGATACAAGGTAGCACTGGATGATCAACTATAAACATTAGCAGCACGAAGAACATGACGTACATCACTTCTGCAGCCAGATGATACTCTTTTTACAAAGACTATCTTTATCGTTGACCTGAGGACTTCAGAAGTCTTGAACTTTGGTATTTCAACCTTTTAAGATGAGATTGCTAAGGTGTTTAAAAACAATGGGCACCAATTACCCAGTGATGTTGCATCATATCCCAGAAGAATAGAGATCTCAACTGTAATTAAATGTAGCAAGTTTTGAAGCTTATATTCTTTCTGGATATGACCCTGCATCACCAGGTAATTGGTGCTCAATATTTCAAGGAATGTGGTGCTTAGAGTATTTCAGGAACTGTTATGCAATGACACAGCTTCATATCCTAGAACAGAATCCTGATTATACATTATTTTTTAAATAACCATAACCACATACATTCCAATCTATAATCAATAATGACAAATATCATACTGACTGTTACAGATATTTTACTGGGCAGAAATATAGAGCCTTATGTGCCTATAAATGAATGTGCCAGTAGAGACTGGTGTTTGCATGTAGTACATGGTATGAATATTACTGAATGGTTTGGAGTAAATTACAGTATTTAAGTAAAGACATTTTCTTTAAATTAAATGCTAATTGTAAGTGGTAAAAAACTGGAATATCAACTTTACACTGTACCAGGGACAGTCTTTCCTTTTCAGATAAAAACACACAAACACACATGCACCCCCCCCCCCC
>Ga0268261_10001214_pt1 | contig 17411 bp, 5 predicted proteins | sample TergutNc150P1_FD_190353 | JGI IMG/M metagenome (GOLD analysis project Ga0268261, IMG submission 190353) | Nasutitermes corniger P1 segment gut microbial community from laboratory colony in Florida, USA - Nc150 P1 (SPAdes) (version 2) | ecosystem: Host-associated > Arthropoda: Insects > Digestive...
CATATATATATATATATATATATATACATATATATATATATATATATATATATATATATATATATATATATGTATATATATATATGTGTATATATATATATATATATATATATATATATATATATATATATATATATATATGTATATATATATATGTATATATATATATGTGTATATATATATATATATATATATGACATTGGAAACCTAAAGGTTAATGATTTAACCCTTATCCTGCTAACGTGGAGAAAATGGTGAGCTAATAATGCCAGCAAATAGCAAGATGGGATTTAATTCGGCGTTTAAAGGGTTAATATTTATCAATATCTGCTCATATCAGGTTTTCCTAAAGAACTGAAAATAATGTCATTTTGTTTATTTGCCTGCTATATATATGTTTTACATACCATAATGGTAAACAAATTATTCCTGTACTAATATTATTTAATTGTTGCATGGATGAAAACTGGTGTGAGTTGGGTTAGCTCAGTCAGTGTAGTAACTACACTGTGTGTTGGCTAACCAAGGAATCCTGGCTTGATTTCTGATAGGGACAAGGGATTTACTTCTTCCCCAAAATGTTTAGACTGTCTCTGGGGCCCACTGAGCCTCCTATTAAGTAGATAATGGGGGCTCTTTCCCGTGGGGTAAAGTGGTCGTCATGTGAAGCTGACCACTCTCTTCTCTCTAGTTATGAGGTTGAGTATGAGTGGAGCTATACTGCCACTCCATCATATGCTTGCATAGAATGCAAAGGCATAAAGGTTATTTATTCCTTTGGCCTTACAGAATGTGTTCATTTTCATCAGAAAATGATGTACTCATGTATACAACATTTATTACAAACACTTGTTGTAGCAGTGTACTCACCCACCACTTGTAGCCAGTGTTTCTCTTAGCTGAAGAAGATGGCTAAAGAACTGATATTCAGAATGTGTCAACAGATGTATAATGTGATGCAGTTTTCTGCTGGCATCTACAGTTAGCACCTCTGTGGATATTCAAATTGGTAAGTGTTTGTTATCCTTGTAACCTCCAATTTTGTATGTGTTTTGAGAAGTCTTATGGTTTTTTCTTTGAAATATTTCTTTTGGCTTATGTTGAATACATGATAAAAACAGGATCCCATATTGACTGTCGGTAGATATTTTGACAGTTGTGAGGAAAAAGTAGTGCATTGATTTATCAATTATTTGTTTATTTGAGTTATTTAATTATTATTTTTTGTGGTTTATTCTGTGGTGGTGTTAATTTCTCATAATACATTGTATTGATGCCAGCATGATAGGTGAATGATGAATTGGAAAGGTTTAGAAGGAAGTAGTTGTGGAATTTGACTTCAGGAACTGAGGGAAACCATGGCAGTTTTCAAAGTAGCTGGTGTCCTGGTCGGTATTCAAGTGCCCACCTCCTGAAGTGGTTCGCACCTTTTTTGAGTATGAGAGCTCCTTTCTAATTTCAAAAAGTCTCACAGACCTCCATATGCTAACAGATAATCTTAGACCCTGCTAGTCGAGAAAAATCTAATGACAAATGGTCATAAACTCTGGTACTGCAGTATGTGGACTCACATTTTATTCATCAGAAAAATAATAACAGAAGATAACAGAAGAAACCAGGCGTTAGCTAAAGGGCAAGACATGCTGTGAAGGTACATGAATTTTCAGAACCTTCTGAATCTCCCCTCATGGGTCTGCAACACACATGTTAGGAGTCACTGGTCTACAGTATTACTACCATGCTAACCTGCTCAGGTTGGTGGTATTTCAGATGCAGTGGTTATATGACATCTAAGAAAATGTAGGAACATGACCATGAACAGGTAAGAAGTAACTGCTTGGGAAGATGCAACCATGGCATCTTGCTGTGAGAGACACCAAAATGTATAGAAACTCTCCTCTGTCCATTAGATGCTGTGATTGGCGAGGAATGTCGCTAGATTGTTGTAGGGCAGCTCTATGTACTATGTATGTTGACAACAGTGGACATGATTTTGATACTTGTAAAGGAACTGAGTTTAAAGAATAAGATGTATCAATTGGGTAAATGTTTTTACTATGCTTAATGTACTAAGATATGATTTATGGAGCACATCTGAATTTGTTATGATATATTAGGGTAACTGTGCAGCAAAGGGATAACTCATTTATCAAAATGTTGCTATGACATTTTTGTCTAGGATGTGATATGTATTGACTGCTAGTCAAATGATAGACACTTTATGTTATGGACAGAAACATTTCTGTTGTATATGAATTTATCCTTTGGTTTTTCAAAATTAAGAAAGTCAACATAAGAAGTAAACATAATAGATATATATTCAGTTGTAAATGTTGTGTATGGGAATATTGTAGTGATAAAATTCTGGTATTCTGGGGTATGACACTGCGTAATGTGGCAGGTAGGTACCAATGTCTTGGAGGAACCTGCTGCCTGCATATTCAAGGTTAAAGCATTCTACCCTGAAGTTGGAGGCATCTGGTTCTTGCAAAACTTTACTACCTGTCGGTACCATACCAGAAAGTATGCCATGACAGTCCTGAGGAATTTTGACTTGATGTTTTCCTTTAGGTCTAGTCGATCTGCATACCAATGGAACCGACAGTGTAGGTTATATGATATTACGTTTATGTGACCACAAAAGCAGATCATATATGTATATCAAATATGCTTCACAAATGCGTAGCATCTAATGTAAAATACTCTTGTAATGACTTGTCAATTGCCACAGACCTTTAGAGAAATTCAAATCTCATGTGACAAGCTGTTGAATACCAGCTACCATACAGCCAGCTGATATGTTATTCGTCTTTGCTAATAGTAAAGGGATTAAGGTTTCTTAACTTTCTCTAATAACAAGCTTTTCTTGGTGTTACAGATTTGACCGTTTTATTGTTCGAAGCAGTTACAGACAATCGCTGGCAACATCCAGAGTACCACGCACATTCTGCTGAGTTTCACAAAGATGCATGTCACAATTCGTCAGTGAACTATGAATCATCGGTAACTGGAAAGGAGTTGTTTCCGTGTCCTAAGTGTTGTAAAGTTTATCACTGGAAAAAGTCGTTACTTCTTCACATGAGGTATGAGTGCGGCAAAGAACCACAGTTCCGTTGTCCGTATTGCCCACATCGGGCCAAACTTAGGGGCAACCTGTTGAGACACGTGAAGAGAAAACATTTTACTGACAAAGATGCTGGTCAATAATTGTGGTGTCTGTTTGTGGGCTATTCATGCTGAAGTCAGCTGCACTTGCAGTAATATTGTGTTTAGCTTGAACGTGGTACGTGAAAGAGGGTACATTATGTGGTGCTGTTTATGCTGACTGTGCTCTCCAGAATGATTTATGAACTATATGTTATGCATTTGTTTAATTTATGAGTCATGCATTCCATAATTGTGATATTATCAGTTTCATAGTTTTCTCAGTACCCTGGTAGACCACATTTGAAATGTGATGGCACACGCGCAGAAACCAGATATCGTCTTTCGGCGAAACAGACGAGTCCATTTAAATCTGCAGGGCTGTCAGTTTAGTTGACTACTGGCAGCCGAGGTGTGCGCATCAGTGGTAGTAATGCTGGATGCACCATGTTTTGAGGTAATGTGAAGGGTACTGGCTACCCACTCCATTCGCCAGTTTCCCCTTCACTTCCCCTCCCTGCTTCACCATGTGCCATCACGTTTCAACTGGACTCTAACTGAAACTAAACACAATGAACAGTATTCTTGGAGGTGACGGAAAAATTACAAAATGAACAGCAAGATTACCATTAAAAAAAATGATTTGATGCATCTTTACTGATCATAAATTCTACATAGGCAACCTAAAAATGTGTTTCATTTCACTAAACATTAGATACTTTGTGTGTCTTATTTTATTCTCACCAGAAGACATACCTCATTATGTGTATATCAAAACTTAGTATGGAAGTCGTATGTTTGTGTGTTATTGTTATATACATATTTATGGAAAATTGGTCAACTTTTATGGTTTGTCCCCAGTGAAAGTTCTCATGCAATGTGCAGGTTAAATGGGAAACCAGACTCGCATGGTTGGTCTTCAGACTAGGCTATGGGTTGAACAATGCACGGTTTAATTCCTGGTAGTGGCCAGAAAATTTTTTCTTCTCCAAAATGTCCATACTAGCTCCAGGGCCCACTCACCCTCTTGTTCACTGGGTACGGGGAGTTATTTCCTTGGGGGATGAAACAGCTGGAGCATGAAGCTGACCACTGACCTCTGTCTAGTGCCGAGATTAACAATGAGCAGAGCTATACCTCTCCTCCACCTTATGCCTTCATGACGTGCAGGGAAAAACTTTGCTCTTACAGGTTAAATTGTTTATGTTTTATGCTGAACGGTTAATCACATGATGTGAAATGAATAACAGCAGTATGGAAGGACTGGATTTCTCCTCTTTGTATTGAAAAGCATCATGGGTAATGTATTATGCTGAGTACCAGTGCTCTAGGACTGTGTTATGGCAGATGACTAGTATAATTTTGGCTGGGCCATTTCTTATCCTGACAGGTTTCTTATTTCCCTCATTCCCTCTGGGAAAACACTAGATGGTGCCTCAAGTAGACCATGGCTGTGTCCTACCAAATCCTTTTCAATTAATTATCCTTCAGTCATTGTACTATTTGATACTACAGTCTGAATTACTGATTTGATACTACAGTCTGAATTACTGATTTGATACTACAGTCTGAATTACTGATTTGATACTACAGTCTGAATTACTGATTTGATACTACAGTCTGAATTACTTATTTGATACTACAGTCTGAATTACTGATTTGATACTACACTCTGAATTACTGATTTGATACTACAGTCTGAATTACTGATTTGATACTACAGTCTGAATTACTGATTTGATACTACAGTCTGAATCACTGATTTGATACTATAGTCTGAATTACTGATTGCCACAAATAAAGCAAAAGCCACTTCACACAATCATATTTGCAATCTGTTACTTATGTTTCCTTGAAGTAAATATATTGCATAACACAGCAATTGATAAGATAAATGTTCAAAGTACAGCATTATTGTCATTCAGAGGACTGTGACTGTGGTACGTTGTATTGCCTTTTGTAGGAGTACATTCGCACATCTGACTATATTGCTGATGTAGGATCAAGTGAGCTGTGTCATATTTTATAGTTTGTATATGGTTTTGAAATTGCTACAGGTGGTTGGCTGGTAACCTGTGCTTCTCTTTACAACTTACGTGTTGGAACTTAATTTGGAATACAGTTTAAAGATCACACATTTAATCATATTGTTGTCACATTACAAGCTATTGCCTTCTTTACCCAGAGGATGTAGGTAGCAAGTTCCTCTGAAGCAGTGATATCCATTTAACAGACTATACAGTATCATAACCTAGCACACCATTGTCTGTATCTCTGACTACACAAATATTTGCAGTTTTTGTATAGCATGGAAATCAAATGTGTGACAAGGATATGTGACAGTAAATGAATACGGCCATGAGACAATTTGAGAGAGACAACTGAGTTAAGCTTAAATATGTCAGGGTGAAGTTACCACCCAAATGCATGAAAGTGGTATGTTTGAACATGAACCACATTAGGCATATCTGTCCACAATATCAGCTTGTGTGTGCATGTGGCATTTGATGAATAAATTATTTTTATATTAACAGAAATTAATCCAGGAGTATTTTTTATTTAATGTATGCACTGTTTAATATAGGCCCAATATTTTGTGTTTTATATTTGCATTCCAAATGTGATTACATTCCTATGTATGGTATGTATTTATATGTTTATAAAACATGACTGTTGTGTCAGGATCTGTCTGTTTACTGTTTTCTACCTCAACCTTGATAGAGAACATCCAAATGTATTGTGCCATTTACTGTGTATTCTTTGCCATGTGTATGGTAATTCATGAAATTCACTCTGTACTCTTTGCCAGTGTAATTGTTGGTCACATCTGTTAAGGTGATGTGCACGAGTTGTGGTAGAGTTTCTAAATTCTGTTTGAATTCTCCCTTATGTTTTTTTTTTTAAATTGCGTAACAAGTTTTAACTTCTGAATCTGAACATTATTCCTTTTGTAAAGTTTTTGGTTACTGTGTACTGTGATAGTTCGCTCGCGGACTAAGGCCACGGAGTTTTAGTTTAGTTTAGTGTACTGTGATACTGATGAGAAAAGCAGCCAAATGCTGAATGAAGGAGTGGCACTTATGCTTGTGTTATGTTGATACTGAATTTGCTATTTAGGTGTAAAGAAAATTGAAATGTAATGTGAAAATGAAGCATTGTAATGTAATGTGAAAATAAAGCATTGAAATGTTATGTGAAAATAAAGCATTTCTGTTCTTGATATGAAGCTCTAATTATTCTATGGTTTTAGGAACTGTGTGAAAAATTTTTGATCCTGTATTCGTTACTGTCATGACATTGTTCTTTGTTCCAGGATGGGAAGAGCTTTGGTAAATACTGCAAGATGTCCTTGATATGTACTTGAAGTTTGGAAGTAATGTTGTTTGTGTTTTAATTTTGTGATTTTTAGAAGAACTAGAATAATTCCATTTTGTTTAAGATGCAAATGTTTGGAACAGTATTTCTGATCATTTCAAAATTACCTATAATTCAGTCAGATGTCTTTATGGGTTGTGTGAGTGATTTGCTATCAAGACTGTATTGTAAGAGCTATCTGTTGGCTATGAAATAAATTTGAAGAATCAGTCAAATTTCCAACACTGTGGAGGGTAGGAAAAAACTGCATTACAGTTTTTGAGTTCAAACCATATTAGATCTGATCATAAGTTCGTGTGTCATGAATAAGTGTACCGATTTGTATGTTCCTGTGCAGTTGGTTATATTTTGAAGTGCCTAAATGAATGGACTTGCTACGTACCATGTGCAGGGCTATTCTCATGATGCTGTATTGCTGAATTTCTCTTCATTTCCTGACGTAATTTTGCAGGCAGATATTATAGACACTCGTTGATTAGTATTCCTGAAATGTGGTGGAAATAGCACACTACCGAACACCTCCCTGCCTTCATAAATTTCAACCAACTGTCTTTGGGAATATGAACATGGGGACCTGACAGACTTGACAGGAAACATAAACATTTTAGCAACAGATGTTACAGTAGCATAAACCATGAAGATTCAAATCTTGTGGGTTGGTATGCTGTATTAATTGGTAAACAGTAATGATCTGTTGAAGTCACAGTGTCTGTTTACCCAGTGGCACAGCGCAACATTTCAGAACACGAGACTTGTGATCTGTATCCCTGCGAGTACCTAACAGCAACAACCTTGTTTTGACAGAGTTAAAGTGATCGAGCCAAGGAGGGTAGGATGGACAAGGCATGTAGCATGCACTTGGGCTGTCTGGGCATAGAAGTGAGCAAAGGAATATTAATATGCTGCTTATGAAACAGGGTGTGGGGATGTGTACTGGCCTCATCTAACTCAAATGGACTGTTGTGAATGCTGTAACTAACCTGTAATTAACAGGAATTAAGTTGTCTTTCATCACCAAAACTCTCTATGCATTACTTTTTTCCCCCCATGTGTGCCACTTCTCCCACCTGCCTCATCCTTTTCATTTAGATCCCTCTAATTATATTTGTTGAAGAGTACATAAAGTAGTGACATATTTTTTTGTATTTTATTTTAGATGACATATCATCATGGACACTGTCATCAGAAGACCTGTTATTGTTTAATCCTGATGGCTCTTCAGGTAAAAGTGGTGTTTGTATGGCACAAAACATGAATTCAGATCTTATGTTGGATGATTTATATCAGGGGCAAAATGTACTTCCTAGTCACGGAGGGAATGTAGAAACTGGATGTCCTGTAGACTACACTGCTCAACAGAATTGGATGGCCACAAGTGGAGAGTGTGCAGTGTCTGTGTCTTCTGCTGTTTCAGATAAAAAACAGGCAGAAATGAGTACAAACAAAAATGGTGGATTTTGTTGTCCTCGGTGTCGGAGAGTTTATCGATGGAAGAAATCTTTAAATTTACATTTGAAGTATGAATGTGGTACAGAACCCAAATTTCAATGTCCATATTGTTTTTTTAAAGCAAAACGGAAGTGGAGCCTAAAGCAGCACGTTTGGGTTAAACACCAGCAAAATACTGCAGCTTTCATGTGAAGGTAGAATTTTTATAATTTTTCCAGAATATATGAATAAACTTATTGTCATGTAATGATACTTTGCTCACTTGCACTTTCTAATGTTAAGTAACCTTACATTAACATTGTTTCTACCCACCTTTCACATTCTCTACAAATGAAAACTGATTTTGTTTGATGCAGTTTTAATGCATTTGACATGGGTAATTTAACATATTTGCTGTGGTAAAGTAATGGAGATTCTTTTCTAGTAATAGCGTCTGGTGAGTTTTTGTATAATCATGACCAGAGTGAGGTACACTGTGACAATAATTAGGTCATCAGGAGCACAAAGTGCTAAGCATCTCTGAGTGTGGGCAACAATGAATGTGACACAGTGAATTTGCTGACACTTCTACATAGAGAAACTGTGGAGATGAAATTCAAAAACAGTCAAACGATCGACAAGACAAGGAGTATCCATTCAAGTGTTGCCATTACCGAAAAAGGGGAAAGGAGCCAGCTTGTTTGAAGGTGCGTATTTTGTAACATCAGATGTAAAGGCAGACACCGCGAAACAGTTATAAATACGGATACTGTTTTTGTGAGACTTATCTTTGTGTTGACACTACCATAATTCTTGCTGGCTTTGAATTGGTGACATCTCACTGAAACCTGGCTGACTTGGAGTTTGCAATGCAGGTCCTAAATTAAATGACCGTTTTTCAAGTGGAAATTACCGTGAAGATGGAAGTTGATAATGGAAGATGTTTTCAGTTACCAGGGCATGTTGCATCATGAATTTATTCCTTGGGATTTTGTGCTCATCAAGGAGAGGTTGAAGGAGTTGCTTAGCTGTCTAGAGAAGGAAATCGGCTTGGGACCTTGCAGAATATGGATGACCAAAAACTGGATGCTCCTGCATGGCTGGATGACAGTCTAGATTTACACAAAGGTACTTCATACTTTATGTTTAAAGTGCACTAAATATAATGGTGGAGTGAATGGCATTCATTTTTCTTATGCAGGATATACCTGCATGAACCTATGTTTGGCAAACACTTGAAATGAGACACTGCTGCAGTTATTGTTTGTTGTGCTGGGATAGCACCTGTGTTTGACAACATGTCATGCATTATCATCATTACTTTGCTATTTTATTCAGTGTTACGTTTCTTTTTAAATTGGTACATTATTGTTGAGTGGCTTACAGTGCACAAACTTATCAGAGAAATGTCCAAGTATTGTATCCAGATAGTTAGCATTCTGTATTTGTGAAGTCTTGGGTTTGAATTGCAGATACTTAACTGAGGTTATACTTGGTTTTCCTTAGACTATCCAGGCAGATGGTGGGGTAGTACCTTATAACAGACCACAGTTTCTTCCTTATCCTTCAAAATTTATCACTTAATCACTATATGACCATTCAACATTACTCTTCAAAGAGAGAACTGTTTAAAAGTGTGCCATCCTTATGAAGTCAGGTGCATGGAGCAGGATAATTGACATTTATAAACCTAAAAAATTATGTTGAGACACATTAAACCTTTCTTTATTAACATATTTTGTGGAATTATTTCTTCTGTTCCAGGATATTCATGGACTGGACATCAGGTACCTTCAAACTTTCATAACTTCAGAAGTGGATTAGTGGAGGCAGCTGGTCGAAAATTTACCATATCCAGAACTTCTACACCAAACAAGAACCACCCATCAAATGATCAGCATCAGTGCACCAAATGTGGGAAAGTGTATCGTTGGAAGAAATCACTGAGTCTCCATTTGCGTGTTGAATGTGGAAAGGAACCTCAGTTTCAGTGTCCTCTTTGCCCCTACAAAGCAAAACAAAAGGGGAATTTGAAAAGTCACATTCGAGTTTGGCACTCAACAAATTTACAAGCTCAATAATGTTCTGACTATCACTGGGGTATGAACATAGTGTTGACATTGTGCTGTACCAGTCAAAGATCTTGCATTCTGTCCACAAAGCATGTTTATGGGTTTGTATGATTTTTGGAACGCATGACTGTTTCCCTAGGCAGTATTAACTGATATAATGGAATCATGCTGTGATTTATGTGATGTAAGAATTGGATATTTAGTACTGTTGCAATCAGTATCAAGCTTTAAGTGGTTAACTCTCATAATGCTGCGGTGTCATATATCACAGTCCTTAGTTGGTTTTGATATATGTGGTAGTAGAGTCAAGAACGATCTTATGAACTATCTCCCGACATTGAGTGATTAGTTTGCAGTTTCGGAGGATGAGAATTATAATTTTGCTTTGGAAATGTAGAAATAAAATAACTTGAAACATTTGATATAGAGAGGGTTAATTATAATGGCTGAATTCAGTAAAAGATTCTGCTTTGTGTCTTACTCCTATCTTATGTTTGCTTTTTGTAACTTTGAAGTTAGCAGCTTTAAAGTATTGTTAGCAACTTCAATATGTGAAATTAAGCTTGAAAATGTTATTACACAGAATTTGAAACACTGCATATGACATGTATGTTCCCGTGACATATTTTGTGCAGTTCTTTTTGTACTTTGTTGCATTCCTTCTCCTAATTTTGAAGCTGTAATTAATCTACCAAGCACTTACTGAAGATTGGAGGCAATAAATATGTTTGAAACAATAAAACTAATGTGATGAAGATTAGAATCTTTTTGGATATGATGCCATATAGTATGGTAGAGACTGACTAACATTTAAGAGGAACATGCTGCCTGTATATTCAGGATGGGCAAGCCATTCTGCCCAGATGGATACTGAATGTTTCCTTGAAACATCAGTAAATATCTACACTTTACATGACATTACATTCCAGAAGACTGTGATTGTTATGGTCAGTGCCATGGCAGTCCCTCTTCCTTCTTAGTTCCACGAGTTTTTACAGTTGAGATGCTTTACCTTGTGAATGTTCAGGAGCGTGTGTAAAATGATGCTGTATATCAATCTAAGAGGGTTAGAAAGGAAACACTGGAGTGTTTTCCCAAGGTTTGCACATATGTAATAGATTTAGAATCCTTTGTCTCTCACTGGATGGGTTTTCATGAAATTTGGTATTTGAGTATTTTTGAAAAATCTGTCACGAAAAGTCAAGTTTCATTAAAACCTGACAAGAATAATGGGTATTTTACATGAAGACCAATATACATTTATGATCATATATCGCCCAATTCTTCTTGAGAAGTGTTTCAGACAAAATCTGTGTAGAAAATAAAAATACACATTTTATATTCAATTACTTTTTTTCCCCCAGAAATCATGCCATTTATGAGATGATGTGGTAAAATACTGTACAAACATACAGGGCACATGACAATAAGGTGCATGCACATTGCATTCTGGATGCCTAACGCTACAAACACACTCAGAATATGTAATATGTATTGTTTTTCCCCCACCTCATTGTTATATGTACATTGCCTGTATTGGTTTTACAGCCTTCAGTTTCAAGTGGAAGATATGTCATTCGGTCAACTTTATGTCATTTATATTAGCCATTCTTGATGTTTTTATTTTTTCGACAAGTAATTACAGAATCTTTTAGTATCTATTACAACAGTTATGGTAAATGGTCCTTTTATATGACACAAAGACATGAGGGGGATTGGAGATATAACTCAAAACAGACTTAACCTCAGTCCTAGATGGGAGTGAATGATTGGCTTCACAGTCTGGCTGCTTAGCCTATGGAGAAAGCTACCCTGGTATCCATTGAATAGGAGATTGGGTGACCCCCAGATCTGGACTGAATATTTTTGAGAAGAGAGAACTCCCCTGCGCCCCTGCTAGAAAGTGAATTGTTCCTAAACCATCCATTACCTAGTCGCTGTCCGGACTGGGCTGTTGAAGTGTTAAGTTATATTAATGGGAAATTAATGTAAATTGAAGGTGCATAAATTAAGTCGAAGGGTCTGTGTAATAATGTGTCAGGAGCTCTTGACTGATGTCATCCGCATTACTTACTGATGTTGGAAATCACATTTTTGCTACCAAACGTAACTGTATTTGAAGCATAAAATCTGTTATTTTCCTCAAGTGACCTTGAAAATGACAGTAGCAGCAGCAACAACAAATACAAATAAAATGTTATCCGTTTAAAACGTTACGTAACGGTTATATTAGGGTATACATTAAAGATGGAGGCAGAGGTTTCACCAAAACATTGTGTACCTACCTGTTATGGTGTTGCATCATTGAAGACTGATGTCTGCCCAGAGAACCTCAAATTTTGCAAGGTATTTGTAACCTCTTGGAGGTATGAAAAAAATGACAAGAACCCTCAATCGTGATATCCTCTAACCTCCCAAGGTTTGGCCCAGAGGCTTCCTGAATACAGTTCCAGTATATTGTCAGTATACAGTCTAGCAAAGAAAATGAGGACAGCCATTGCAAGTTTATTGATTTCTTGTGTCTGTGATTTTGCTGTTACAGGATTGGCTGTCATGTGCATGGAAGTGTCTCCACAGTTATCTTCATTGTACCATCATACAACCTCTCAAAATGAGAGGAGGTTTCAAAGAGTTGGAGAAATGAATAAGATGGTTGTACAAAGAGATAAACTATATAAGGGGAGTTCTCCTTCAGAAAATACTTGGCAGGCCCGCCAGACTGCCCCATCTTACATCGGTTCATTCAAGTGTCCTGGCTGTGGGAATACATATCGCTGGAAGCAGTCCATGATGTCACACTATCGGAATGAGTGTGGGAAGGAACCACAGTTTCTTTGTCCACTGTGCCCATATAAATGCAAACAGAAAGGAAATTTGAAAAGCCATGTTAGAGTGTGGCATCCTGAGAAACTGAGTGAAATTTTTAAATTAATGTAATATTTCTAGGAGCTGAAGCTTTTGCTGCAACTAACCATAAACCATTAGGTCTTTATGGTTGATCAAAAATACAGAAATGTGATTTTTTTTTGTATGTTTTGGAGACCTTTTGTACCTCCATCATGAGGGATTGATATGATTAGTGACACAGCTGGTTGTTTGTCTTTATATGTTACAACTAATTTCTGTTGGTGCCTGGTGTAGTCTGATATGCAGATGTTTAGACTGCTACTAGGGCTGTGGGTGGAGTTAGACACTTAAGTCAGTATCTGCAGTCTGTGTTGCTCACCCCATGCAATGAAGGATGGTGCCTGTTACAGCTTTTTGCATTCCTTTTGCTTGAGTCTGGTCCTACATTTTTGGAGTGTGCTGGTAGACAGGTGCTGGGAGTAACTTGGAATGAAACTCATGTAACCCTTTTAGCTGTTTTGAGTTGTAGCTAGATCTCAGTGGCCTGTTTTATTAAGTGGTCCACTCAGCTAAAACAAGCAGTTATGTCACTCATCATATCACTTACTGATGACAGAGCAGAAACAGTCTCTGAAACAGTGGCTACCAACTTCGTTTTTGTATGGCTGACCATCCATGAAGATTTTATTGCATGAATAGCATTGATAACTATAAATTTTGTAACAAGAGTATGTTTATTTTTATGAACAATTAATATATAAAATGAAAGCAGTAATTACTAATGCAGTTTTTGATGATGAATGTTTATGCTTTCAAGTGGTACCTGCCTTTTGTTACTAAAGTGAGTCAGATTTGTTATCAGAGCTGCTGCTTGTCAGGTAATGCTTTGTACTGTGTCAGTCCTTTGCATGTTTATACAGGGGAAATAAAGACTAACCAACCATGCCAGTATAGTGTACAATGTAACACAAAAACCCGCCATTGGTCACAGTCCTCAGCCCGTTCCATCTACCTTTATAATCACAGATTATTTTCCTTAGGTTCATCATCATATACTGTCTTACCTTCTTCTCAGCCTAACGGTTGGGTGGCCATTTTCCAAACATTCTTACCACCATATTTCTGACTGAAATCATTATATATCCATTCTGTCTATGTGCTTATCCTGTCACAGCCCCCTTACTCGCAGTTCCATAACCATACTGCATGATCCTTGTGAAGTAACTAAATTTATATGAACATGCCACTTGGGTATGGACTGAAACATTATACTGTTCTGGTAGTATTATTAAGAAAAATGTAGCAGGTGATGTTTGCATTGTGATGTAGCAAATTAATGACTTCTGCAATGTATGCATTGAGTCCAGGTGAAGTATGGGTTAATTTTATGTAATTTTATAGTTCATGTAGTGTAGATTTTTTTTTTTAAAGTTTGAAATGTATATTTTGTATAAGTAAGTGACAGTTTGTGTGAAATTTTATTTATATGAGACAGAGCTATTTTCTTTAATTGTTTCCTATCCTTTTCATTGTCAAACTTACTCCTACCAGCTGCAAACCACTTTGTGTGGAAATTAAAGAAGCCTACGGTGTGGTGTGAGAAATTACAGAACTATAAAACATCAGTCATTTGTTATTACTGTATGTGAACTAGTATGAAGGATGTCAAAGAATGTAATGAGTAAAAATGTTATGTTCAACATATGGTCATGATGTGATGGTAAATTCTCAAAGTTGGTAGCAGAAAGCTTCTGACAGTGGACTTGGACATGAAAATTATGGTGCTTGGAAGCCTTGCCTCAGAGGATGTGAAAGGGTTAATTTATATTTGTCTCTGAGGAAGATAAAATCAAATTATCTGTGTGTGTGCAATGTCTGTAAGTATTAATGTGTATGGTGAAATACACACAAAAGAGTTATGAATATTAGTTCCTAAATCTTTGGCTCTGTAACTTGACTTCTATACATTCTTTTCCAGTTTTAATAGAGAAAAAGTTGTGAATTCTGGAAATTTGTTTGGATGTAGCATTATGATACAGTGCTGTTGTGTACTGCTGTCTCATGTGCAGTCACACATCAGAACACTTGCATGGCATTATTACTTTCATATATGTTCCATGTACCAAATGCATGTTTACACATGGAAGTTTAAAATCTTTTGGGATGTGTTGTCATGTGGTTTGGTAAGTAGGTGGTGGTATTTTGATGAAACATACTCTCTGAGGTTATAAGACTTTCCCAACAAAGATTATATAATATTGTTTGTGCCAAACGAAATTATGATGGAGCCATTTATTTATTTTTTTTTGAGTTTCTTCACTTTTCTTCTGTGAAACCATTGTCCCAACATTGTTTCATACAACCCTTTGAGGTGTGTGATAGCTTCAATCAGGCTGCTCAGTATCATAACCTCACTGTTTATATGTTGGGTGCTTTATCTGTCTGATTTGGCACCTGGCTCTTTATAGAATAAGGAATTGAAGTTGTATTTATTATTATTATTATTATTCTTTATGATTGATGTATGAATGTTGTCTGGTTAAAGGAAATCAATAGACCCTTATGGCCGAAGAACAAGGATGTGTATGAGAGACGGCCCCCATTGTTGTGTTAATGCCATTGATTGAAATCCATTTCTTATTAGTTTCTTGGATATTCTGACCATGTGATTTTCATTAGATGACACTTTAAGCCCTAATTGTAATTTAAATTATGTGTTTGGCAGAAATATTATTGGCTAGCTCCAAATGATACGGACTTCCTACTTAGATGTTGGACAGTATAGACTGGTTGAGGAGGCGTTATAGAGCCTTTGTAATGTCAGTATTTTAATAGAATAATCAATTTTGAATTAAAGTTGGTTAATTAAGTTTATTTTCCATTCATTGCAGCTGATGGACATACCTACTATTTTAAATCCTAACCTTGGTTATGCTTATTGGAACAGCGAAGGGAATCACAGTACGAGCTTTACTAGTTTGTAACCAGTCCAATGGACAAAATACGGTGGTCTGCAGCAATTTCCTCCGTGCAGTAATTTTGATACACTTCCATTGGGAATAGTTTTACAAAATCGAATATGTGAATAAAATATTTATATCACCCTCCATAAGGATAACACCAGTTTCTACCTCAGTTTGTCAAAAACCAAAATTTGGGCCTGGGTCAAACGTTTTTTAATGCTGTTCATAAGTCACTTAAATACCTAGAATAATGTTGTTTCAAGCTATCTGTCAAACTGGAAAGGCTTCTTTCCAGCTGTTTGTAATCCCTTTAATATGCAGTGTGGTAATTATCACACTGAAAATTAAAGGGATGGGGGCACCCGGTAGCGCAGTTGGTTGAGGCACTGCGCTACAAGCCGGAAGGTCGCGTGTTCGATTCCTGATGGTGTCATTAGAATTTTTCATTGACATAATCCTTCCGGCCGCACTTTGGCCCTGGGGTTGACTCAGCCTCTAACAGAAATGAATAACAGGGATATTTCTTGGGGGTAAAGGCGGTCGGTGCATAGGGCTGACAACCTTACCACCTTCATGTGCGGACTGTCTTGAAATCTGGGAGCCTCAACCTCCTAGAACCCTCAGGGCCTGTCCAGGCCTGTAATGGGATTGCTTTACCTTTACCTTAAATTAAAGGGACACTGAACATGCTGACATTTTATCACAGCAACAAAATAAGGGCTCAGCTACTTTGATCATGGCTTAAGCATTGGAATCTCTTGAGAAAGATGTAATAGTATCATTTTACAGGAAGAGGCAGTCGGACATAGCAACTTACTACTCAAGATCTATTGTGCTGCAGTAACATTCAAGAATTAAAGATAGAAGTGCTACTTGAACACACCTCTGAACAGTGGAGGCTTTTCATGGATTTATCTAAGGTCAGTTTGAAGGCAGTGTTACACCATAATGGAAATAAGTTGCCTTCTTTCCCACTGGCATATGCAGTTCACATGAAAGTAACATACAAGAACCTTTAGGTTCTGCCACAAAAAAAATGCACTATGCAGAACTCCGGTGGAATATATGTGCTGACCTAAAGTTACAGCAATGCTGACTGGCCTGCAAGGCAGATACACTAAATTCTGCTGCTTTTAATGTGAATGGGATAGCCGAGTGAGGTACTGCCACCACAGAGTGAAAAAAATGGCCGCTCTATTCAGAAACAACACCAGGTCAGAAGAATGTGTTGCATCCTGCTTTAGTGGCTAAGTTAAAAAACTATTTACCTCCACTGCATATCGAGCTCCATTTGATAAAAATATTTGTGAAAGTGATGAACAAAGAAAGTGAAGGGTTACCTGTTTAACCCTTAGACGCCGAATTAAATCCCATCTGCTATTTGCTGGCATTATTAGGAGCTCACCATTTTCTCTACGTTAGCAGGATAAAGGTTAAATTATTAACCCTTAGGCGACTAATGTTATATATGTATATGGAGCACCCATTCTTGATGTTTCTAGATCACACACAACGACGCAGCACAGTCGGTAGGACTCCTCTGGACGAGTGATCAGCTCGTCGCAGAGACCTCTACCTGACA
>Ga0268261_10001215_pt1 | contig 17410 bp, 6 predicted proteins | sample TergutNc150P1_FD_190353 | JGI IMG/M metagenome (GOLD analysis project Ga0268261, IMG submission 190353) | Nasutitermes corniger P1 segment gut microbial community from laboratory colony in Florida, USA - Nc150 P1 (SPAdes) (version 2) | ecosystem: Host-associated > Arthropoda: Insects > Digestive...
CCTGCCGCTCGCCTGCTGAGATCTTGGGTTCGAATCCCACCGGGGGCATGGATATTTGTCTGTTGTGAGTGTCGTGTGTTGTCGGGTAGAGGTCTCTGCGACGAGCTGATCACTCGCCAGAGGAGTCCTACCGACTGTGCTGCGTCGTCGTGTGTGATCAAGAAACATCAAGAATGAGTGCCCCATATATATATGACATTAGTAGCCTAAGGGTTAATGATTTAACCCTTATCCTGCTAATGTGAAGAAAATAGTGAGCTCCTAATAATGCCAGCAAATAGCAGATGGGATTTAATTCAGGGTTTAAAGGGTTAAGGATCTTTTTGGATGCTCGCACTTTTTGACACTTCTTTTTTCCAAAGGATCTCAACGAACTGTACAAGACAATTCAATAATTTTTATCAGCCCATAACTAATCTTACTATATACCAATGGGGAATAAATTATACAGGCATTAAGATCATCAGTAATCTTCCTCCATACATTAAAGATATATCTAATAATGTTAGGTAATTTCAAATGTTTAAAACAATTCCTACATATACATTCTTTCAACTCCACAGAATATTTTCAATATAAACCCATCAGAAGCCAATAATGTGTCATTAACAGTCGAGATTTTGCTGTTTGACGTGTTAGCTGTGCTGAAGTTTTGTTGAAAATGCAACATGGCGATGTTTCGTGTGCGAATCGGGCTCATGTGATGTTTAGAAATAAAATACGAGAAATTGTAATGGATTCGGACATTGACAAAGATAAATATTACACATCACAAGAGTCGGAGACAAAGAGGAGCCATGCCCACCTTCGTGACAGTCTCCCATTTCAAAGCCGGCAGTCGTGGCAGATTATAACTCTCACATGGGGCACGTTGATAATGCAGATAGGATGGCCTATAGCTACACGGCCAGCCATCAAACATGGAAGTGAACAAAAAAAGCCCTTTTCCCACCTGCTGAGCCTGGCCATTGTCAACAGTTACATCCTTTTATCTTCATGTGGTGGGAAGAAAAATCTCACACAATTTTCAACTCACCCTTATTAGAGAAATGCTGGCGCAGGCTGGGCATAAGCCACAACCACCCATGCCTGTAGGGAGACAAGCCCAAGCTTCTACTAACATTTTAAGACTGGACACGTCACAATAAGCACTGACCTGGCCGCAATCGCTCGAAACGCCGATGTCACGCGTGTTTGGCGAAGGGCATGAAGCAAACGGTGATATTTCAGGTGTGTCAAATGTGACACGGCGCTTTGTGTTGACCGGAACTGTTTTCAGGATTATCACACAAAGACCAACTTATAAGACATCTATTTGGCCGTCCTCCACACAAACAGCTGAAGCCTCGACCACAACATAAGTAAAAGAACATGGATACTTACAACTTTCTTTTCCATTCACCCTATAAGGATAATACAGTATTTGAAGGCACACTGAACAATGTTTGTTTCCTACCCCACAAAATGATCTTTGTTTCACAAATTTATCCTGCTTAGTTAGAGAAATATTCAGGTTTTTCAAATATCATGCACAAAATTTAAACACCCCGCTGAATAATTCCGCAAGCTGGGATTTACAGATGGGATTTAACTAGGTTTTGCCCTGTGCTACCATGGAAACATTTTGTCAAGTGATTCATGTACAGTGATATAGCATGGACACGGTGAGCACAACAAACTTTAAACTTTTATTGCCAAATTAAATCCAAACTCACAGAGGTTCACTGCAAGGGCATTTAAATTTTGCACAGCTTTTTGAAAAACGTAAATATTTCCGGAAAATGGTGGGATAAATTTGTGAAACAAATGGCACTCTGTGGGAAAGTAAACAGACCTTGCTCAGTACACCTTAAAAATAGTGTAAATATCCTCGTGAAATGTGGAAGTATCTAAAAATTTGTGAACATCCACTTCCTTATACTCACATTTTGGTTGAGGCTTCAACACTTTGCACAGAGGCTGGAAAAAAGAGATATTCTAGAAGCCGTCCCATGTCTGGTAGTCTGTAAATCAATTTCCATCCATGCACAGTGACATCACATTCATCGCATTTTGACCTCGTGTCACAACCCTCGCTGAACACATGCAACATCGCCAGTGGAGCCACATAGTTTGTACAATTTGATGACAAAAAGTTTTTTTTTGGGGGGGTGGGGGGTGTAGTGTTGGATTTCACAATGACTATCTACTGCCAAATTTTCGGATGGTCGTAATATTCTGAAAAGTCTGTCCTTAGAATTTCAAACAAGTTTCATATTATCCAGTCTGCAATGGCTCTCATCCATCCTGTCAACTCCATTCTTGCCACTGCTCATCAAGTGCAGAAACCGAGGTATGTTATATCCGAAGCGTACCGCTGTTTGTCCATAGAATGAACAGCAAAGCTGCTCCATTTCATCCAGTACTCCTCCAGTCTGAACCATCTCCAATGTCAGAGCCAAAAATGCAAGCACTTCCACTTCAATCACGTCAGGACGGGGAGAAGGTCTGTCTTCAAACAAGTACAAGCACTCCTAGTAGTATCAATGTCTCCATAACCAGCAAAGTAATGATGTCCGCAAAGAACAGCAACAGAATGCTAAGCAGATTGGACTCTACGCTGATGTGTGCTGAATCACCGATTTTTCCCTTTGGGGGGGGGCCTGGTAAAGGTGCGCACGTGCATGCACTACATGCCGGCTAGGATGCAGTATAGGTATCGCAAGTTTCCACTCACCGACACGAGTGTCACTGCAGTCCATGCTTCAGGTTTTACATATTCCGTTCACCCATGTCTTCACATTTTTCATCAAACACCCACAATGCAAGTGAAACACCCACGCACCCACAATGTAACACACGCGCCCTGTAGCCCAGTTGCAGCTCGAGTGGGAAAGTGTAGCGTCTTCTTCTGCTAATCTTGCATTGTAGTTGTAATCTTTTGTGTGAAAATGGTTGCACATTTATAAGAAGTTGTTATTAAGTATGAAGAGCGTGTGCGGAACATGCAGAATGTGCCGAGGTTTTCACACGGATGTCGGATGCTCCGGTCAGATGGTGGTCCGAAGAGGTCCTTTTTCTATTACCTATTCACTGGCCATGCTATGGCCATTAAATTTGTTAAGGATATCGGCTTGCTTTAGAGAATGATGCAGCGTGACTCCTGTGGTTGAGATATGACGTGGTCCGTACGCTCCAAGCTTAGTGAGGGATTTCTTTGGCGATGTCAAAGGAGGGTTGCTAGGGCCACGTGCAATCAGTCTGCGCCCATCAGGCACGGGTCATGGTTCCAGCTGAGTAGGCTCTCTCTCCAGGAAATTATGATGCTTACTTACGACATCGAGTGCCGCGAACCAGCCCACAAAATTGAAAACGAATATTGCTTCCGTGATCATACAGTCGCAGACTGGGGCATGCTCTGCAAGGAAACCATGCTCGTGTTTTTGGAGGGCTGATCTGTTAAAATTGGTGGTCCTAACAAGACCGTCGAAATTGACGAACGCAAGTTCGGTCGGCGAAAGTATCATAGGGGACACCCTGTTAAGGGTCAGTGGGTGTTTGGCCGTGTTGAACGCGAGTCTGGGGAAACATTTCTTGTTCCTGTTAAGGACAGAACCGCCAACACACTAATAGACATCATTCGTGACTGGGTCGAACCCAGCACTACGGTCATTAGTGATTGCTGGGGTGCATACTGCAATCTCGGGTCTCAGGGTTACCTACATCACACCGTCTAGCACAGCATTCACTCCATTGATCCTGACACCGGCGCACATACGAATACCATCGAGCATGTGGCGTCGAGTCGGGGTTTTCCTCAGGCAGTACATTTTTTATTACCACGTACCACGAATTTTCGCACTTTCCCGCTGTTTCCTTTTCCTTAATACAACCTACCAAAAATCACTTCCCCTCCACCCCCTCCCTCATCACGGAAATATCAGTCTCCGATGCCTCTTTCGCTCGCCACCACCTTGCAGTACCTATAGTGCGCTCGCTCCCTACATGCCTTCAGAGGCATGGGGGCAGAGTATGTTGTGTGGGTTGTCTGAACAGCATACTCATTCTTAGAGGTGCTAGAAGAAAAATCTGGACTGGATTAAGACTTTGAACTGGCAGACCTTGGCGATGGTGGGCGTGGGTTCACACCTCTTCATCCCCTGTACTATGCTACATTCCACCTCGTCACTGTCCAAATCCATCATTTTACATACTGGATTTGGAAATAGCGATCAAGCCCATTCCAGACATGGAGCAGCCAACAGAAACGCATCTTGTCCGTCCAACAGCAAATTCTCAACTGTCTACAGACAATAACCTGCACACTAGTTGACTGAAATTTTTCTTTCCCCTTCATTCATTACTACTACTAGCCTGCTATATGAACCCAAACAGTTTTATGATCCAAACATTCCACTGCGTTTGTAAAATGTGAGAATAACTGAACTGTGCAGAACGTTTTAAGAACACATGCCATTTATGGCCACTGAAGGGCTCAAGTTCGAAGTGTTCACACAAATTGATAGGCTTGGAGATCGTGGTGCACAACTTCAATGTTGAGACATTGTGCAGACAGAAAAAGGTGACAATTTTCAGAGTTGCCAAATTCAGAGAACCGAGTGAAACCATCTGCATGGTTTCCAAGTACAAGCTATGGTTCCAACTGGACACATTAGCAACCTACAGTTAACATTGCAAAACTGAATCCAACATGGTGAGCATCACCCGACAGACAGTAACACTCTGCCACTATCCCATGTTTACACAGACTTGATCGTGGTTTAAGCACAGAACATGCCTCTACAAGTGGTGTCCACATACTTCAGGATGGCCACATATATGGAACACTTCACAATGCACCATCCTGCAACAAATGCCACAGTTTACCCACGATTCAACCCTTAAAAAAAATCAACAAATTCATCCAGCTATTTATACAGCAACATACTCAGAAACACCAATCAGTCACAATGCTCAGACTGGGGCGGTATATATTCATCACCATACGTTATTTATTGGGGTTTCATCAACCCAATCTCACACTCCTACACACGACTTTTTAAAAAATTATCGCAGTTTTAGTGCTTCAAGAACATCTAATTTGGAATGCAACCTTCTGTTCACTGTATGATCACTTACCATGCCACACTAAGTGTCTGACCAGACACCACCCAAGCCACTGAATCATGTCACTGAACCTTGTGTAATTATCTCATTCTCCTGAAACCACATGGCCTCCCGATCCGTTTCCCATGACAAATATCCTGAACAAAGAGGTAGACAAATGCCAAAACCACTCCTCCATATAACATATGCACAAAAGCAAAATATACTGCTCAGACACATTAATAATCATCTCTAAGTCATACGAACGAGACAGTTTAATCATCACAGCCACCACATAACTATGTAACACAAACAAAAAATATTTCTTCAGATGTCATTTGAGATGTGATAAAATGAACTCTGATATGCCCATCAATGCTTACCACACTGCCTATAACTTTAATGATAGTATATGCCTCAGTAACACACTACAAAGTACCATACCCCAAAAGAACAAACTATCAGAATCTAGCATCACGTATAGCTTACTTTCAATGGTCATGTTTTTGCGTTCAGTGCAGCACGTTCCTTTGCCCTGATCCTCACTGCAGTTTTACCTTGCACAATGGTTGGCTGCAGAGTGATTCTGGATACAGCAGGTTAAGAGATAAATATCCCAGATCTACTTGAAAACAGTGCCATCCTTGTACATGGCAAGAAATAACCCTTCACAATACAGCCTGCAGTCACCTTACCTATGGCTATCTTGCATTTTAGAGATCCTTGAAAAACATTAATATTCAAACAGTTCCGATATATTTCATGCTCATTTTATCCCATCTGCACACCAGCCAATCCTAACACAAAACCTCACAGCCATGAATTAGTTTCATGCAGTGTGTGCAAATGACACTAAAACCAAAGCAAAACAGTATACTGATAAAACCATAAGCTAACAGTACTACTTACAGTAATGTATGCTGGGTTTTGATTCCAGCATCGAAGCAAACGACATCAAATACATATTACGCCGCACAACACAGGCAACTGTAGTCTTGCATCTGATTTGGATGTGCAGTGGCGCCTTAAAAACACGAAGGAAACCAATTTACAAAACCCTCACTACCCTCAGCTCACCTGCTGTATGTGGCAATCTCAGCTCTGCAAAGGGTACTAAATGCTAACACACCACACTGTGTGCATAAGCAAGGTCGATGGAATTATCATAGAATTGGAAGAAATAAACACACCCCTTATCTACCATCAGCCCGGGCGAACACATTCCCGCCTAAAAGGAAATATGGCGTGCATGACGTCGTCACAAAATCTAATCCAGCGGTTTCCCAACGGACTTTTCCAACACTGCACGCATATTAGAAATGTGAACACACGGAATTTTCTTGGGTTAATTATGTGAAAATGGCCGTTATTAACTTGCAATGAAGTCGCCAAATGCAGAAATTGCAAAATCGCTATACGCTACGCAAGTGGCAACCCACGTGCTGCAGTTGCGTAGACGCACAAAACTAACGTACCACGCAGAATTTACACGAGTGATACGATCGGAATTTCTGATGATTAAAGAATTATTCAAATGAAAAACCAACAGCATGAGTATGTTTAGTGTTAAGAGGGGGTGGGGGTGGGGGGGGTTGACCACACTTTAATATCGCTGGCCCGACCCGCCGTTTTTGCATCAGGAATGGCACGAGATTGTTTCTACCGCTTTCGCAAATATACAAACAGAAACATATTTAAATCACCAGCCCCTCATTATTCCCTAGGGGAAGCGCGTCTAATCGTCGGCCCATCATTATTCCCTAGGGGAAACGCATCTAATCGTACCAAGGTCCAGTACACAACCAAGGTGAGAATTCTCCATCAACTACATATAAATGATACGCAATTTAGGGATTCTCAGTCAAGTGATGTATCAGTCACAAATTAGTATGCCAGGGATAACTTATAACACATCATCGAATCCCTCTTACATGGCCACCCTACTGAAATTTTGCAACATGCACAATTAGTTCATTTCAAAGACAAATACTGATAATTCAACCACTACCACAGTTAAACCCCCAGAAAAGGAAATTTGCATATACATACTACATCATGACACAAATACAGAGATACTACGCGACAAATATAACAAATGCACAAAGGAACCAAACGCTCCCAACTTACCACGTGCACCACACAATTCCAAATGGCCGACCTTAACGCCAATTTGAGCACAAGCCACAGATTTTTTAGCAGTGGCAACGCAACACGACGGTCACAGATGATAAACGACCACTGTATACTGTATAAATCACGCATTCGACGCCACAGGAAAACACAAGCACTGAGTATCTTACAGGTTGTAATCTGCGGTAGTGACCACGGCTTATCTACGAAGCGTGAAGCACGGAAGGTTTAGGAGGGTACGCTATGAATATTTCAAACGACTAACCGTTGACCGTCCCGTTAGAGAAATATCAGGGAACATAGGGAAAAAGAAATGGAAAGGCAATGAACCGCCACATACGTTGGAGGGAAATGAGAGAGGAAGAAATTGTATGAATCGCTAGGAATAACCCGAACTGCTAACCTACGTCAATATGGACAATGTTCGAAGGAAGCAATACAGGCACACTATGAATAGAAGCAACGACTAACCTTAGCCTCAATAGTAGTGCGGAGTGGTAGGAACGGAGGAAAGGGGAAATGCGAGCAATATTTCGAAGGACTCACCATAGTATCTCTCGTCATGTGCTTTGAGTCATGTACAGTAGGTGGAATCACAGATCATCTAGATGGGTTGAATGGTTGTAGGTGGAGACTAATTAGCGGTGCATGTGATGAAAGATGGGGAATAACAGCGCCAAATGCGGCAGACCTGCGTTAATACCGTCGAGAGATAGGAGCGCCAAATACGGCAGACGGACATAACTAACGTACGAATAGAGAGCCGGGTCAGTATTTGGACGTATAATATACATTTGTATCTGAAAGAGTTTGGAATTTTAGGAAAAATTACGTATTATGTCAAATATGACACAAATTTCACTTACATCCTTCTGCTTCTCGGGTCCAGATCTGATAACATTTGACATTTTCAAATAATGACATTCTATCATGACAACTCATTCCAGAAACTAGCAGAAGTTGACAAAATCAGCTTCATCCTATTCATCCAGCATCGCCTCTTTTATATGGTTTGACAGACTTGTAATGGTGATATGACTGCTTCAAATCTCGACCAGGGTACCGGCTATTCTAACAAAATATTAATTTGATTCTGTCACTTTCTCCATTCAAATCTGGAGATAGTGTGATGATTAGGTCATGATTACTGTCTTCTAAATCATCATTCAGTGCTACACGGTTTGAGTTGCTGACTTGGTCATAAAGTAAACACCAAAAAAACCTATCCTATTAAATTTCTTGCATGCTGTTTCACGTTCTCTGGATGGTGTACAGCACTTGCTGAACCATGTTGTTATGAGTCATCTTGCAGGTCATCTCTATACATTTTAATTCTAATTACCTTCTCAGTATACAATTTTTAATATTTTACATGACCAGGCAACCAGAGCCATTTCTCTTCTAACTGTAATAACACATTCTGAATTCACATTTTTCAGGGTATTTGATTCCTAATTCTGTCCATTCTTGTTTCCCTCTATACTTCTCAGAATTAGATTTCTTTAACATTTATTATGTTTCATTTTTCAACACTCAAAGTTTTGGCATTTTATGTTGGTACTGGTTTAAAACATACTCTGGATCACAGTTTCTCAAACTGTGGTACATGTAACATTACTGGTATTGCAACCATTGTTTATTGGTTAACATTTTTAAAAATAAAACATAAGCCACATACATTTGCTAACACACAGACTTGTTGGCAACATTATATAACTCATATCAAATTTTAGCACTTCCATTCAAATTAAAAAAAAATATTGGTGGAACATTGAAATTGTTAAATTAATTTAGTGGTAAACCAGCAAAAAAGTCTGAGATACCCCATTCCAGACTGTTATACATTGTTGTCTTGGATATGTTGCAAAGAAGAAGAAATAATTTTAATTTTCCCACTACAAAACTGGTATCAGCATAAACTGAGAGGAAGATTGAGCTTTCTTTCTCAAGACATAAACCACTCTCTTCAGAATGGGATACATATTATGAACAGCAAAATATGCTGTAAACCCTGAACATAATAAAATGCAAGCAACCAAAGTTCTTTAATTCTTATACTGAGTTCCTTGTGTGTGTGTGTGTATATATATATATCTGCATATGTTCTGGCAAAGTCAATGAATTCTGAACAGTGGTCCTGACATGACTCAAATGGGAGTGCAATGATTCTTGACTGACAACTGCACAGTGGATACTCAAACAATGACATGAAGTAAGGTTTTGACTGTAAATCTTTAATAACACAAAAAAAAAATCATTACTTCTACAACTTTGGTACAAATAGCTCATTTCACACTCAATATGGTAGTCCCCAAAACCCAGGGAACACAAAACCCAACATTATTTCAAAAGTTTATAAACAAATATAACGTTTCGAGGACTCCTTCCATATAAATATTTTGGCCCATTTCTTTTGCTCATTAGATATCTTGCATCACCGAGTGGTGTAACCTACATTCCAAAAATTCAATTATACAAATAGAAACAACATCTAATCATTCAATTAAAACTTAAAAATGAATTAATATACTAGAAATTCTACCTAAAAAGTATTAAAATCCTAATTATATAAAATACAATACTCATGTAATGCAAGAAACTTCTGAAAAGTCAGTCATTAAACGTTTACAACCCACATAAATACAAACACACAGAAAAAATGAATACTATCTGAATATTGTTGTCTCAAAGAGTATGTAAAACACAGTATTATCTAAAACGTTTAAACACACTTTCAAAGCGTTTACTATATTCTGTAAATAGTAAATATAGCCACGTGACTTCTGCTAGAAGCTTATTTTTGTTAACATATGACTTCTGCTACATATGTTGCATGCATAATATAATGAATGCTTTATGCTGAACTTTTACGACATGTGATTAACTTATGGCTCTCCTGCATTCATGAAACTTATGGACTACTGCGTACATGAACAACCCTGGAAAGTACGAACTCGACACATTACTATTATACATTACAGCCAACAAAACAAAATGCTACTCAGCAAAGCTAAAAGAAAAATCTCATATTCCTACAGAAAGGACTTGCTGTTTGCAGGCTTTAAATTCAAAATATCAGAAAAGGATTCGATGACTATCGTGCATAAATAATCATAGCCACACTAACCAACGAGGTTGTGTAGGTCATGACAAAAACATTACATGCTAAATGCTAACAACTGTAGTAGAGTATACAATGTTATAAGAATGACATTGAGAATATGATGTAAACAAATCCAAGCACAGTATCATCATGGTGAGTACACGAAGCTAGTTCCGATAAAATGTGATAATTTCATAAGTTGATTACACTTCATTACATCCAAGCATTAACTGTCATTTCACTTTTGGGTGGACACTTAAAACATACATACACGACAAAATATCACATGTCACAAAGTTTGAGCTTTCATTTAAATCAAACTCAAAAGCAAATATCATGGAGATCTGCCAGAGTATCATTCAAATCACTTTGCCCTGGCTACAAGGGGAAATGGACACATGATGTTACTGCTTAAAAAGTTACATCAATTAAAAAAAAAATGGATATTAAAATATGACAAAACAATAGTTTAAAAATGTTGCGAAATGGAACCAGGAATGAAACCATTGTGGAAAACAGAATCTCATGTCAGAGGAATAAAGAGTATAAATGATAAATTCCTGGTTACATTTGCTGAAGATGATGGCACCGATGTATTTCTTGTGTCTCGAACTAAAGATTACACTGCCAAAGTATCGTAGGGTGTGACTGTGAGTCCGTTTTGGTGCCCTGCTTCGTTTCTGGTGGAGAAAACAAAACAATAATTACCAAACGTCAAGTGGTAGTGTTTTTCTCAAAGGTAAAAACTTCTCATGACTCTAATTCGGTTAAACATTAACATATATTTAACACTATCCATTAAAAAAGAAAATAAAGAGGAAGAAAACATTTAGAAGGCTATTCCTGAAAACATACGTGAAGTGTTTTTAAGTATAGTTCGCCACACAATGTTCAAATGTGCAAGGGGAGAAAAGTGTATCTTATAAACTGTGAGTTGGAGGAAAGAATGAAGGAGAACATTTACTTATCCAGTTGTTCCATGAAATGTTAAGACATTAAAGATTTTGAAGGGAAACTGCTAAAAATAAGGTCACAAAAACATCTAATATAAAATCACCATTACTTGGTGTCTGGACTTTTACCACCATCTCTTTTTATAAACAGAACATAATGTTTCTGAAACTGGAACTGCTTCCCAATCACTGGACCCAACTAAGAAGCTACCTTCCCACCACTTCTCCTGAGAAAGGGCACAGATCCAGTCTCCAAAACCTGTATTCTGTTTTAAATACGAGAAAATGGCAAAGTTATGAAAAACAGTAAACCTATATGTAAATATACGATCATCAGAACCTTTTAGAAATGATGTTCTAAAACTGACAGCAGTGGGGAAAAAATGGAAAAAGAGATGTTTACATTAACATTTCCATTCCACGAGTGATTAAAAAATGTAAAATTTGTAAAATCACACACAATCTGCTTTGGTAATATGTCGCATGTACACAGTAAAGTTTTCTATTACAAAGGGAATCAGAGACAAAAAATATGAAAAGCAGATGTGATTATATGTGCAGCATTTCAGGAAATAAATTAGAATTTTAAAAATTCTGATCCACACTGATATAAATTCCCATGTTTTGAAAGCAGGGTATTTGAAGCTCTTGCTGAAAGGAACTGTAAGCCTCATGTTTGTGGATCTGTACATCATAGTATAATTCATATAGAAAATCCAACAACATGCAACAGTGTATCAAAATTTATTTCATATTTATATTTGCATACGTGGAAGGTTGTTGGATGTGTAGTTCCTGGACGCTGTCAGGCTCTGCCTGACAGCGCCCAGCAACTACACGTCCAACAACCTTCCACGTATGCAAAACCAGAGGCTGCTAGTGCAGTTTTAGGCTCCTGATGATGGGCGGTGTGTCACCCGAAACATGTTGAGCTTTATATAAATATGAAATAAATTTTGATACACTGTTGCATTTTGTTGGATTTTCTATATGAATTATACTATGATAAACTGTAAGCCATTGATACAATAAGTGTCAACCCACATTAATGCTTTCCTTTGATCATACTTCTAGGTTCTTAATTTTTGCACCCATTTGAATTCATCAACATGTCGTCAAACATGAATCCTTTTACTCGTACTTCATCACTTAAACGGTTAACATTCATTGAATCCCAATGGCACAGAGAATTTGACTAATTATCTAAGTAACTAAATCCATGCAGCAGAGTACATCTTAAAATTGTCTTAACTTAATTAAACAAGACAATGATACACCTTTAGAAGGCTCATGCTGCATGTGCCAGTTTGATTCATATTAAACAGTCACATCATTCACATGGATCTCCTTTGAATCTGATATGTTCTCTTCTGTTCTGCTGCTTCAAAAATCCAGACACCCAGAGCAATCTGTGGTGTTTTAACACCCCAGGTCACTAATGTAAGGCACATACAGATGAAATTTGAAAGAAAAGAAATTCAAGTGTCGGGGGCATAAAATAATAATGCTGTGATTTATATGGAATTTAACAATACATAAAGCACACTGAATATCCAAACCTATAAATAAAGCATGCTTCAGCACAATACCACATATTAAGGCTGAAAAGGAAGAAAATGAAACACTGTGCAAAGAAGATCACTGGATTTTATAGCAACTCACTGACAAACTGGCATTTTCATTCAACCTAAGTTAGAAACTTTAAGGAGTACGTATCGTATGTCAAGTGCTCATGAGGACAAAGAGGAATGTAACTTCACTCTATATTGAAGTAGTTTATATGACACAGACTACAGGTACAAACTTCAGTTCATGTCACTCTGGGTCAAACAAATGAACCATCTCTCTGTACTAAAACCATATGCAATACTATCTATTGCATGAGGTCAGTGTAAAAATTAACCAATTAAACCATCATCATCATCTTCCCATATGAAATGGACTTAGACAAAATAAGTAAAGGTACAGTCAGTACCACATCAGCTACATTTAGTGTCTAGTCTTGTCAGTTAGGGATGAGAATTTAAAAAAGAGAACAAAAGACTGCAAAACAAGAAAAATGAAAGAAACCAATGAAGCATTCCGCTGACAGCAACAAACTTCCCCAACAAAGGTAACTGCAGGTGACAGCGCAGAAGGCTACTGTTAATGACCAGCTGGATTGTCTGTCAGTGTTTGTGAAGGCTGTCTGCTACAGGTTCTTGCCATGTACTTCTTATAGTCTAATTCAGGTTATATATAATCAGTGGTCACACCCTACAGTGATATTTTCTGTTTTGTGGACACCCATACTGCTGAAGATATAAACAGTACTCCTGCGCTGTGTGACAGATCACATGAGGGAAGTGAAGGCAAATGCTCACCATACAATATGGCCACAACAGAAACCTGTATTATTAAAAACATTTCTCTATGCAGGCACTGGTAAACGAGTACATTCTAATTCATGCAATACCCAAGTTAAATTAATGCTGTTACCCTTGACTGCATAATCTAGTCCCATACTCAGTCCAGTTCACGCTCAAAGACTATTAACAGTGGGGTTTTCTGTGTTATCACAATGATGATAAATGCTACAGCTGGGTTAGCAAGGCACACAAGCACACATATACATACAAGCACAGAAAGATACTTTGTTTTGAGTGTGTTTAACTATATCAGGAATAAAATTCATGAAAGAATATAAGCTGGACTGCAAATTAAAGTGGTAAAGTTACAGGCATTTTGACAGTATCAGTTTCTGTAGAACAGACAATGTCTCCAGTTTCTGTGAGACAGATAATGTCTCCAAGTTCCGTAGGACAAATGTCGTCTCCATTGTCTGTAGGGCAGACAACAGTCTCCACAGTAAACTGCACAGTTTAATATTCTAGTATATAAATTCCAACTAGATGCACATGTCACAGAGTTTATTTTATCTGACAACTGCTCTACATGTTTTGGGCTTCACTATCACCCATCTTCAGGAGCACAAAACAACTGTAACTACAGCATCTGGTAACCATTACACTGTAACAGATAGAGTTAAATTTACTGATAAGGAGTACTGATAGACTAGATTAAAATTACAATTGTTCAATAATGTATTCTGCGGAAAATGCAATACGTTCTACAGAATAATGAATAATGTACATACCCGTACTGTTGTCTGCTGCTATCGTGGAAGAGTTGGAACTGATTTGAATGTGTTGTGGGTGGCGTGTTGATCTGCTTTTGTTTTCATGTGGTTGCTGACGTAAGCATGGTGTCAATGGCCAACTGAAATAAGGGGTTTTGTTCACCTGTGCCTTTTCAGTTGGCCACTGACACCATGCTTACATAAGCAACCACACGAAAACAAAAACAGATCAACACGCCACCTACAACACATTCAAATCAGTTCCAACTCTTCCACGATAGCAGCAGACAACAGTATGGGTATGTACATCATTCATTACTCTGTAGAACATACTGCATTTTCCGCAGAATATACATTATTCAACAATTGTAATTTTAATCTAGTCTATCAGTACTCTTTATCAGTAAATTTAACTCTATCTATTAGAGTGTAACAGTTACCAGATGCTGTAGTTACAGTTGTTTTGTGCTCCTGAAGATGGGTGATAGTGACACCTGAAACATGTAGAGCAGTTGTCAGATAAAATAAACTCTGTGACATGTGCATCTTGTTGGGATTTATATACTAGAATATTATTACGAGGCACGGACCCATGAACATTAAATGCACAGTTTAAGTTACATGTGTAAATTTCATCACCACCTCAGGTTGATGATAAAATACGACAGGCCTGTGGTTACATACTGGCAGTGCCCTTAACTTGCAGTTACGACTGTAAATTGGTTGCCTGCATTAATTCACTATGTGGTTGAGTGCTGTTGGGGTAACAGCAAAAGTCCACTTTAATAATGGACCTAGCAATGAAGATGTGACACTCTAACTCATGACACTATTTCTTACAATCAGAAATTTACTGCTCCAGATAGAAAGAATATACCCACATAAAAACAGTGAACCATAAACAAACCTACCTGTCCCTAACGACAGAACTCAGTTTCAACACTGTCGACATGAAAGATTTAAAGCATTTGAGAAAATAACTGATTAAATTATTTTAAGTTTCCATCCATTTCATATTCTAATCAAATTGCAAGAATATGGAAGTATTATTTGCTTTCATCACAATCTGTAGATACAGTATTTCTGTTCAGATCATATTGTAAGGTGAATCCCAAAACAGTGATCAAAATTACTACAGAGGGATGTTAAATGAGAGGAGGAACACTTGATGAGACATATTTCAGTAAGAACAAAGGGGTATAGTGTTAGGATTTAGGTCCCCAAAAATTTTGGTACATGGTAATTGCATGTGTGGGCATAATTCCAGTAAATTTTCCTCGTATTTATAACTACACAACTGGCTGTCTCCTCTTGGAGAGATATGAATTTGAATACGTTACATACGAGAATCTCCCCACAGTGTTACCAAGCAGTTGTGAATCCTAATCCACAGGTTAGACTAGCACAAGCATAACCAGAAGGCTGTGTACCATTCTACTAAACCTGACCCCAGATCAGGATTCGCCACTGTTACTATGTCAGATTTGAGGTTCTCATGGCAGTATGTGAAAAGATTATTTTCTGGAATGTGACACTGTGTAATGCAGCAACTGTCTATTGAAATACACAGTGCCACATCCAAAAGACAGTAATCTTCTTAGTTATTCTCATAACAACCTCAAATCTCAGAAAACATTAGTGTCATCAACAAGAAATGTTTCTAGCTAACTTTGCCTTTCTCCCCTCTCTATGTATCCCACAAGTGTGTAAAAAAAAAAAAACCCTTGTTTTCACCTGAAGACCTTTCAGCAAAGGGGTATAATGTCTCATCCTCAAAAGGTTTCATCCTTTCACTTAACAGAGACCTCATTTCAAACTAAGTTCACACGTGGATTCCAGAGCTCAGCATTTGTAGTGCTTTTGTATGCAAAGAAATAATAATAGAAAATAAATATCCAAGAGGCATTTCACTACAAACTACTGCTGTTAGTAAACTTACACCTCCTTACACTCAGTCATCAGTAACTTACGGTTTCCTGTGTTTTCATGAAACGAGAAATCCCCCAAAAATGTTATACATCAATTTCTACATAAAAGCACAGTCTCTGGCTACTATGACCACTGGAATCAACTGAACTACTAAATGCTGAACAGTGTGCAAATCTTTCACTTTCTGTGTAGAGAAGACAATTATTGTCAACTGGCTGTATGATAACCAGTTCCACCAGGTTGCCATAATTGGGGCATTAACACGATATCGCACTGCTGCATCCTGAAACAGTTACCATCTTGGAATAGAAAATCTAAATTCTTCACACCTACTGGTGTCAGTGGCCACATTTTTAATTTGGAAGAAATCATAATTAGATTGAGAAAATTAACTGCTAGGCCAACTGCAATGCAAGCACGTGCCATCACAACAGTGCGAAAGGTGCCCAACAAAGGTAAAAATTCTGCTCTTGTAAAACACATGACTACATAAGTTAACTTTTTGTGGAGTTTCTCAAAATAAACATCTAATGTTACAAAACACTGGTGGAACAGTGCCATCCATAAAGGTAAATGGGCGAACAATTTCACACTCATATTTACAAAATACTAGAAGTGAACACTTAATGGACACACAAGATATTCCAGTGATTCAAGGTAACCCATGCATGTTAAAATACAACTTTCAACAGAGATGTTAAAAAATAAATATAAATAAAGGTGTGTTAATGGAGTACAGTTTGTTTACAATGGCCGTTACTTGGTGCTTGTTATATTTAAGACAAAGTGATCACTGCATTTCCTTGTGATGTGTGCACAAGACATGTAAGTGGAAAGAGTGGGACTTCAAATTCATTTGTCACTCCCCCATCCTGAACAATAGCTGATGCTTTTATGACATAAATTTTTCTGATTACACAAGTATACTTCAGGATTTTGCAAGAAAAACTCTGACACTGCTTCACTTTGAACAAGTATGATGTCACTTGGCTGTGTGACAAATTACTGTGGAACAGGGGTTTGAATAATGGTGAAAATTTTTCCCTTCCCTTCCACATCTAAGACAGGCTCTGTGGCCCACCCATCTTGCAC